>Ga0214923_10006710_pt1 | contig 12825 bp, 12 predicted proteins | sample LL1510_MetaG_FD_177993 | JGI IMG/M metagenome (GOLD analysis project Ga0214923, IMG submission 177993) | Freshwater microbial communities from Lake Lanier, Atlanta, Georgia, United States - LL-1510 | ecosystem: Environmental > Aquatic > Freshwater > Lake | place: USA: Georgia | collected...
CCCAAGCACGCCGAAAATTTCAAAAAGCTCGTCAAAGAGGGTTTTTATGACGGCACCACCTTTCACCGTGTGATTCCTGGATTCATGATTCAGGGCGGCGACCCCAAGAGCAAAGACGAGGGGGATCGCGCCTCGCATGGAACCGGCGGACCGGGCTACACCGTCCCAGCCGAAATCAAAAACCCGCACAAGCGGGGTACCGTCTCAGCCGCCCGTCTCGGGGATCAAGTCAACCCCAAGAGGGATTCCAGTGGCAGCCAGTTCTTTATCTGCGTGGCCGACACCGCCTTCCTGGATGGACAGTACTCGGCTTTCGGAGAGGTCATCGAAGGTATGGATGTGGCAGACAAAATCGTGGCCAAACCCCGGGATCCCCGGGACAACCCGAAGGATCGGGTCACGATGAAAGCCAAGCTCGGCCGCCCCAAATCCTAACGCTCTGTCTCCCTTCGGGGAGGCCACGGCGGATCGGCCATGAAACGCCACGCTGAAATTCTGGCAGATGTGCGTTCAGTCTATGCGGAGCTTTCGCGGCGGCCCGCGGAACGAAACTGCCTCCGAAGGACCGAATGTTGCCAGTTTCGATTGACCGGAAAAATTCCCCAACTGACGCGTGGGGAGGCCCTGCTGGCTGCCCAAGCTTTTCGAGCTTCCGGTCGGAAATCCCTCCCCGATCCCGTGGATGGAGCTTGCCCCATGCTTCAAGCAGGCACGGGAAAATGTTTGATCTATGAATCCCGACCCTTGGGTTGCCGGACTCATTTTTGCCAGCCAGCAGGTGGACCCATGGAGCGCAACGGTATCCTCGATCTAATTCGCCGACTCGAACAGATCGACCTTCAACTGGAGGGGGACGGTCCCCACCCCCTGGCTTCGTCCGTTTCCCGGGCGTTGCAGGAACTTTGAGCCCGCTGCGCATCGTCGTGGCTGGGGGTGGAGCCGCCGGATTTTTCGGGGCCATCGCGGCCGCTGAAAAGAATCCTAAGGCAGACGTCATCCTCCTGGAGAAAGGACCCCACTTTCTATCCAAGGTAAGGATTTCAGGAGGGGGTAGATGTAACGTCACTCACGCCTGCTTCGATCCCCGTGAACTGTCAACCCGCTATCCCAGAGGAGGAAAAGCCCTCATCAGCCCGCTGACCCGCTTTGGACCCGCGGAAACGGTCCGCTGGTTTGAATCCCGTGGGGTAAAATTAAAGACCGAATCGGATGGCCGGATGTTTCCCGTGACCGACTCCTCCCAATCCATCATCGACTGCCTGACGCAAGCCGCCCGCCAAGCGACCGTGAAGATCATCCCCGAGGCCGGAGTTCAATCCATCCGCCCCACCGAAGGGGGCGGTTTCATGCTGCAACTAACGAATGGATCGACGATGGAGTGTGATCGCTTCCTCTGGGCTGGAGGGGGTTGCCGACCGGAGTCTCACCCTGTCACAGCCCTGGGCCATGGTCTGGTTCCCCCCGTCCCGTCCCTCTTCACCTTCCATGTGGAGATTCCGTGGATTCAATCATTGGCGGGCCTATCCGTTCATGAAGTTGAAGTCTCCGTTCCCGATCTTCATCTCAAAGAAAAGGGCCCCCTGCTTTTCACCCATCATGGGCTGAGCGGTCCGGCCATCCTTCGTCTTTCTGCCTGGGGCGCCCGCCCGTTACACGAAAAGAGCTACCAGTTTTTCCTTCAAATCAACTGGCTTCCTGGACTTCCCAAAGAAGAGACTCTAAGGGCGATCCAGATCCGGAGGGAAACCCAGGGAGCCCAAATGGTCTCGCGAGCCAAGTGGAACCCGCTGCCCTCTCGGCTTTGGGAACAACTGGCGGCACAAGCAGGGATCACCCCTGAGGATCGGTGGTCCAAGCTCTCCCGCGAATCCGGCACCCGGTTGGCCCAAACCCTCCACCACACGGAACTTCCGGTGAGCGGGAAAAGCATGAACAAGGAGGAGTTCGTCACCTGCGGGGGAATCCCCCTTCAGGAGGTGGACATGAAAACCATGCAAAGCCGATTGGTTCCCGGCCTGTACTTTGCCGGCGAAGCCCTGGACATTGACGGCGTTACCGGGGGCTTCAACTTTCAGGCCGCGTGGACGAGCGGTTGGATTGCCGGCCAGTCGATGGCCTAAAACCCTCTCCTCTGCTCAACGCCTTCCGTCTTTCGCCCAACTGGGGATACGGTTAAGATCGGGGTTTATGGATTTCTCAGGCCCACTCACCATCTACGACACCACCCTGCGCGATGGAGCCCAGGGGGAGGGCGTCCATTTTTCCCTTTCCGACAAGCTCCGTCTGGCTGAGAGATTGGCCAACTACGGCGTCCACTATGTGGAAGGCGGTTGGCCGGGTTCCAACGACAAGGACCGCGAATTTTTTCCGGAAGCCAAGAAGCTACGCTGGGGTTCATGTAAACTGGCGGCCTTTGGTTCCACCCGCCGAGCGAATACCGAAGCCGCGACCGACTCCCAAGTTCGCCTCCTGCTGGAAGCGGAAACACCGGTGGTGACGATTTTTGGCAAGAGCTGGTTGCTGCACGTGGAAAAGGTGCTCCGCACCACTCCCGAGGAGAACCTCCGCATGATCGCCGACACCGTCTCCTTTTTGAAAAAAGAAGGGCGCGAGGTGATCTACGATGCGGAACATTTCTTTGACGGGCACGCAGATGATGGCGATTACGCCTTCCGCACTCTTCAGGCCGCCGCCGAGGCCGGAGCGGACTATCTGGTTCTTTGCGACACCAATGGTGGACGGTTGCCCACCCAGATTGCCGAGGCCGTACGTGGAGTTCGCCAACGATTTTCCGAATCCAAGATCGGAATCCACACCCACAATGATTGCGGGCTGGGGGTGGCCAATGCCGTGGCTGCGGTGCAGGAGGGTGCGCTACAAGTTCAGGGCACCATGAACGGTTATGGGGAAAGAACGGGAAATTGTAATCTGACCACCCTCCTTCCCATCCTCGAACTGAAGCTTGGCCGTAAAGTCCTGCCGGAGGGAAACCTCCGCCAACTCTCGGAACTTTCCAGTTTTGTCGATCAACTGGCCAACCTCCACCATGATTCGCGGGCGCCTTTTGTCGGTCGCACAGCCTTCGCCCACAAGGGAGGGATGCATGTCAACGCGGTAAACAAACTTGCGGCCAGTTTCGAACACATCCCGCCGGCCTTGGTGGGAAACAGCCAGCGGATCCTGGTCGGGGAACTTTCCGGCGGCGCCAACGTCATGATGAAGGCCCGGGAACTGGGAATCGCCTTGGACGAGAAATCGGCCACCACCCGCGGGATTCTCTCCAAGATCAAAAAACTGGAGAAAGAGGGTTACGAATTCGAAGCGGCCGACGCCTCATTCGAACTTTTGGTCCGCCGCTCGCTCGAGAAAATTCCAGCCCCTTTCCTACTGGATTCCTATAAGGTGGAAGTCACCCGCGCCCGTCCGCATTCCAAGGAAACCAGCAAGGCCACGGTTGCCGTGCGGGTCGCCAAGAAAATCCGTAAAACCACTGCCCGCGGGGACGGTCCTGTCAACGCTCTGGATGCCGCCCTGCGGAAAGCCCTGCTTCCCTCTTTTCCCTCCTTGAAAAAGATGAAGCTGATCGATTACAAGGTTCGGATCGTCAACTCCCGCGGTGGCACGGCAGCACGGATCCGGGTTCTCGTGGAGTCAACCGACGGACAACGGGAATGGGGTACGGTGGGGGTTTCCGCCAACATCATCGAGGCCAGTGCGTTGGCCTTGAGTGACAGCCTTTCCTACTTCCTTCTTCCCAAAGCTTAGTCCTTCTGTGGGGGCCGGTGCGTGGAGAGACGCTCCGGAGGCTGGGATCGAACCAGCGACCAATCGGTTAACAGCCGATCGCTCTACCGCTGAGCTACTCCGGAAAAGCGGTCATTCCTTATATCGAAGCCTGGCGCCCTGCTCAATCCTGTTCGGTGGAGTCTTCTGCACCCGGCGCGGGTCGAACGCGCAACCTTCGGCTTCGGAGGCCGACACTCTATCCAGTTGAGCTACGGGTGCTTGGGAACCAAAAATCCTACCTTGGCCACCGCCCGGTTCAAGACTCTCTCTTGGGAGGAGTTTCAGCCTCTTGTCCCTTCACAAAATAGGACTGTTTCACCTTTTCCCCGTCCTCATCCCATTCCACCCACCACCCGTGGGGCAAACCCTTGAGATAACTGCTCTCCAACCGCTTTCTGCCATTGGGCCACCAAACCACAAAAGCACCATCCCTTTCCCCCTCTTTGAAAAACCCCAATCCCTTTCTTTTCCCGTTCTCGTACCAAGTCTCCACCTTGCCGTTTCGTTTTCCATTCTGCCAACCGGTTCGACGGTCCAGATTCCCGTTGGGGTACCATTCCGTCACCTCTCCATCCGCCAAACCCTCCCGAAAGCGTGTTTCCTGCACCAGGACCCCTTGTTCATTCCATAACCGCGCCACTCCCTCCCTCTTGCCGTTTTCAAAATAGGCCTCGCTCTCCTTTTTACCGTTGGAATACCAACTGCGATAACGTCCATGCATTCGGCCATCCCAAAATTCCACTTCCGTTTTCCGCCCCTTGGATTCGGCCACGGTCGTTCCCGTGAAGGGTTTCCCTTGATAGGTGAGAAGATCCCCCTTCGGCTTCAAGTTGGCGGACGGAACCGATTCTCCGGATCGTCCCAACCCCAAAGCCACCAAGGCAACCAAGACCAACCCCGCTCCGACAATTTTTGGACTTAGAGTCCCAAGGAGGCCAAGGCGGAAACCCGCCCGGCAAGGTCCTGAAGATTCTCCGGAACGATTTTTCCCGCGGTGACCGTGGGGTGTAGACGATCCACCTGCAGATCCAGTTTGATGCCCGGTTCGTACTCGTCGGGGAAGATGAGATCGTTGACGAAATCCCGGCCGCCGTTTCTTCCCGTCCATTTCCAATACAAATCCCTGAATTCCCGCTCCGATTCAATCAGGATTACCGTCACCGCCGTGCCTTTGAGGCGCATGGTCAACTCCCGAAAAGAAGGAAACCAGGTGGGAGGCTCAGTCAACTCCCCCCGGATGATCAAAGTTTCCCCGAAGGGCGCGCACCCTTTCAAATCGAGATTCTCCTCTGAAAACCCGGGTAGGGGGCAAAATCCCATGCTGTTTCGACGGCCAACCCGTTTTTTTGTTCAACCCATTTGCCGATTGGCCTCATTCCCTACACAATCGGACCCTATGCCCTCCACTAGACCTTTTTCCCCACGGCCTCGTTTACTTGGCGGCATCCTGGGCGGCCAAGTCGGCAAGATTCTCCGATTCGGCATCGTCGGGGGACTGGGCACGGTGTTGAACACCCTGCTCGTTCTGGCTTTCCTTTCCTTGGCCGATCGAATTCATGACATCAACCCCGGAGGCCACATGGCCGCCAGTTTGGCCGCCATTACCGCTTGGGTCATCTGCTGTGGGGTCAATTATCTCCTGAACGCCACTTGGACCTTCCGCCGTTGGCCGCCCACCTGGAGACAAGCCGGCCAATACTATCTGGCCGCCCTTTCCGCTTTTCTCATCCAAATCGCCCTCCTCAACCTCCTCCTTTTTTTCGTTCAAGCCGACCGCCCCGTGGAGACGGCCGTGCTTAACGGAGTGGCCGTTGCCACGGGATCCCTTTTCAATTATGTCTTTGCCTCCTTCTGGGTGTTTGGGGAAAAGCCGGCTAAATCATCACGATGAAATTCTCACAACCCGGTGCTGATCTTTTTCTGCCGCAAAAAGGAAACTCCCAGCAGACCCTGGCCACCACCACCCATTTAGGGATCGGGGCCCATGCCGACGATCTGGAGATTCTTGCTTTCCCGGGCATCACCGCCTGTTTGAATCATTCCACCCAACGGTTCTCCGGGGTGGTGGTCACGAATGGCGCTGGAGCCCCCCGTTCCGGATCTTACTCCCAAACCCCCGACCAAGAGCTCATTCGTCTCCGGCAAGAGGAGCAACGCCAGGCCGCAAAGTTGGGACAGTATGCCTCGGTGATCCAATTGGGTTTTCCCAGTGCGGAAATTCGTCACGGCCCTAACCCCGCTCTGGTGGGGGATCTTCTCCAGATTCTCAAAGCCACCGCGCCCCAGGTGCTGTACCTGCACAATCCCGCCGATCGTCACGAAACCCACCTTGCCGTCTTATCCGCCTCCTTGGCGGCTCTCCGCCAACTTCCCGCATCCTCGCGGCCCAAGGAGATTTACGGATGCGAGGTTTGGGGAGATTTGGACTGGGTTCCATCCTCCAAAATCGTCCGGCTCTCCTGCCCCGCCCCGGAGGATTTCGGCCCTTCCTTGCTTCGCTGTTTTCGGTCCCAGGTGGAGGGGGGCAAACGTTATGATCTGGCCGCCGCGGGCCGTCGCCGCGCTCAAGCCACCTTTGCCGATGCCTATTCCCCCGATCAGGCACAGGAAGTGGTCTTGGCACTGGACCTCCTCCCCCTACTCGAATCCGGGGCTCCCTCGCTTGCGGAATTTGTATCCGGCTTGATCAACGAATTCCGGGAACAGGCCACGGATCGAATCAAACGAATGGGTTCTGCCTGATGAGCGTTGGAGACACCCTTCGCCCCGCCGTTTCCGAATCCGCCCAACGTCTTCTGGGATTCCTTCAGAAGACGCAGGAAGCGGATGGTAGTTGGTTGGTCCCTTACACCGGTCCCAATTTCCTCCTCCCCCTCTACGCCATCACCACTTACCTGACTCGGCATCCGGTTTCGGAAAGTGCCAGAAGCCGACTGGTCGCCGGGCTGCTAAAACCCCAGCTCCCCGACGGATCCATTGGACTGCACGAGGAGTCGGTCCGCGGGGCGGTCTTCACCAGCTCGATCTCCTACGCCGCGCTGCGTCTGCTGGGCGAAAAAGCCGATCGACCGGAGCTGGCCAAACTCAGGGAATGGATCCACCGCATGGGTACCCCCGTCAAAGCGGCGGCTTGGGGAAAATTCATCCTGTCCATCCTCAATCTCTACGACTGGTCCGGAGTCAGTCCGGTTCCTCCCGAACTCTACCTTTTGCCCAAGTGGTTTCCCCTGCAACCCATCAACATTTCCGGCTACGTCCGCGTGGTCTATCTTCCCATGGCCTACTTTTATGGCCGACGGTGGCAAGCCCCCCTCGACCCACGCCTCCAAGAAATCCGGACGGAACTTTTTCCTCAGGGCTTCGATCGGATTCACTGGCCCCGTCACCGGGCCGATCTGGCCCCAACCGATCACATCGTTCGAGAAAGTTTTCCACTTAGGATGTCCCTCCCCCTTGTCCGCCATCTGGAGAAATGGATTCCGTCTTGGATCCGCCAAAAAGCCCTCAAATTGGCCTACGAACATATCTGCTACGAGGACGAGCAATCCGATTACGTTCGGCAGGCCCCGGTCAATGCCTGCTACAACACCTTGGTCCACTTCATCGAAAACCAGCCTGAACGCCTTCGCCGAAGCTGGGAGGAATTACCTCGTTACCTCTGGGAGCACCCTGATCATACCGCCTGCCAAGGATTCACCTCCTCCAAGGTCTGGGACACCGCCTTCACTCTTCAAGGGGCCAACCACCTTCCGCGGGAAATGGTCCCCCAACCGATGGTCCGCAGGGGCTGTCGCTACTTGACGGAAAATCAGGTGGTGAGCGAACTTCCCAACCCTCGCCGATATCATCGCCTACCCCGGAAAGGGGGTTGGCCCTTCAGCGAAAGGCGCAACGGATGGTCCATTGCCGATTGCACCGCCGAGAGTCTTTTGGCTTTGGTCGAGGCAGAGCCTTTTCTTCCGCAAGCCACCCCCCGGGAGGTGATTGAAAACGGGGTGCGTTTTATCCTGAGTTATCAAAATCGCGATGGAGGCTGGGGCAGTTGCGATCGTGTCGTTGGCCCGCTCTGGATCGAAATCTTCAACGCGTCCCATGTTTTTGCCGATATCATGGTCGATCACTCCTTTGCCGAGTGCACCGGATCGGTTCTTTCCGCCTTGGCTCTCATTCGGGAAAAGTTTCCCGACTTGGAATCCACACGGGTGAGCCAAGCCATGAGCGAAGGGATCCGTTATTTGACAGAAACCCAGAAAGCGGACGGTTCCTGGGAGGCGGTTTGGGGCATTTGCTTCAATTATGGAACCTCGTTTGCCCTGCCCGGTTTGCGAGCGGCTGGTCTTTCGAAGAGTGATCCACGGATTCTCAGGGGAAGAAATTTCCTGCTGAAGCAACAGCTCCCCGACGGCGGTTGGGGCGAACATCCCGAATCTTGTGTGAAACGCAGACCGATCCCCAGCTCTCATGGTCTGGTGGAGCCAACCGCCTTGGCGGTCATGGCCCTTCTGGCCAGTGGCCCCAAGGAGGATTTGGCCGTGCAACGCGGGCTGCAGTTTTTATGTAAGACCCAAAAGCCGGACGGAGATTTTCCACCACAACCCATTCCGGGACTATTTTACCGGACCACCTTGATTCGCTACGACCACTACAAGCGGGCTTTTCCATTGAAGGCCTTTGCCTCCTACTTGGCGGCTGAATCAGCGAAAGAAATTTAAGCGCGGGAGCGAACCCAACCCGCCATGGCATAAGCCATGGGCAACCGAATCCAACTGGCGATCGAAGCCAAATCCGCAGCCATGGTGGTCGACTGATCCCGTCCCTTCCAGGCCCCGAGCAAGGCTTTCAGGAAAGGACCGGCAAAGGTCAGGAAGGATCGACCATTCCCCATCAGCAACCCCATGGTGCGATCTCTTTCCTTTTCATCACTCCGCCATAGGGAAACAACCGCCCGACGGAGCGAGTTGGAGAAAGCATCGTCCTTGGAGAAGCAGTCGTAGAGGGCGCGGGAGAGGAGCTCCGGGACCCGGCAGGCTTGGCGACGGCTCCGGGCAAAGGATGGGAAATCCTTGGCCTGTGAAAACTCAATCGCATCGACCAATCCGTTCGTGATACCCGTGGCGGTCAAGGGATGCGTGTGTCCGGCAGCGTCCCCAATCAAGACCCGCCGGCCATTCCCATAATCGGCCCGGGCAAGGAAATGGTTGGCCTGCCAGCTAAGATGTCCGTGACGGATCTGATCCTCGCAGGGTTGCCGCCAAACCGGAGGCAGGGTGTCACGAATGGCGGAGATTAACCATTCAGGATCCTTCATCTCGGCCTTATACTTGAGGGGCACATCCACACAAATGCGGATGGTCGATGGGGCAATTTCATACCCCAGCAGAAAACTGGGTTTTCCCAAAAAGACATGCCCGTAATCCGGATAAGGCGCTTTGACTCCCTGTAAAAGAATCCCGGTCATGGCCGAAATGGGTTTGTGATGCGTCGCCCCCCGAAGGCTACGACGAATCACACTGGATCGGCCATCGGCTCCCACCACCCGTTTGGCCTCCAAACGTTTGCCAGTGTCGAGCACGACCCCAAAATCATCCGCTGAAACCACCCGCACTCCCCGGAGGAAGGTCACCCGATCAGTCTCATGAACCACCTGGCGCATTTCGTCCACCAAATCGCCATGGTGGAAAGCCAATCCTAATTGCCCCTCCACATAATCCAATTTTACCGGGGATTCTCCATGACCAGGATAAACAACAAAACCACGTCCGCGGGGACGTCCCTTGAGCGAGGTAATCGATCCAAACCCAATCTGCTTCAGGGCATCCACGCCTTGTGGGTGCAACCATTCGCCCGCAAACCTCTTGTGACTTTGTCCCTCGGGTTCAGCCTCCAACAAAGCGACCGACTTTCCCGAAAGGGCAAAGGCACGTGCGGCGGCGCAACCGGCTGGACCAGCCCCGACCACAATCAAATCAAAACGCGTATTCATAGCTCTTTGGTGTCTAAGTCCTTAGCATCGAAATTAAAAAAACCAAGCAAAGGGATGCATTCTAAATTTAAGTTATTGATGGAGAACCGTTTCCATTATCCATGCAAGAAAATGTATCTCCACGAGCGCAATCCTCTTGTCCCCCCTAGCCTTCTCCAAAGCCATTACTTCAAGATCTCCATCCCCAAGGTCAAATTCTGCCGCCCGACGTAAACGATGGTCGTTGAGAGTCGCCAAAAATGCGTCCACCTCGTTGACCGGAAGAAGCCAAACTCCCGACTGTCCAACGGCAGGCAATTTCTTGAGCCAATTCTGTGCGTATTTTTCACGTCCCAACCTGACTTCATGCAAACCCTCAATCCAATGCAGGGCATCCTCGCCACGGATCCCGGCTTCCCTCAACCCCGCCCGCCCATACCAAACATTCCCCACCATGGGATCCAGTTCTCCCGGATTGGTTCGATAGGCCTCCGCCGTGCTCTCCAACGCCTGCCTGAGAAGAGCCGCCTCAGGGACCGCCAGTTCAAAGTTACGGTCTCCCGATTTTTCCCGGATAATTCTCACGCCGGGTTGGCCTCAATCGTCGATTTTAATCCAAACTCCTGCAACCGATGACAAAGAAACTCCGATTTTTCCCGGGTTTCGATCGCCACCACGCTTTGTCCCCGCTCGTGCACCTCCAACATGTGCTTCTTGGCTTTATTTTCATCGAATCCTAGGACTTTCTGAAAAACAAACACGACATAACTCATCAGATTCACCGGATCGTTCCAAACCAGGACCCTCCAACCCTTGGCAAAGGCCTCCGAGAGGTCGTTTTTCTGTTCCGGCAAAACCTCGGGCAAGTCGATGGCTCCACGGATCATGGTCCCACCCTAGAATGCCAAAACCTCTTTTCAATCCGGTTCGCCTTCGCCATCGGCAAAATTCCCGCTAGAAACAAACCATGACCTGGTCCCGAGTTATCGCCCTCATGGCCGCCACCTCCTTGGGCCTGCTGACTGCCACCACCCTGGTCCCATGGTCCAGAGTGGGGCTTCCCTCCTGCCATCCTCCGTCCCGGACCGCCGCAACGCCTGTTCTGCTGACGATTGAAGACTTGGCGGGCGACCCCTGGCCTTGGCCGCGGCTTGATCTTACCTTGGCACTCCGCGCCATCTCTCCCTACCGGCCGCACCCGGTCGGAATTCTTCTCCCTCTCGATGCGCCGGATGTCTTTGAACCCGTTCAAGACGACCAACTCTCCCGGGCCTTGGGCGCCTTTGATTCCCCGGTTCTGCCCGCCGTTACTTTGCCCCCCTTCCCCCAAACCCAAAAATTCACCCTGCCTGAAATTCCCCACCAAGGATCCATCCAAACTCTTCGTTCGGCCGATTCCTTCCTTGCTCCCCATGAACGGCTGCGAAAAAACGCCGCCGTGGCAGCCTGGAAAGTCACTCCGGAGGCGGATGGAATGCTCAACCGGCTCCCCCTGGTCTTTCAACAACAGGGCATGGTCATCCCCTCCTGGCTGCTCATCATGTACGCTCAGGAAATGGAGGCGGATCTCTCCCGATCGGAATTACGAGGACGAAAACTGATCCTGCGCGACTCTCAAAACCAGGATATCCAAACCATCCCCTTGGATCTTCGGGGATCCATTCCGATCGATTGGTCCCGTCCGGAACCCCCCCCCACCAAAATGGAAATTCGCGGAGTGGTGCTGGCAGCCGAGCAAGAGAGGATTGGCGTTCGCCCATACTATGATCTCTCCACTCTGTCGAAACGACCGGTGATCCTTTCCGGCGCTCTACCGGAGGTCGATCCCGCCATTGATTCCCCTTGGGGGAAAAGCACGCTTTCAGAAGCCGTAGTGCGGGCCTGGCAGGGCTTGGTCCGGGGGCCTCGCCCGGTATTACATCCACCCGGTTGGCTAATCCTGACCGTGTTTTTTTCTGGAGCCTCGCTGGGCCTGTATCGAAGTCGTCCATGGCGTAATTCCCTCGTCGAATGCTGGATACTGGCAGGAGCCGTTTATGGTCTGGGATGGTTGGCGGCCAAGTTTGGCGGCTATTCCGGGGCCTTGCCTTTGGCCGTAGGCGCCGCCATCGCAACATTCCTAGCTCCCCCTTTTGCCTCCTGGCTGGAGAAGTCCGATGTTCGTTGACCGGGTTCGCATCCACGCCCGGGCGGGAAACGGGGGTCGGGGAGCCATCAGCTTTCTTCGCGAGAAATTCGTGCCGAAAGGCGGACCGGACGGCGGAGACGGAGGGCAAGGTGGCGATGTGATTCTCGAGGTCGACCCCCAACTGAACAATCTGGTTGATCTTCGGTTCCGACCCCATGCCCGGGCGGCACACGGGGGGGGCGGAAGCGGAAAAAACTGCACGGGAAAAAACGGCAAACCTTGTCTCTTAAAAGTCCCTCCCGGCACCGTGGTGTATCCCCTTCCACCCGGCGAAGAGGGCGAACCGATTGCGGACCTGACCCAGCCCGGAGAAAAATTTGTTCTTTGCCATGGGGGTCGCGGTGGGCGGGGCAATTCCCGTTTCGCCAGTTCGGTACGTCAAACCCCTCGCTATGCGGAGGATGGACGCCCGGGCGAAGCCGGGGAATTCATCCTCGTACTAAAATCCATCGCCCAAGTGGGGTTGGTCGGCTTACCCAACGCCGGAAAGTCCAGCCTGTTGGCCGCGCTCTCCGCCGCCCGCCCCAAAATCGCCCCCTACCCTTTCACCACCTTGGCCCCTTACATCGGCGTGGTAGGCGGTCCGGAGGAAACCCGCTTCACCCTCGCCGACATTCCCGGACTGGTGGAAGGCGCTCATTCCGGCAAGGGGCTGGGTCACGACTTTCTTCGACATATCGAACGGTGCGCGGTTTTGCTGATGGTCATCGATGCGGCCGGCACGGAGGGCAGGGATCCGGTGGAAGATTACAAACTACTCCGTAAGGAGCTGCGCCTACACGATGCTTCCTTGGGGAAACGCCCCTTCCTGATCGCCGCCAACAAATGGGACCTGCCGGAAGCCAAGAAGCATCTCGTCACCCTAAAAACCGCAACTCGAAAGACGATT
>Ga0214923_10006711_pt1 | contig 12821 bp, 10 predicted proteins | sample LL1510_MetaG_FD_177993 | JGI IMG/M metagenome (GOLD analysis project Ga0214923, IMG submission 177993) | Freshwater microbial communities from Lake Lanier, Atlanta, Georgia, United States - LL-1510 | ecosystem: Environmental > Aquatic > Freshwater > Lake | place: USA: Georgia | collected...
AAAGACTGGATGTGGAGTTTTGGTTAATACAAGTTTTAATGTTCGGGGTGAGCCCATCGTCTGTTCAACAGAGGATGCTTATCGGTGTTTTATGAGAACTGAAATGGATTATCTTGTTGTTGAAAATTTTGTTCTTGCCAAAAATGCTCAGCCAAAGCCCAAAGAAGATCTCTCCTGGCAGAAGGAGTTTGAACTTGATTAATACAACCGAAGTTAATTCCAAGCAGTTACGCGATTATGGTTTTCTGATGGGGGCTGCTGTAGCTGTGATCTTTGGTCTATATCCACGATTTGTGTTGAAACAAGAGTGGATGATATGGCCCTTTCTAGTTTTGGGAATTTTTTGGGCCGTATCGGTGATCTATCCAACGATTCTTTCTCCGTTCTACAGATTATGGATGTTCATCGGGGGCATTCTTGGAAAGATTAACTCGACGATTATTTTGACGATATGTTTCTTTGTTCTTTTTGTCCCTGTTGCATTCTGTTTTCGATTGATTCATCGAGACAGACTTCGTCGTCTTAAGAGTAATCAGGAAAACTACAGAAAATGGAGAGAGCAAGTATTTAGTCAAGATCAAATGGAACATCCATTTTGAGCAAGGAGGATAGCCGTGACTGAATTTATGAAAGATCTTTGGGGCTTCATGAGAGTTCGAAAGAAGTTTTGGCTGTTGCCAATCCTATTGACTCTCTTGGCTCTGGGTTCACTTTTGATTTTTGCCCAAGGCTCAGCGATGGCGCCTTTTATTTATACACTGTTCTAGAGAGTTTAACTTGGATTTCCTACTAGCCAGGCTCATCATCTGAGAATATAGTTATCCCAATGGGGCAGAGTGAAGGGAAATCACAGAAAAGATTTCTTGTCTATTTGGGCTTTTTTGCAGTTACCGTTGCAATTTTTTTTAAATGGGTAATCTTGCCAAAATCTCCGAGCCGACAGTCAGAAATCTCTAAAGCATCGATTGCCAAAGCTATTGAAGCGAGCCTCAAAGAGAACCTTTTTCCTGAGGGGCTTGAAGTCCAAACGGGCTTAAGAAAACTAAAACTTGCTCCCACCTACAGTCTAGATCTTCTTTCCCAGCACAAAATGGAAAAGTTATTTTCGCAGTATCGCCCCGACTATGGCGCTTTTGTGGCAGTCGATGCGAAGACTGGGGCTATCCTCTCTTTGGTTTCTTTCACAAGAGAGAACAAAGAGATCGGCAATCTAGTCCTTCAAGCCACATTTCCGGCCGCGTCTGTTTTTAAAGTTGTTACGGCAGCTGCAGCTATTGACCAAAAAAAAGCGGATCCAAACACGGTAGTCGCCTACACGGGAGCGAACCACACACTTTATAAACGGAATCTTTTACAAAATTTTAATCCGCGGTGGGCCAGAAAGGTGACCCTTAGGGAAGCTTTTGCTCGTTCTATTAATTCAGTTTTTGGAAAAGTGGGCCTCTACATTCTTAAGCCGGAGGAACTCGCCGAATATGCTAAAAGATTTCAGTTTAACCAAGCCATCAATGCTGATGTCCCTGTTCAGCCAGGAACTTTTTACCTCGATGCTGAAGATAAATACAAAGTAGCGGAAGCAGCATCGGGCTTCACTCGAGTTGCGCAGATGAGTCCGTTGCAGGGTGCGCTAATGGCTGCATCTATCGTTAATGAGGGGATCATGATGGAGCCATTTGTCGTGGAGAGCCTTAGAACAGAGCTAGGTGAAATTGCGTATAAGGCCGAAGTAAAGCCCGTGGGACAGGTCATGAATGTTGAAACAGCCAAGAATCTAAGGGAACTGATGAGAGAAACTGTTGTTAGAGGCACTTCCCAAAAATCGTTCCGGGATTTATTAAGGAAAAAGAAAGCTCAACAGATTGAAATGGGAGGCAAAACGGGCCATTTGACCGGTCTTTCACCTAAGGGAAATTATGATTGGTTTGTGGGTTATGCTACTGATGGGAAGAAACAGATCGCTTTGGCTGCATTAACCATCAATGAAGAAAACTGGAGAGTTAAATCTTCCTACCTCGCTCGCCAATTTATCGAGGGTTATTTTAAAAAAATTCAAATAACTGAAAGACAGTAAAGACATGAAGCTACTAAAAACGCCGGCTTTATTAGTTCTAGTAATGTGTTCTGCTTTCGCTTTCGCTATTTCAAGTCCAAAACAGTTAAAAGAATCTGAAAAAGACTGTAAAAAAGTATTTCGTATTCTGGGGTCGAGTTTTGTCGCGGGGAGTGTCTTAGCTGCTGCAATCTCTTACTTAGAAAAAGATGAGTCTGATAGAACGAAAAATAAAAAAAGATTCAAGAGCAAAGAAATGCCCGAATCGGCAGAGAAGAGACTGAATCATTGGTCGAGCGACAAAGAACTTTATCCTGTGGCTTCGGATGTTGCTGACTATATTTTAGACAAATACGGCGAGGATCCTAAGTTTTCCGCAAAGTTGATGAGCTACATCGATGCGAACCCCGAAGAGGCTATCTCTGCTCTTAGCGTCAGGCATGGGCTCCGTGATCAGACCCCCGAAGGAGCCAAAAAGCTTGCACAAGAATTGGGCTCCCAAGCTCATTACGCTCTCACTTTTGCTTGGATTATTGGAGCGGTATATAATGAGAAAGAGAAAGCACCAGAGAAGTATCTCAAAGCTGTTATTTTAAGTATAGAAAAAGAGATCGACAGTTTTGATAACTTCATCCGTTGACTTTTCCATTTGTGCCCCCATTTTTTAATAAAGGGGATTTATGCCTGAGAACAATTCGCAAGATTCAGATCGTAACGATCAATTAGATATTGAGTCAGGTACTCGGGCGTTAGTTCGCCCGCAGGATAAAACAAAGACTCCCTCTTTTTACAAAGTGCTTATTCTCAACGACGATTTCACTCCGAGAGATTATGTGGTTCATGTTTTGCAGAAGTTCTTTAGAAAGAGCGAACAGGAAGCGACTCATCTGATGCTTCAGGTTCATCATAAAGGACAGGGAGTCGCCGGGGTATTTACTTGTGAGATCGCTGAAACAAAAGCGTACCAGGTCAACGAATACTCTAAAAAGCATAAGTATCCTCTAAAGTGTGTTGTGGAGGCCGCATGAGATTAACTCCAGAAGTTGAACAAATGATGAGCCAAGTGATGAAGTATGCATCGGAGCATCATGACGAATTCGTCACGCTCGAACATCTACTACTGATTCTTACAGACGATCCTGAAGCCTCTGATATTATTCATGGCTGTGGCGGTGATAACGAGTCTTTAAAGTTAAGTCTCATCGAATTCATGGGACGGCATTCTCCCAAAATGGAGTCGGCAACCGAGAAGCAGACAGGAACTAGCCAAACTCCTGATGAGCTTGCAGATTATAAGCCAACTATTACTTTAGCTTTTCACAGAGTTATTCAACGAGCCATTATGCAAGTGGAAAGCTCCGGTAGGGATTTGGTATCGACAGGAAATATTTTAGTTTCGTTGCTGCTTGAAAAAGATTCCCACGCAGTACATTTTTTGGAGAAGCAAGGTGTGACTCATTTTGATGTCATCAATTATTTCTCCCACGGTATAGAGAAAGAGGGGCTGGGGGTTGATGATGGGGTGGAAGAGGACGCCGCGTCTGAAAACGCCGGCAAAGGTTCTCCCCTGACTAGTTTTTGCGTTAATTTAAATGAACGGGCGCGGCTAGGAAAAATAGACCCGCTGATAGGGCGCGAAGATATTCTTGAAAGAGTTTTACAGATTTTAGCCCGAAGAACTAAAAACAATGTACTTCTTGTAGGAGATAGTGGAGTCGGCAAGACTGCTATTGCGGATGGTTTAGCTCTTCAAATCGTGAATCGCCAAGCTCCACCCAAACTCAAAGATGCTGTGATCTATTCTTTGGATATGGGAGCTCTTCTTTCGGGGACCAAGTACCGTGGAGATTTTGAAGCTCGGCTTAAAGGAGTTATTAAATCTTTAGAAAAAGAGAAAAACACTATTCTGTTTATCGATGAGATTCACACAATCGTGGGGGCTGGTGCAACAAGTGGAGGGTCGGTAGATGCTGCTAATCTTTTAAAACCAGCGCTTGCCAATCGAACGCTGACTTGTATTGGTTCTACAACGTACAAAGAGTACCGTTCCTATTTGGAGAAAGATGCTGGGCTTCTTCGTCGATTTCAAAAAATCGATATCAAGCCGCCTACAGTATCTGAAGCTGTAAAAATTCTTGCGGGGCTTAAGGGAAAATATGAAGAATTTCATCATGTGACCTATCTTCCTGAAACCCTCAAAGCCTGTGTTGAATTGTCAGAAAGGTATATTCATAGCCGTCCGCTTCCTGATAAAGCGATTGATGTCATGGATGAAGCTGGGGCTAGGATTCGCTTGAAAGCATCCAAGAGCAAAAAAATAGATGTCACAGTGGAGGACATTGAAAAAGTTATTTCTTCCATTGCACAAGTTCCTGCAAAATCGGTTTCATCAAGCGACAAAATTAAACTGAAAGAGCTTGAACCGGGTTTGAAAAGTGTCATCTTTGGCCAGGATGAAGCGATTAAGAATGTGGTGAATGCGATTAAATTATCTCGAGCAGGGCTTTCTCAACCCAACAAACCGATGGGTTCCTATTTGTTTACCGGACCCACTGGAGTCGGGAAAACTGAAGTGGCCAGACAGCTCGCAAAAAGTCTTGGTACCGAGCTTTTACGATTTGATATGAGTGAGTACATGGAAAAGCATGCTGTTTCGCGATTGGTCGGTGCTCCTCCGGGTTATGTGGGATACGATGAAGGGGGACTTTTGACAGAGTCGGTGTCAAAAAATCCCTATGCCGTTTTGCTTTTTGATGAGATGGAAAAGGCTCATCCCGAAATCGCAAATATTCTTTTGCAAGTAATGGATAATGGAAAGTTAACAGATACGAACGGTAAAGTCGTAGATTTTAGAAATGTGATTTTGATTATGACCTCCAACGCAGGGGCAAGAGAGATGGGAAAACAAGGGATTGGTATTCGGCCTAGCTCCGTTTCAGATCGCTCGATTGAAGCTATTAAAAAGATGTTTGCGCCAGAGTTTATCAATCGATTAGATGCGATTGTTCCCTTTAAGCCACTCCCAAAAGACGTGCTATTACAGGTTATTGATAAGCTCATATTGGAACTTTCAGAGCAACTGAGCGAAAAGGGAATCAAAATCAAGCTCACGTCAGAGGCCAAAGAATGGCTCTTTGAGAAAGCCTATGAGCCAGCTTATGGAGCTCGTCCTTTTGCCCGAGCCATCAGTGAACATGTGAAGAAAAAATTGGTGGATGAAATGCTTTTTGGAGGGCTCGTTTCGGGCGGAGTGATCGAAATTGGAGTTAAAAAGAACGAATTAGATTTTAAGATCCAGACAAAGCTTCTATCCCAAGCCGTCTCATAAGTTATGGTGCGCGGCGCCACCAAAGCTTTAGTCATAAAGTTTGACCTCCTTTTTTTGGCCATGTTAATTTCCCCAAGTGATTACCCATCTTAATGTCAAAGGACTTGCGATCATCGAAAATCTGGAGATCGATTTTTCTCCCGGATTCAATGTCATTACCGGAGAGACGGGTGCCGGAAAATCGATACTCATTTTGGCGCTGCATTTTTTGACTGGGGCCAAGGTTTCCTCGGACGTCATTCGAAGCGGTTCTGAATTTGCGACGGTGGCGGGTGAGTTTCTGGTTCATGAAGACCATCCTGCTGTTCTTGCCCTTAAAAATTTAGGGATTGAGTGCGAAAGAGACGGAGAGGACGCGGTTGTTTTGATTAGGCGTCAGCTTTCATTCAAAGGGCGGTCACAAGCGTGGATCAATGATGTCGCTGTATCAAGTCAGGCTTTGAAAGAGATCGGTCATGGGCTTGTAGATATTTTCGCCCAGCATGAGAACCAACGGCTCATGCACCCTCAGGAACATATTCGTTATCTGGACCAATTTTCAAACCATCCCAAAGAACTCAATACAGTTAAAGAGAGCTATGAAGTTTGTGAAAACACGATGAAAGAAATCGAGAGTGTCATTCAAAGAGTGGCCAGTTCTCAGAGGGATAAAGATTATTTAGAATATCGATTGGAGGAGATTAGTAAATTTAATCCCTCGCCTCAAGACTACCAATCGATTAATGAGTTGTGCGAGTCTTCCGACAAAGTGGTTGCCGAGAAAGAGACCCTTGCTCAAGCGGTGTCGTTACTTGAAAACGGAGATTCGGAGTCTCTTTCATCTGCACTTTGGACGCTTGCTAAAAAACTGGGGCAGTTAGGGTCTACTGGCGAAGAACTTAGGGGCCGAGTTGAAGAAGCAGCACGAGAGATTGAAGATGTTCATTTTAATTTAAGTGAGCGCGCTTCTCGGTTTGACGTCGACGAGAATTCACTAGAGGAAGCACAGGAAAGGCAGTTCGGCTATCAAGAGCTTTTTAGAAAACACGCAGTAAAAACGATTGACGGTCTGATGCAGGTTTTTAGCGTTTTAAAAAATGACGTTGGAAGCATGGAGTCTGCAAAAGAGAGCATACAAGAACTTCTTACGCTGTTGACCAAGCAGGTTAGCCACCTTGAGAAATCTTCCCAAAAGCTCACTGAGATTCGAAAAAAGAGCTCTCTTTCTCTTAAGAAAAAAGTTGAGAAGGAGATTCACGAGTTATCGATGCCGGGAGCTCGACTAGACTTTGAGTGGACTAGCAGTGGCAAGGGGCCCAAAGATTTAAATATTTCTCTCATCGATTCAAAATTACACAGCCAATATTTACCGGTTGCTGAGAAACTGGCGAAGTTAAGTGCGGGGGGAGCTGAGAAAGTTCAGTTCTTGCTTGCAAGTAATCCAGGCGAGCCTAGTTTAGCGCTTGTCAAAAGTGCCTCGGGTGGAGAATTGTCACGGATTATGCTCGCGCTGAAAAAGACGTTAGCTGCAGACGCTGAAACATGCGTTCTTGTCTTCGACGAAATAGATACGGGTATTTCCGGTAGCACTGCTGATGTTGTCGGCAGGAAAATGAGAGAACTTGCTGCTCACTTTCAAGTGTTATGTATTTCACATCTTCCTCAAGTAGCAGTCTACGCCGATACCCATTGTCTGGTGAGAAAGCAGGGCAAGAAAAATCGCACTGAGACTGAGATTATCAAGCTCACCAATGAGGAAAGCGCGAAAGAAATCGCGAGACTTCTTTCAGGGCGAGAAGTGACCCCGTCTAGTTTAAATCATGCAAAAAATTTGATGACCCAAGCTAGAAGCTAGTTCTAGAATAAGGGCTATCTTTGTGTTTTAGGAGTTTTTGTGTCAGCTCTTCCTCTCATGGTTGGTGTTCTCTGTGTTCTTGCGATTGGGTATCGCTATTATAGTGCTTTTCTAGCGGCCAAGGTCTGCGTCCTAGATGATTCAAGAAAGACCCCAGCCCATACTCATAACGACGGGCAAAACTACCATCCCACCCACAAGTGGGTTCTTTTTGGGCATCATTTTGCTGCTATTTCCGGTGCTGGACCACTGATTGGTCCCGTTCTCGCTGCGCAATTTGGATATCTTCCTGGGCTTTTGTGGCTGGTTATTGGGGTGGTTTTGGCCGGTGCCGTTCAAGATTTCATTATTTTGGTGGCTTCGGTGAGAAGCGATGGAAAATCATTAGCTGAGATTGTAAAGAGAGAGATAGGAACTACGGCGGGCATTGCTGCAGGTGTTGCCATTTTATTTATTCTCGTCATTGCTCTTGCCGGGCTTGGAATTGTAGTTGTGAATGCACTCGCTGAAAGTGTGTGGGGGACTTTTACCATTGCGATGACTGTTCCCATTGCTTTTGCGATGGGGGTCTACGCTTATCGAATTCGAATAGGGAAGATTGGGGAAGCTACCCTGTTCGGGGTTGTTGCTATGCTTTTTGCTGTTATCGGGGGCAAGTGGGTCGCTGATAGTTCCTATGGGCAGCTCTTTTTGTTATCAAAGAATCAGATCACTGTGAGTATCATGGCCTACGGATTTATGGCTTCGGTCTTGCCAGTTTGGTTACTTCTTTGTCCCAGAGATTATTTGAGCTCTTTTCTAAAAGTAGGGACGATACTGTTGTTAGTCGTGGGGGTTCTCTTCATTAATCCAGTTTTAAAACTTCCAGCTTTGACCGAGTTTGTTCATGGCGGCGGTCCCATCGTTCCGGGAAAAGTATTCCCCTTTGTTTTTATTACTATCATGTGTGGCGCAGTTTCTGGATTTCATGCATTAGTGTCCTCCGGGACCACACCCAAAATGGTCTCTCAAGAGGGGCATTGTCGAGTGATAGGTTATGGCGCCATGTTGATCGAGGGTTTAGTGGGAGTTGTTGCTTTGATTGCAGTGAGCCACTTGGCCCCTGGGGATTATTTTGCAATCAATGTCCCCGTTGAGAAGATGAAAAGCTTAAATCTCATGGGGTATCATATTGAGGAGCTTCCCGTTTTAGAGCAGCAAGTTGAGGAGAAAGTTGAGGGTAGAACGGGTGGGGCTGTTTCTTTGGCTATTGGAATGGCTAAGATTTTTAGTGCTCTTCCAGGGTTTAGAGGACTTATGGCCTATTGGTATCACTTTGCGATTATGTTTGAGGCGCTTTTTATTCTCACGACGATAGATACTGGGACTCGGATCGCCCGATTTGTTTTGCAGGAGTTTTTAGGGAAAGCGGTTTCAAAATTCTCCAAAACGGATTGGTTGCCCGGAAGTATTGTAACTTCTGCACTCACAGTAGGCGCGTGGGGTTATTTTATTTATACGGGAAGTATCGCCACCATCTGGCCCATGTTTGGTATCGCAAATCAGTTGCTGGCGGCTATCGCACTGAGTGCGGGGACAACCTTAATTTTGAAATCGGGCAAGCTCAGATATGCTTGGGTTGCGTTCGCGCCAATGGTCTTTGTTCTTATCACAACGAGCACTGCAGCTTGGGAAATGGTGACTACGACTTTTTTAAAATGGGCTCAAAGTCCTGTTGCTGCCGAGCGTACTCGTGGAATCGTCGACATTTCTCTAACAGTAGTGATTGTGGTCTGCGTTTCTATTGTGCTTCTTGAAGCTATTAAGAATTGGAGAAAGCTTCTAAAAATAAAAACGGAGAGTCCTTAAGTAGAACTCTCCGAACTTTAAAGTTTTTAAATCGATTAATAGTAACCGAATCCACCGCTCGATCCGCCGAAGCTTAGCCCTAAGCCGCCAAGACCAAGGCCGAATCCCCAGCTAGATTGGTTGTAGGTTGGCATCATGGGGTAGTAGGGCATTCCGTAGCCCATACCGTATCCTCCACCGTAACCGCCACCAAATTCGATACCGCCACCATAGCCGAATCCACCACCGAATCCGCCCATGCCGATTCCACCACCGAATCCGCCCATGCCGAATCCACCACCGAATCCGCCCATGCCGTATCCCATGCCGTAGTAAGGGTAATAAGGATAGTAAGGATAGCCCCAACCATAATAGGGGTAATAAGGATAGTACGGAAAACCCCAGCCCATGCCGGGATAACCCCAGCCCATGCCCATACCCATACCGTAGCCGATACCCATGCCATAGCCCATGCCGCCCATTCCCATTCCCATTCCGCCCATCATAAACGGGTCCATGCCCATTCCCATGCCGGGCATTCCCATGCCCATTCCGCCCATTCCCATACCGGGCATTCCCATGCCCATTCCGCCCATTCCCATGCCGGGCATTCCCATGCCGCCCATCATGAAAGGATCCATTCCCATTCCCATTCCACCCATTCCCATACCAGGCATTCCCATACCCATTCCCATTCCGGGGCCCATGAAATTTCGGGTATTTGACTTATTGACGTCTGCAAGAGGTCTTGCCTTCCTCGTTGTTGTGGTTAGTGAATCTGAGCTATGAGAATCTGATAGCCCACGACCAAACAGGGGAAGCGAACAAGCAATCACTAGGGAATAAATAAGAACTTTCATGTGACAATCACTCCAACAAAAACAACATCAACTTGAACTTTGGGGCTTCAAACCAATTGAAGCGAACCCACGGCCAGAAGTCTGGCCAGTGGTGGATAGAGCAGGAGTCATACCAATTTGTTTTTTGTAGCTAAATCAGCGACGAAGAGAAGACTCTGAGAAAACAGTCGGTGGTAAACTGCTATACAGCTGTTACAAAAATGACACTAGGCCTTGCGCTGGGATTTGAATACTAAATAGGCTGGGAGTGAAATGACTGCGGCAATCAAACAGGTCATTTCCCCAAAAACTGCCAAATTTCCAAAGCTCACGAAAGCCTGATTAGAAGCGATGACAAGAGAGCTGTAGCCGATAATGGTTGTAAGGCTTGCTAAAATCACGGCCCCCCCAGTTTGCCGAATCACTTGGAGAATATTGGCAGCTCCCTCTTGTCGATACCTTTGGAAAACATTTACTCCGTAATCCACGCCAATTCCGAAAGTAATAGGTAGTGCTATAAAATTAAGGAAATTGATTTTGGATTTGGTAGCTAAAATAAAGCCGGCAAGCCATGTTATTCCAACAAGTAGAGCAAACAAAATGAGCCCCACTGTTTGTAGGTGCCTAAACAGGACCACAACTAACATTATGACGGCCAGAAAGGCAAAGAGAGTCGCACGGGGGCCGTCGATCGAAATAGACTCAACGAGGTCCGCACTGATGGGTAGTTGTCCAGCGACTGGGATGCCGGGAGATATGGAATCAGAAATTCTTCTTAAATCATTGATAAAATCGATTAATACTCTGCCGTTCCAAGCGACTTCTGAATTACCTTGAAGAGGTGGCTCCACATAGACCATTTTTCCAACGGCACCGTCTTTTTCGCTAAATTTCGTGACAATAAGTTGTGGGATCTCTTTTTCAGTAAAGGGCTCAAAGGCTTCGTCATGCAGGAAATCTCGAGCAAGTTTTTGATCCTCTTCATCTAGGTTGTCGATAATCTTGGGTGAAAGAAGTTTTTTGATCTCCTTTAAAACTTTAATTTTATCTTCCTGCTGAGTTGGTATGAAATCATCAAAGATTTGAACTGAAGCGATGGGGCTATCGGGTCCATCTTTTTCTTTTTTTTCTCTTAATAAAGTTGCTATCTTCCTAGACTCTTCGCGAGAGTTGGAAAGGATTACGATTGGCGTTAGATAGCGCTTAAAAATATCCATCAAATAGCGGTCATAGTAACCAGAACCTTTTTCCATGCTCTCTTTTGAGCGTAATTTGCCAAGGTTCGTTTCAATGATATCTCGTGAGAAAGTGGGAAAAGTAAATAATGCAGCTAACGAAACAAGTGCAGAGCCGAGCACAATAGCTTTGGAACGGTTAGATACAAAGGATGCGATTTGATTCGCTCCGAAAGTAAAAGCTGGTTTGTAGGTCTCTTTGCCTTTATTGCCCCGTCGGTCGAAAATAATAAGAAGAGCTGGAAGAAGAGTAAAGGCAGCAATCCAGCAGATGACCATCCCTATAAGCCCTATGACCCCGAATTGTTGAAAACCCCGAAATCGAGTAAGCATCAAAGAGCCGTAAGAAAGTCCCGCGGCCAGAGCAGCCGTCATTGTAGCAGTAGAGGTGGTTCGCATCGCAATATCAACGGCTCTGAATTTACTTCGTCCGGAGCGACGTTCTTCGATATATCGCGCCAGCATGATGATGCCAAAATTTATACCGTTACCAATGACAATACTTCCTAAGAACGCTGAATTGGCGTTAAGGTATCCAACAGCAAAATAGGAAATTCCGAAAGCAACAAAAGTACCTGCGAAAAGCGCAGCAAGAACTGCAAAGGTGCCTACAGTGTCCCGATAAAAAAGATACATGGAGAGGGTGACAAGAATAGTTACAATCAGTGTTGAGAGCTCTAAGTCAGCAATAAGTGCCGCATGTTCCTCGAGGAAGTTCTGAACCCCTCCCGTAAAATGGATTTCAACTTCTGGGGCAATAGACTTCGGATTTACGTCGGAAATGGCTTTGTCGACTTCAGCTCTTAGTAAATGGGCTGTGTGAAGGTCAGAGTGTTTTCCGGCCATGTAGACAAGGATAATTCTCTGAGTTCCATCTGGGTTGGCGTAATAGCCGTTTGGAAAAGTGTCGTAAGCCCCATTTCGTTGGTATTTGGATTGAATCTCCTTGAAATCGAGTTCGGGTTTTTTAAATCGGTCTCCTACGGGGAAAATATTGAAGGGATTGTACATCTCTTTGTCGTATTTAATTCTATCTCGAATGTAGGTTTTTACTTTTTCAAGATCTTCAACTGAAAGAAAGAGTCCTGCCCGTTTTTTAAAAAAGGCCATTTCATCAGCAACTTTGTACTCAATGAGTGCTGCTATATTTTTGGGAATTTGATTCAGTCTGGCAGCTAGGGCGTTGACAACTTTTTCTCCTGAATCGGAATCTTTTGTAAATATGACTAGAGCTATACTATCGATCGACTCCATTCTTGAAGTGAGAGCGTTGAGATCTTTTCCGCTTCTTGCAGTTTGTGGAAGAAGTTCCTCAATATCGGTTTTTAAATTTTGATAGAGAAGTGCTGAGAACCAAGCTCCGATAATTGAAAGAATGAGTCCACCAATGGCAATTTGCTTTGATTTTCGTATAACCCACTTCGATATGGGGTGGAGTTGGTGCGTTGAGTTCGTTTTTTTCTTCGTCATGAGGGTTCTCTCTCAAGATAGAGTAGTCTAAAAGTTAAGAAAGTATTATGTCATCGTCTCTTGGGGCTGTCTACACTCAGCGTTGGGAGCTTTCCTCGGGTATTGGGTAGCGACAAAAACACCAGTAAAAATAAGGAACGTTGCGAAAAGGGACTCTTTCGTAAAGTGATGGTCATAAAAGAGAGCTCCCAAGCCACCTACGATAGCAGGTTGTAAGTAGACAAATAGAGCGACATTT
>Ga0214923_10006713_pt1 | contig 12819 bp, 13 predicted proteins | sample LL1510_MetaG_FD_177993 | JGI IMG/M metagenome (GOLD analysis project Ga0214923, IMG submission 177993) | Freshwater microbial communities from Lake Lanier, Atlanta, Georgia, United States - LL-1510 | ecosystem: Environmental > Aquatic > Freshwater > Lake | place: USA: Georgia | collected...
AAATTGTACAGCAAAATTTAGGTCAGATACAACTTCAAACCCTCCATCAGCAAAAGTTGAGGCATGTACCACAAAAGAGCAAGCAGATGGTAAATGTAGGACATATTGGGATTGTTACTTAGGTGATACTTTAATCAGCGCTAATGAAAGTATAGATTGGGACCATACAAGTATTTCTGCGGCATGGGCATGTAATGAATGGAAAGATAAATGCAATAAAAATTGTACAGCGAAATTTAGATCAGATACGACTTCAAATCCTATATCAGCAAAAAACCGGATTTTCATTATTACTCAGTGACCTTCGGGACATATATATTTATTATATTAAATATAAATTATAATAAATTAAATTGTAAATTAAATTTGTGTTAAATTGTATGGTATATTTAATTACACTAATTAAATTAATTATTGGACAACTTTTAAAAATCCGTTTGAATCTATATATACAGTCCCTGGCCCATTACTAATAGCCTCTATTTCATTTAAATTAATATTTTTAAATACAAGTTGATTTTTTTCATTTATCATAAATAACGCATCTTCTTTTTGAAATATTAGTTGATTATTTTCACCTTTTATATACATATTATCTGGTAATTTAAAATCTTTACCAGGAGGCCCCTGTGGACCCACTGGTCCATAACCTTGTATTCCAGGTAATCCTCTTGGACCCATTTTACCAGGCGGACCTTCTGGTCCTGGGTCCCCTTTGTCGCCTTTGTCGCCTTTGTCACCTTTGTCACCTTTATCACCTTTATCGCCTTTGTCACCTTTAATTTCTTTTATTGCAATTGTATCTTTATAACATATATCAGGCGGTTCTGATATAGTATCTTGCGAAATTCTAGGATCTGGCGGTCCTTGTAATAATTCTTTATTATTCATAATTATTATAAGTATTTAAAAAAAATTTAACATTTTAACCTTACATCGTCATTTAAATATTATTAACCGTAATTTTATATTTATAATCATTATAATCTACAAAAGATGAAAATACCTTTAGATTAGGTAATGTATTATTTAATATTCCACTCATTACGTGTAATTGTTGCTCAATTACACTTTGTCTACCACCAGTAACATCGGGAATAGTGCAAGCATTGTAAACATTTACATCAAAGGAATCTTTATTAAAAATGAATTCGTAATCAAAGTCTGACATTGTTTTAATATTAATTGTGAAAAAAAAATTTTTTAATTACATTTTTAATTAAATTAAAATAATTTATTAAACATAATTTAACTCTTAGTTATTTATAAAAAAATAAAATGTTTCTATTTTGTATATATAATAATGACTTTAAAAAAATCAGATGCTATTAAACGTACACTACGTTCTCAACAATTAAATAATAAACATATAACTCCTGTTGTTGAAGCAAAGGTTGAACCTGTTGTTGAATCAAAAGTTGAACCTGTTGTTGAAGCGAAGGTTGAACCCGTTGTTGAAGCGAAGGTTGAACCCATTGTTGAATCCGTTGTTGAAGCGAAGGTTGAACCCGTTGTTGAGACTAAAGTTGAACCCGTTGTTGAGGCTAAAGTTGAACCCGTTGTTGAGGCTAAAGTTGAACCCGTTGTTGAAGCAAAAGTTGAACCCGTTGTTGAAGCAAAAGTTGAAGCTAAGACTGAATAGATTTATTAAGATCTAAAATTAATTGTTGTTATTTTAAATTGAATTTAAAACAAACTTTTAATTAAAAATATAAAAATGTCTCAATTTAAAACAACAACTATTGAAGATACAGAAATGATTTATTCTCTTTTAAGAGACAAGTATCCTAATCGCCAAATTGAAATAGAGTTTAATGATAATACCAAAGAATATTTATTAAAAGTAACTAATGAAACATATACAGAAGACCCAGAAGTTCCAGTTGATATTAAAATAAAAGTTGTATATGGGGATTCTGTAACTGGAGATACACCTCTTCTTTTAAAAAAAGATAACCAAATTTATATTGAAACTATTGAGAGTATTTTTGATGAATCAACTAAACAAGAATATCCAGGTTTTAAAATGTTTGATAAAACAATTAGATTAGAAAAGGAATATTGTTTATCAGATTATCAAATATGGTGTGATAATGGATGGGTTGATATTAAAAAAGTTATTAGACATAAATGTGATAAAAAAATTTACAGGGTATTAACTCATACTGGATGTATAGATGTAACAGAAGACCATTCTTTACTTAATTCTAATTTAGAACCAATAAAACCTGGAGAATTAAAGATTGGCGATTCTTTATCACATACATTTCCAACAGAATTTATTGAAAATAATGAAACTATAGTTAATTCAGTACAATACAATAATGATAACAATATCGTATCTAATTATATTTTAAATGCAACAAAAGAAATTAAATTAGCTTATCTAAACGGATTTTTAGCAGCACAAAAGTGTAATAAAAATTATAGTTTTGCAATAGAAAGTAAAATTGTTACACAACGTATTTATTATTTAATGCGTAGCATTGGTATTGATGCGAGTATAAATCATTATAATGACCCTAAAAAAATGGATATATATTTTATAGATGAAATTAAAAATAAAAATGGTGATTGTACATTGGTTAAAAAAATTATAGAAAAAGAACCTCAAAATGATTATGTATATGATATTGAAACTACTATTGGAAGATTTTCTGCTGGTGTTGGTCAATTGCAACTCAATAATACCGATTCAACTTTTTTGAGTCTAAAATATAATCGTCAAGATTTTACAAAAAATCGTGCAGATACTTTTAAACTTGCAACAATTTGTGGTGATAATTTAACTGATAAAGTATTTAATCGTAAACCAATTGAAATGGAATTTGAAAAGGTATTTCAACCATTTATTTTGTTAACAAAGAAGCGTTATATTGGTAAAAAATATGAAAATATGAAAGATCCATTTAAGTTGAAAGAAATTACAAAATCGGGTATTGCTATTACGAGACGTGATTATTGTAAAATGGTAAAAAATTGTTATTCGGAAGTTATTAATGCAATTGTAAATGAAGATGGTGGAGGTATAGATAAGAGTATTGATACGTATAAAAGTTATATTGACCGTATAGATAATTATCAGATTGACATAGATGACCTTGTTGTGTCGGCTATGTTAGCAAAAAGTTATAAAACAAAACCAGTTCATGTTAATTTGGCTGAAAAGTTAAAGGAAAGACATGAAGAAGTTCAAGTAGGTGACCGTATTCCATATATTTATATTGAATCTAATGACCCAACGATTCAGAAAAGTGAACTAGGAGAGGACCCTAAATATGCAATTGAACATAATTTAAAATTTAATAGAAAATGTTATTTAGAACAGCTAGCTAAGCCTCTTCTTGGATTTTTTAAATGTGTTTTAAGTGATAATGAAGAAGCACTTGATGATATTATTAACTATACAAATGAAAAATTAATAGAATATGGCGGTACTAAACTAAAACCGAGCGATTTTAAAATGAAGGATGATGACTAAAATTAAATATAACATAACAATAAAAACAAACTTGTTAATTTTTAATTAAAAAGTTGTAAATTTATTTTCAAAATATATAATAAGGAATAATATTATTCTTTATTATGTCATCTGTAGAATATGAAATTTCACCAAATAAAGAATCTATAGATATAACACCTATTATAGATTCTCAAAATAATAATAATTTAGCCAATATGGCTTCTAGTCAAGGATTTTTTTTAGCTAATCGAGATGCAATTGAACGAGTTGGTATTACAGCAGCTGAATCTTCAAATAGAAATGGTTCAGAAGTATTAGCCGCCGTAGAACGAAATGGTACAGATAATTTAATTTCGATAGAAAAAACACGAGGTGATATAATATCTGTTATTGAAAAAAACACAGGAGATATTCAATTATCTGTAAATAAAAGTTGTAATGACATTCAAATATCACAAGAAAAATTAGCAGGTGATGTTAAACAATCTATTTTAGAAAGTCAAACCGCAAATTTATCTTTAAACAAAGATTTTCAAATCGAATTATGTAAAACAACTGAAAGACTAACATTACAAGCAAGTGAGAATATTGGAAAAGTTGAAGTTTATATTAATGATATTAAAAGACATATTGATTTACAAATAGCAGAAGTTATTTCACAATTACACTTAGAAGCACTTAATAATATCAAAGTATTGTCATCTCAAATGATGGAATGTTGTTGTGAATTAAAAGAAATGATGACAACTACAAACCATGCAACTCAACAATTAATTCGAGAATTAGAAACAAATAGAATGAAAGACGCTCTTGCAAGTGCAAATATGGAAATTATGATGAAAAAATTTGCAAATAAATAATTGTTTTAAAAAAATTTTTTATGTTTTCAGATATTAAAAAAGAGACCCTCTTTTTTTTTTTTAATATACAATGGCTTATTTAGGATACGGTTTAGGATACGGTTTAGCAAATGATTTAGGCTATCCTGGGTTAGGTTATCCAGGGTTAGGATACCCAGGATTATATCCAGGATTATATCCTGGATTAGGATACGGGTTAGGTTATGATGGAGTGTGGGGACAAGGTTTAGCAAACATTGCTACAACTGAACGATTTGGACTAGCATTAGGCAATGAAGTTGCGCAATATGGTCTAGCTAATATAGCAAGCACTGAGAGAAATGGCGATAAAAATTGGGCAGCAACTTATAATATGGGATTACATAATTTATTAGCTACTGAACGCAATGGTACTGCAAATCTAGTAGCTACTGAAAGAAATTATGGATTACTATCTTCTGCACTTGAACGAGGCTTTGGTAATGTCAATACAAATGCGCAATTAATTGCAAATCAACAAGCTTTACAAGCGGCTCAATATGATACAGCTAATGCAACACGAGCAAAAGATATTCAATTACAATTATTAGGCTCTACAAATGTTTTATCACAACAAATTTCTGATAGTAAAAATACTCTCCAAAAAGATATATCAGACTCTCAAGCTGCACTTGCCTTACTTACTACACAAAAAGCAAATGAATTAGCTTTACAAGCAGAGAAAAATAACTGTCAAACAAATGAACATATTTCTAGAGAATTTTGTAGAACAAATGCTCATATAACAGATGCTGAGAATACAATTTTAGCAGCTATCAATAATAATGAAACCGTTCGATTAAAGGAATCATTGTCTGTAGCAAATACTATAAATTTACTTGCAAAAGCAGGTGTAAATGTATCTAATCTTGTTTAATTTTATTAGTTTCGAGTTTATATTTTATTGGAGTTTTTATTAGTGTGGAGTTTTTATATTTTAGGAATTTATATTTTAGGAATTTATATTTTTGGAGTTTATATTTTTTGGAGTTTATGATTTTAGAGTTTTTATGATTATATTTTTTTGGTTTGTTGTATTTATGTTAATTTAAATAAAAATTTAAAAAAATCTTTATTTTAAAAAATTTTTTTGTTTTTAGATATTAAAAAAAGAAAACCTCTTTTTTTTTTTTAATAATGGATAATTCAAACGCAGTATCAAATTTACATGTTTTAGGTGCAGTAGGTCAAGTTGGAAGAGATGTCGCAGCGACTCAATGTGGTGACACTACAGCTGTTCTACAGGGACAAGCTGGTACTAATTTAGCTAATATGGCGAATAATGAACGTCTAGGGCTAAATATAACTGATAATATTTATCGTACTCATTTAGCGAGTCGAGAAGCTATTGAAAGAAATGCTGATTGGACGAGAGATTCTGTTCACGTTAATTCTGCTGCAATTTTAGCAGCTGTTGAACGTACTGGTTCTGCTAATATTAATACAACTGAAAGAAGTACGAATGAAATTAGTAATTTGATCAATCATTCAAGTGGAGAGATTAAGACTGCTCAACAAGCTATTGCAGGAGAAACCAGAAAACAAATTTCAGAAAATCATGTAGAAGTCATTAATTCAACGAAAGATATACTTATAAATGAGAATAAAAATACTGGTAAAATCTTATTACAAGCCTCTAGTAATGCAGGAAAAGGAGAACTAGACATTGCATCAGTTAAAACAAAATTAGAACTTCAAGCTGCTAAAAATGTTGCTGATATTCAATTAGAAGCACTTAAAAATAAAAATACTATATCTGCGCAATTAGCGGAATGTTGCTGTGAACTTAAACAGATTGTTCAGAACTCTGCGCAAACGACTCAACAAGTTATTCAAGAAATTGAAAATAACAGAATTAGGGATGCTCTTGCGGCTATTAATACAGAAAATCTTATCAATCGATTAGGCAGTTCTTCATCTCAGCATTAATTTAATTAATTAATCTTAAATTTTTTATTAAAAAAATTATTTATTCAAAAAAATTTTTTTGTTTTTAGATATTAAAAAAAGAAAACCTCTTTTTTTTTTTAATAATGGATAATTCAAATACTGTTAGTCAATTACAAGTTTTAGATACGGTAAATCGTGTTGGTTCAGATGTAGCTGCTGCTCAATGCAACGACACGACAGCTATTCTTCAGGAACAAGCTGGAACCAATATAGCAAATATGGCCCATACTGAACGTCTAGGATATCATATCGATGATTCCGTATACAGAAATCAAGTAGCCACTAGAGAATCAATCGAAAGAAATGCAGACCATATTATTGATTCTGTAAATGGGAATTCAACTGCGATATTATCCGCGGTTGAAAGAACTGGAGCTGATAATGTTCGAGCAACATTAGTTAGTAATAATGAGATATCTAATCTCGTTCAATTAAATTCTGATCAAATTGCTACTTTACAGCAATCTACTGCATTAGAAACAAGACAGCAATTAAATCAACAACACTATGCCGTAATTGGTGTTGGTAAAGATATTGTTATTAATGAAAATAATAATGCAACTGACATTGAATTACAAGCTTCTGAAAATTCTTTTAAAACGTTAGAGGCACTTTCAGAGACAGAACGAGCCCTCGAACTTCAAGCTGTTCAAAATACCGCTCAAGTTCAATATGAAGCTGTTAAATTAAACGCAGAAACTGCTGCTGAAATGGCGGAATGTTGCTGTGAACTTAAAGAAGAAGTGGCCAAAACAAATTATGAAACTCAAAAATTAGCGCGTGACCTTGAAATGCAACGACTACGTGACCAACTCTCATCTGCTACTACGGAAAGCCTTATCAGCAGAATTAAATCATATAAACGTTACCCGTCTCCTCCTAGATGCCGGTCTCCTCCTAGGTCCCGGTCTCCTCCCAGATGCCCGTGCTCTCCACCGCGTCATTAAAAAATAAATTAGTTTTTCATTTATCTTAATTAATATACTTAATCTTAATAAGGTTACAAGGTATCTTTAAAATATCTTTATCTTTAAAATCTTAATTTAAATCTTAATAAGGTTAAATATATCTTTAAAATCTTAATGTTTAAATCTTAATAAGGTTATATAACATCTTTAAAATCTTTATGTTTAAATCTTAATAAGGTTAAATATATCATTAAAATCTTATTAAGATTTTACTAAAAACTGAAATTAAATGATTTAAATATAATTGTATATAGATTGATAATAAATTTATATTTATTAATGTTTCAATATATATCAGATATTCATTTAGAATATTTAACAACTATTCCGTTTATTAAAAAAACGGCTGACAACTTATTTTTAGTAGGAGATATAGGACATCCAGGCACATTAATATTTAATAAATTTTTATTTCAATGTTCGAAATCATATAAAAATGTTTTTTTAATTTATGGAAATCATGAATATTATTCTGTATTAAGGGGGAAAAATAAAAAGATTGAGACGATGGCTCAAAAGGTAGAGTATGCCAAGTCATTTCCAAAAAATGTCTATTTTTTAGATAATTCATGTGTTTATTTTAATATTTGTACACAGAATGTTAAATATACATTGGATGTATATGATAATAAAAAGGAATATATAAAGATTATTGGTTCAACACTTTGGTCAAATCAGGGGCGAAAAGCAAATAATTTTAAAAATATTTTTATGGAAGAAAATAAATTATTAACATTTGAAAGACAATCTCAGCTATTTTTAGAATCAAAATATTATATAATAAATGAGTTATATAAAGAAGATATTTCGTGTATTTTATTAACACATTATACTACTCATTCATTGGCGAATGGTCTTTATATAGAAAATAAGGATACAAATCACATAAGAGAAATATTTTTAAATAAGCAATTATTAGCGAGTATTAATGGTCATACACATAGTTCAGTAAATTTAATTGCACCAGGAACATCTATAAAATTATTATCAAATTGTTTTGGGTATAAAAGTGAAAACCAAAATATTGTTAAATACAATGAGAATGCTGTATTACGTATCGATGAACCGGTTCCAGTGTCTTTTTATGGTTTATATGCAAATATTACAATTAATCCGATTGAAATTTTATATAAGGTTATGACACGACCAAATCAAAAATATAATATCGGACCTGTTAATGAGTCTACACCATTTGTTGTAACGACGATATCAAAAGATAATACAATAGTATATGTTAATAAAGAATTTGAAAAACTAACTGGATATTCATTAAATGAAATAAGAGGAAAAAATTGTAGATTTTTGCAATCATCTACTGAAATTAAAAAAGGCAGTCAACGAGAATATTGTGATAGTGGTTTGTTATTTAGTGTTAAAACAAAACTTTTACAAAAGGAAGAATGCCAATTTATAACATATAATTTTAAAAAGAATAAAGATAAGTTTATTAATTTAATTACACTTATACCCATAGAAATTAATTTAATAGAATATTATGTTGGATTTCATTGTGATTTATCAGCTGAAATTTATAAATTTAATATAGATAAAATAGATAAATCAATTATTGATTCAAATATTATTAAAAATATGTTAGATGAAAATAAGGCATTACAATCATTGGAAATAAGTGATTCTATGAGTTGTAGTACAGAATCTTACAGTATATTTAGTAGTGGTTACATAGAATCAGAATCTAAAAATATTAGATATAAACACTTTTTTGATGCAAATCCATCATTTTTATGTGTTATAGATTTAAATGGTATATTTAAAAAAGTGAATAATACATTTATAAATAAATTAGGATATTCTAAATCAGAAATGTATAATAATGGAATTATAAATTTTATATATAAAGATGACATTGTACAAATGATGAAACTATTTGAAGATATTCAAACTAAAAAAGAAGTTGAATGTATAAATAGATATTATAAAAAAGATGGTTCTATCATAAAAATTAATTGGAAATGTTATTTACGTGGAGATGTCATATATTATACTGGAAATGAAATTAATTTAACTTAATTTTATAAATTTATTGTCATCAACATATAATATATTTGCGCCTTTATTTAATGCCATTTCTTTTGATAAATTAATATTAGGTAACATTATGAAACCATCGTTTGTTATATTTATTAAATGTGAATTATATTTAATAGTAAGACCTGTAGAACTATTATGTTCTATTAATAATTCTTTCGGTAAACCTCTACCAGGAAGGCCCGTTAATCCTCTTGGACCATATGGACCTTGACTGCCTCTTTCTCCTTTATCTCCCTTTTCTCCCTTAGGTCCTCTATCACCCTTTATTCCAGTATGTTTACCGGGAGGTCCTTGCGGACCAATTGGACCTGTATCACCTTTCTCGCCTTGCGGTCCTTGTGGACCTATATCACCCTTCTCCCCCTGTTCACCTTTTGGTCCAGGCACACCTTGTACTCCTTGTACTCCTTGTACACCTTGTATTCCTTGTATTCCTGGAATACCCTGTGGTCCATGCATAATAAGTTGTCCATGTTGATAATTTAATTTAAACTGTTTACATGTAGGGCATAAATTATTATATGAATCATTTGTACAGTTCGTATCTTGTAAATCATTAAGTGTATTTTTAGGCGAAGGCGAATCTTTAGGCGAATCTTTAGGTGAATCGTTAGATGAATTTTTAGATAAATTTTTAGGTGACATATACGAGTCAGATAAAGATGATGACGATAAAAAATTAGATTTTATACGTATATTGTATTTGCTCATATAGATTATTCAATAAAATAAAACAAAATTTTGGACACGAATAACTAAAATGTTAATTAAAATTGAATTAATATAAATTAATTTAAATAGAAAATTAATTTGTATAATATCGTGAATACAGTTGTATATGGTGAATATATATTTAAATACAAGTGAAATTGCATCATTTATTGGACAAAATAAATGGGATTATACTACTCCGTTTGAACGATTATGGAAAAAGTATGATTCAGAGTACAAGGTATGTTTAGAACAATGTAATAATAAAATTTTAGATAAAAAGGCGCAATTAGTTTTAATAGAAAATGAAAAAAGAATAATTGATGAAAAATTAAACAATAAACTTATTACAAAAAGACAACATACTAAACTTTTAAAAGAAAATCAAGCTAAAAAGGTTGAAATAGATACATTAATTGAGCAAGTAGAAAAACAAATAGATAATATATCTTTAACAGAAGTTCAAAAGATTGAAAAAGATTTAGGTAAAGATATCATTCAAACAATTTCAAATGCAGAAAAAGAGACAGATGATAAGCGTAAATTAACCACAAATTTAATTGAAAGAATGGAAAAAGAAGGTAAAATTAAAGAGGATAAAAAGCAAGAATTATTAAAACAAACAGAATCTTTTATTAATAAAACACATGGAACATTAAAAGAAGACTCTGCAATTACAATTTTTGAACATAAATATAATGTAACATTAGATACAAATCAAAATTATTACAAATATTTGATTCATAAAACAACAGAAAATATGTGGTATATTGGTGGTAAAATGGATGGTATTTATATAAATGTAGATAATCCAAAAGAAAATTATGTTGTAGAAGTTAAAAATAGAACAAAAGGATTTTTTAGTGTATTACGTGATTATGAAAAAACACAAATTCAATTATATTTATTATTAACTGGTTTTGATAAAGCTAAACTAGTAGAAAAATTTAATTCACGTGTTCGAGTGACAGATATTGAACGTGACCAAGAATATATCGATAATATTTTAGAATATATGAATATATTTATAAAATCAATAGAAAAATTTTTCAAAGATTTTGAATGTAAAATACAATATATACAAATGAATGATACAGAAAAACAAAAATTTTTAAATAAATTATACATAAATGATATTCTTAAACTTGAAAAATATAAACAAGAAATTAAAATTATTGAAAATCAAACAAAAGAAGATGATTTACTAAGCGATTTAGATGACTTTTAAATTAAATTGAAATTAATCTTAAAAGTAATCTTGAAAGTAAACTTGAAATAAACTAAAAGTAAACTTGAAAGTAATCTTGAAAGTAAACTTGAAATTAAATTTACATGAATTATTCGGAAAATATAAATTTAGAAGAATTATTACCAAATAGTTGGTTAAAGTATATAGATAAAACAATATTAAATAATGTTAATAACGCACTTCAATTAGCAATCAAACAAAATACAAAAACATGTTTTTTTCCATATGATATACATGATATTTTTAAAATTTTTCATTTATGCGATTTAAAAGATATACAAGTTGTAATTTTAGGTCAAGACCCTTATTATGCAGATAAATGTCAAGCAAATGGTATAGCATTTTCAGTTAATAAAGATGTTAAAATTCCACCCAGTTTAAGAAATATATATAAAGAAGCTAAAAAAGAATCTACATCTGGCGATTTATCTGACTGGGTTAAACAAGGTGTATTTTTATTGAACGCAACATTAACAGTAAAGGAAAAATATCCAAATAGTCATGTTTTTATATGGAAAGAATTTATAAATCATATTATTGAAATTATAAATAAAGAATGTGATAATATTATATTTGTATCATGGGGTGCATCTGCTGCAAATAAATATATTAACATTGATTTAAATAAGCATAAAATTCTGACATCAAGTCATCCAAGCCCATTAAGTTGTTATAAAACAGATAAACCATTTATAGGTTCAAACGTGTTTAAAAATATAAATGAATTGCTTCAGTTATATAATAAAAAAACTATTTTATGGTAAATATCAATCGTCAAATCGTCAATCAATATTTATGGTAAATATCAATTGCCAAATCGTCAATCGATATTTATGGTAAAATAGCAAGCGAATTATTATTCAGCTCTAATTGATTAAATTGTTTACGTAAATACATAAAATTTAATGATATATTTAATGATAATATAAGATTATTTTTATATAAGTATATAGTTACTTTATTTTTATCTAGTTTAATATAAGTATGTTTATTAATATGATTTGGTCCTTGTGTTAAAATAATATTTGTTACATCTGATGCCAAATTACGACCTAATTTTTTAATGGTTTCTTCAAGAATTAATGATTTATATAAATTATATATAAATCGTATATCATGTATAATCATCTGTTTAAAATTAGATTCTATATATGCACTTTGCAAGCATGTTAAAATATTATGACTATCATTATCATTATTTTCATTTAATTGCAATGACGGTAATGCTTTTAAGAATAAAAATAATTTTTTAAACAAAATCATAAAGCGATGTTTATATGAACTATTATATCTTCTCATATAATTTTCATAAAATGATTTATTTAATACAAAAAAAGATAATAGAGTTGGATAATCGTCTATCCAAAAATATATTTTATATATAATATCATAATGTAATTCCATTATATATATTAAATATATTAATTTACCATAAATTAAATTTAAAATTAAATTAAATTAAAGTAAAATTAAATTAAAAGCAAATTTTTATAAAATTCACAAATTTTAATTTATTGATAGATGTATATATATATTATTATATATATA
>Ga0214923_10006714_pt1 | contig 12817 bp, 12 predicted proteins | sample LL1510_MetaG_FD_177993 | JGI IMG/M metagenome (GOLD analysis project Ga0214923, IMG submission 177993) | Freshwater microbial communities from Lake Lanier, Atlanta, Georgia, United States - LL-1510 | ecosystem: Environmental > Aquatic > Freshwater > Lake | place: USA: Georgia | collected...
CGATCTCGACCTGCGGCGCCGGTAGTGTCTTGGCTACGCGGCGCGACGGCGGCGCACGAACCACTCGGCGTCGAGCACGAGCAGGGCGACACGGTTTTCCAGGTTCGGCCGAAACACCGCCAGGAGCAGGGCCGGCAGGTACCACGCCATGAACAGGCCCCCGTTGTGCGCCTTCCAAAACTGGCTGCCGAGGAGCACTGCCGCCGAGCAGCTCAAGAGCGTGCCCAGGTTTTTCGGTACCGGCCAGATCGCGAGCGTGGCCATCATCGCGACGAAGGCCGCGAGCACGGGCAGCCGGAAGACGGGGTCGTTGGCAGGGAGCGCCCAGAAGCCCTCCAGCGAGACCTCGTTGGGAAAGATCCAGCCGAACATCTGCCGCAATTGGCCGGCGAACACGGCGGCGCTCGGCGACGTCACGAACAGCGCCAGGACGAGCAGGAGCAGGGCCGAGCCGACTCCCAGCGAAAACCGGCGGATGCCCCGTTCCCAATAGAAGCCGCACCACAGCGGCAGGAGAAACACCGGATAGTAGATGGTGCCGATGGCGAGCCCGATCAGGGCTCCGGAGACGAGCGGCCTGCGGTATGCCGCGATCGCCCACACGACGAGGGCGCCGGGCAGCGCGTGGTCGACGCGGCCTGTCATGATCGCGGTGTAGGGCAAGAGCAGATAGAGCACGGCGGCGGCGATGCCGAGCCGCACGTTCTCGAAGTGGAGCCAGCCGATCGCCACCATGCCGGCCACGATCGCCAGCTGCGAGATGATCGCCATCACACGGGCGGTCGTTTCATGCAGTGCCCGCCGGCTTTCATCGGGTGCCTTGGCGCCCGCCTCCACGGTCGCGTCGGCGGCGAACAGCCGCTGCGTGGAGATCTGCGGCAGGAGGAACAGCAGCGGATAGCCGGGTCCGAGGCGGGCCAGCTGGTCGGCGTCGACCTCCGTCTCGCGGGTTTCGAGCTTCGTGGCCGCCGAGGCGCCGGCGAGGTCGTCGCGCTGCGGGCGGGTCGTGATCACGTTGGCCAGCAGAAAGACCAACAGCGAGATGCCGAGGAACACGAGGCCGCCCACCGAGAGGTTCGGCTCCAGGAGCGGCCGGCGAACCATCAGCGAGTCGAACAGCATGCGGACGAGCAAGGCCGCCGAGACCGCGAAGATCCAGAGGAAGCCCATCTGCTGGACCGCGGTGCTCGCCTTGTAGCCGCCGTACTCGACGGCCAGCAGGCCGGGCGCGAGCAGGACGAGGCCCGCGAGATCGAGGTTGCGCACGCTCCACAGGCGGTTGAACTTGAAGAACAGCGCGATCGAGAGGAGCGACGAGAGGTAGAACCACGTCGTGGGATTGACGCGGTAATACTGGAAGAGGATGTCGCTCATGCGGTCGCGGGCCTTCGGACCGGGAAACCAATCCAGGAGCATACCGCGAGCGGGCCCGTGGGGCGACCGTCCCGGTCACCGATGGCAAGCTGTGGGGCGACCGTCCCGGTCGCCGATGGCAAGCTGTGGGGCGACCGTCCCGGTCGCCGATGGCAAGCGAGACGCTCGCCCCACAATGGCAAGCGGGACGCTCGCCCCACAATGGCAAGCGGGACGCTCGCCCCACAATGGCAAGCGAGACGCTCGCTCCACGCGAGGCGGAGATGCTACCGCCCCGCGGGGCGGGTGCTTCCGATCACCGCTGCGTGTCCTGCGGGGCGGCCGGCTTCATCGACGAGCGCGAAGACCGTGACGTCCTCGATGATGAACCGGCGGCCGGTGACGGAGACTCGGACGCCCGAGTAGCCGGTGACGAAGCCCTGGCGGGCGAGCACGTCAAAGAGTGCACGGCGATCGGCCGTGGCATCGGCGGGGGCGGTGTCGGCCGACGGCCGGCCGAGGAGTGTTTCAGGCGTGGCGTCGAAGGCGCGGGCGGCGGCGAAGTTGGCCCAGTCGAGGAGCGGCCGGGGGGCCGTATCGTGGGCGAGCACGGCCTGCGGCAGGTCGAAGAGCCGGCGGGCGTCCTCGGCGGCATCGCCGGAGCGAAGGATGAGTTCGCGGCCGAGGAGTCGCCGGTGCGTGTCGAGGATCACGGTGGCGCGAGTGACGAAGTGACGATCGTCGGTCATGACACCGAGCGTAGCGTGACGCCATGAAAAAGGGACAGCCCCGGCGCTGCGGCCGGGGCTGTCCTCGTGTTGACGGCGATCGACGCGTCAGACGTTCACGGTGATACGCCAGAGATGTTCCGCTCCTTGGCAGCCTGATCACGGGTCAGCAGGGCCGTGAAGATCTCGATCGAGGTGTTCTCGTCGATGAACCGCACCGCGCCGTCGCCGAGCGTGACCTGGAGACCGCCGGAATGGAACGAGTAGGGCTGGCTGGAGCCCTCCGTGCCGTACGGTGCCGGATAGCCGGTCGAGCCGTACGTCTCCGTGCCGTGGTCGTAGCCGTTCGTCCGGTTCACGAAGGGCCCCGGAATCGTCGTCCCCGCGGCATTCGATCCGGCGAACAGGATGTCGCTCGCCGGCCGGCACCAGCCACCCCCGTTGGTGTGGGCGTCGGCGAGCTTGGCGCTCACCTGCTTGCCACGCTGGTAGACGTACGGACGGCCCGCCGACTCCAGGATCGCGATCGTGTTCGAGAGGCCGTCAGTGACATCCTTGAACGTGATCGAGGCGTTCTTGGGGAGCATGCCGTTCGTCGTCGTCCCGCTGGACGACGTCCAGGCGGGGCTTTCGATGATCAGCGTGCTCTGGGCGACGGAGGTGCCGCCGATCGTCACGGTGCCGGTCGCCGTCGCGGCGAGGCCGGGGGCCACGCCGAGGCTCGCGGCATAGTCGCCGACCGCCACGATGCCGGTGCCGAACCCCGACGTTCCGTCCGGGTTGTGGTCGAGCTGGTTGTTGTGGCGCGGTGCCGAGGCGCACTCGAACTCGGGAATCCGGATGCTCGTCACGGGAAGATTGTTGGCATGGCTCCACGTCACCGACGTGTCGTACTTGTCCCACACGGCCTTCTTATCCAGCCAGGGAAGCATGTAGACGAACACGCCGCAGCGCACGGTGGACGCCTCTGGTGGCCGCCCGCCGCTCGGCAGCTTGTTCTTCGTGTCATGGAATCCGTGGATCGCCAGGCCCTGCTGCTTGAGGTTGTTCGAGCACGAGGACCGGCGGGCCGATTCACGGGCCGCCTGGACGGCCGGCAGCAGAAGCCCGACGAGGGTGCCGATGATGGCGATCACCACGAGCAGCTCGACGAGGGTGAAACCGCCCGGGAGCGCGCGTTGGCCGATCCGTGGGCGGAGGAGGGAATAGTTCATGGGCTGGGTTCTCCAAGGGATAAACAGGGTCTGAACGACGGAAACGGAACGGTCGGTCTGCGACATGCGGGAGGGTGTGGACGACACGGATGCCCGCCTCAGCGATGGAAGGTGAACGGAGGCAACTCGTTTGTGCCCTCGCGGATCGTCACGCTGAGCGGGGATGTCGTGGGGGACGCATAGCGCTTGGGCAGAGCGTTGCCCCCCACGGAACCGTCCTTGGCGACGCGGAACCACTGCACGGTGGCCACGTAGTCGCCGGCTGGCGCGCCGTCGCCCTTTGTGAACGTGGTGAGCGTGAACGTGCCGTCGGCCTGCACCGTGGCGGTAGGCACGGCGTCGTCGGGCAGCGTCATGCCGCGCGGGTGAAGACGGATCTGCGCGCCGACGAGCGGCGTTTTTCCGGCACGGGCTACCCCTGCGGCTCGGTGAACGGCGCAGGGCGGTCCGCCGGAGAGCGTGAGCACGGCGACACCGAGCACGACGCCCACCGCGCCGAGGACGATGGCGGTGAAGGCCCAGCGACCCAGGCCCAGCCGCTCGACCGAGTCCCTCACGGGAGCCGTGACCGCTCCCAACGCCTCGTCGATGAGCGACGGCTTCGGGTCGTGCTCCTCCCCATACTGGTGCCGTCGCCTGCGACGCTCGACAAGCTGGCGGATTGCCTCGTCGGCAGCGGCCGACGTCGGCGTGGACGGGCTCTGGCCGCGCCGCCTCACGGAGACTTGGCGGCGGGAATCACCTGGGATCGAAAAGGCTGCGGTGGACATGTCGAGGGCTCCTTTGAGCCGTCGCTTGCCTCCGGTCTTTCCGGTCGGTGTCGCGGGTTGCGGAACGCGGTTTTTGGTGGATTGTGTGTTGTGTCGGGGTTGTCCGAGTCGGAATGGTCAGCGGTCGGATTTGTCGAGTCGGGTCTTTTCGGTGCGTTCGATCTGGACGACGACGCCGTCCTGGACGATCGCGAGCACCGAGCCGTAGCGCAGCCCGCTCAGTGCGTCGCCGATGCGGCGCAGCGCCGCATTGCCGTTGGTGACAACGCGCGATGGGCGTTCAGCATCGGAGTGATCCGTCTGGCTCATATGACGTACTCGGGGTCGGGGACGAACACGCGGGCCTTGCGGGGCGTGATCGCCACGTGGGTTCCGGGCTCGAGATTGATCTGCAAACGGTGTGCCACTTCGGTGGGAACATCGACCTGCAGTTCCTGCTCCGACCCGTGGGGCTTGCAGGTCACGCGGGTGATCGATCCGGTGCGTGTGACCCTGAGGATGCTGGCCGGCAGGCTGGTGCCGAGCCGGTTGGCGACCGCCGCGGGCGGCGCAATCTCGAGTTCGTGCGGCCGCAGGTAGACGCGGGCCTCGCGGGCCTGGGCATGCGGATACTCGGGATAGTCGATCGGGATTCCGTGCCAGAATGCCCGGCCGTTTTCGACCCGGCCGTGATACACGTTCACGTTGCCGAGAAAGTCCATCACGAACGGTGTGGCCGGATGGTCGAAGACCTCGTCGGGTGTGCCCTGCTGCTCGATCTTCCCGTGGTTCATGACGACGACGGTGTCGGCGAGTTCGAAGGCCTCCTCTTGGTCGTGCGTGACGAACACGCTCGTCATGCCGATCTCGTCGTGGAGCCGCCGCAGCCACTGCCGTAGTTCCACACGGACCTTCGCATCGAGCGCCCCGAACGGCTCGTCGAGAAGGAGGATCTTCGGGCGGATGGCGAGCGCCCGCGCGAGGGCCACCCGCTGCCGCTGGCCGCCGGAGAGCTGCGCCGGCTTGCGGCCGCCGAGGCCTTCGAGCCGCACGAGCCGCAGTAGTTCCTCCACCTTGGCGTGCACCTCGGCCTGCGGCACCTTCCGCACCCGCAGGCCGAAGGCGACGTTTTCGAACACGCTCATGTGGCGAAACAGGGCGTAGTGCTGGAACACGAAGCCCACCTCGCGGTCGCGGGCATGCCGCTCGGTGATGTCGGCGCCGTCCTCCTCGATCGAGCCCTCGTCGGCGAATTCGAGGCCGGCGATGATCCGCAGGAGCGTGGTCTTCCCGGAGCCCGAGGGGCCGAGCAGGGCCAGAAGCGTGCCCTCGGGCACGTCGAGCGACACGCCGTCGAGCGCCTTGAACGAACCGAACGACTTCGAGATCTCGCGGACGTGAATGCTCATGCGACTGCACCCTCCACCTTCGTGTGGTCAAGCGAATCGGTCTGGGAACGGTTGGCCTCGAGATCACGCGACTCGGCTTCCAGCCGCCGTTCGATCACGAACTTGGCCACGAGCGTCACGAGCGCGAGGCCCGCGAGCACGCTCGCGACCGCCATCGAGGCCGGCTGGCGATACTCTTGGAAGAGCTTCTCGACGCGCAGCGGCATCGTGTCGGTGGCCCCGGCGATGTGGCCGCTGACGACGTAGACCGCGCCGAACTCGCCCATCGCCCGGGCGTTGGCCAGCACGATGCCGTGCAGCAGCGCCCAGCGGATGTTCGGCAGCGTCACCCGCCAGAACACCTGCCAGCCGCTCGCCCCCAGGCTCACGGCGGCCATCTCCTCTTCCGGGCCGATCGCCTCCATCACCGGGATCAGCTCGCGGACGACCAGGGGCAGCGTGACGAACGTCGTGGCGAGCACGAGGCCGGGCCAGGCGAAGATGATCTTCCAGTCGAGCCAGGCGAGCGCGGGCCCGAGGAGCCCCTGGCGGCCGAAAATCAACACGAGGGCGAGGCCTGCCACGACCGGTGACACGGAAAAGGGCACGTCGAAAAACGAGATCAGGAGCGACCGGCCGGGAAAGTGGAACCGGGCCACGAGCCAGGCGGCGGCGATGCCGAAGACGGTGTTGATCGCGACGGCGACGGGCGCGACCGTGAGCGACAGCCAGATGGCGTGCCGGGTGTCGGGGTCGTGGGCGAGCGCGGCCCACCAGGCACCGGGCCCGCGGGCAAAGGCCTCGTAAAACACGCTCACGAGCGGCACGACGATGAGCAGGCCCACGACGCCGACGGCGGCGGCGACGAGCAGCGCGGCGAGTGGCTGCGAGTGGTTCGTGGAGGAGCGGGCGTGGGCCATGGCAGGGCGTGCGTCGGGTTACTGGGCGTTGCGGGCGAGACGCTGCTGCAGCGTGTTCACGATCACGAGCAGGGAGAGCGACATCGCAAGCAGGAGCACGGCCACCGTCGTGGCTTCGGCGTAGGCGAATTCCTCGAGCCGGGCCACGATCAGCACCGGAGCGATCTCCGTCTTGAACGGCATGTTGCCCGAGATGAAGACGACCGACCCGTATTCGCCGAGCGCGCGGGCGAGGGCCAGCGCGAAGCCGGTCACCACCGCGGGCAGGATCGCAGGCAACACCACCCGCAGAAAGGTCTGTACGCGCGAGGCGCCGAGGATCCGCGCCGCCTCCTCGGTGTCACGATCGAGGCTCTCGATCACCGGCTGCACGACGCGGATCGCGAACGGCAGGCTCACGAACACGAGCACGAGCACGATCCCGAGATACGAGTAGGCGCCCTGGATCCCCAGCGGCACGAGCCACTGCCCGAGCCACCCCTTCTTGACGTACAGCGCCGAGTAGACGAGGCCCGCCACGGCTGTGGGCAGGGCGAGCGGCACGTCGACGAGGGCGTCGAGGATGCGGCGGCCCGGAAACGACACGCGGGCGAGCACCCAGGCCACGAGCAGGCCGAGGAGCGAACTCACGGCCGCAGCGATCACGCTCGCCGAGAGCGAGACGGCGTAGGCTGCCCGGGCCCGCGGCGTCCAGGCGGCCGCGAGGAACCCGGCCGGCCCGAGCGACGCCGCCCGTAGCACGAGCACCGCGAGCGGAAACACGATCAGCGACAGAACCACGAGCGATGTGATCGCGGCGCTCGTGCCGAAGCCGGGCAGGACGGTCGCATGACTCCGGCGGCGCCCCACGCTGGCGGCCCCACGCCCCGTGGGACCGAGGGCGAACACGGCTGTGTCGGCGAGGGCGATCATGGCTGGTGTCGGGCGGGGCATGGGGTATGTGCGTGGGGATCAGCGACCACCGGGCTGGTAGATGCGATCGAATACGCCCCCTTCCCCGAAAAATTTCTTGGTGGCCGCCGGCCAGCCGCCGAGCCTATCGATCGTGTAGGTTTCGATCGCCGGCCAGGTCTCGCCGGCCGCGGGCGTCGGCGGATTGTCGCCCCAGGGCCGGTAGTGGTGCTTGGCGATGATCGCCCGCCCCTCGGGCGAGTAGAGAAACCCGAGATACGCCTCGGCGGCGTGCCGCGTGCCCTTCTTGTCGACGTTCTGGTCGACGACGGCCACGGGCGGATCGACGCGGATCGACTTCTTCGGATAGACGATCTCGAGATCACCGGCGGCCTCGTCCACTTCGAGATGGGCTTCGCTCTCGAACGTGAGGTGCACGTCACCGAGCCCCTTCTGGGAAAACGTGGCGGTGGCGGCGCGGGCGCCGGTGTCGAGGACGGGCGTGCGCTTGTAGAGCTCGGCGACGAATGCCTGCGCATCATCCTCCGAACCTCCGGCGGTGATCACCGAGCCCCAGGCGGCGAGGAAGCTGTACTTGCCGTTGCCGGAGGTTTTGGGATTGGGCGTGATGATCGACACGTCGCCCTTCACGAGATCGCCCCAGTCCTTGATGCCCTTGGGATTCCCCTTGCGGACGACGAACACGACGACGGAGTGGTAGGGCACCGACTGGTTGTCGTAGCGGTCCTGCCAATCGGCCCGCACGAGGCCCGACTTCGCCACCGCCTCGACGTCGGGCCACACGGCGAGCGTCACGACGTCGGCGTCGAGGCCGTCGATCACCGCGCGGGCCTGGCTGCCCGAGGCGGCATGCGACTGCTTGATCGAGACGGCCCGTCCGTGCTGGGCCTGGTAGGTCTTCGAGAACGCGTCATTGATCTCGCGGTACAGTTCGCGGGTCGGGTCGTACGACACGTTCAAGAGGGCGATCGGCCCGCTGTCGGCGGCCGTGGCGACACTGCCGGCGAGCACGAAAGCGAGAGTGGCGAGCGAGCGACGGGGCAGGGCAAGCGTCATGAAGCGAGGCATGGAAGTCTCGGGGGCGCGAGGGCTGGGATACATGTCTGGCTGCCCCAGGGGAGCAATGGCCGTGCCAGCCGCTCGCCCCCTTCTCGCGGCAGTGAACAAAACAGCCTGTTTGCCAGGATTTCCATAAACTAAGCTCGGAATTCTCGATCCAGATCATGTGCTGGGAAATAGACCGTGAAATCTCACGGCTTTCTGTGTATTGTGCTGGGAAAGGATCGTGTTCCCCGGAACGGTAACCATGTCTGCAAGCCGCGAACTGCTTCCTACGGTGTGGCGCGAAGCCTGTCGCCACATCGAGATCGCCGAGTCGGCGGCGGCCATCGCCGCGAGCGTGGCGGATCATCTCCCGCTGCGCGCGCTCGTGGTGCTGCGCTGCGACGCTGATCAAAAAACGCTCGAGCCGCTCACGGTGGGCGGCCCGCCCCTCGCCGCACCGGTGACGGCGCGCACGGCGGCGCTCGCCGCGGCGTCTTGGCGACGGCTGAGCAGCTGGCTGCGCAGTGGCGGCGTGATCGGCTGGGGTGACGCGGAGGCGGAGGGCTGGCTTGCGGCCGTGCTCCCCGACTCGATCCGGGCCGATGCGCTGGCGGGCCCGCTGCGGTCGAACGACGGGCCGATCGGTGTGCTCGTGCTGGTGGCCACAGCGGGGAAACAGTTCTCGACACTCGATCGTCGGTCGATGCAGGAACTCCTCGAGCCCTTCGCCGTGGCGCTGGGCAACGATACGCAGCTGCACGAACTCAGGGCGCTCCGCGAAGCGGCCGAGGCCGACCGGGAAACGCTGCTCACGCGTCTCGGCCGCCAGGATGTCAACGAAGAGGTCGTGGGCAGCCGCACGGGCTTGCGGCACGTCATGGATCGCGTGCAGCTCGTCGCGAGGTCCGACGTCCCGGTGCTGATTCTCGGTGAGACGGGCACCGGTAAGGAGGTGGTGTCGCGAGCGATCCATACGCGGTCGGCACGGGCGGACGGCCCGTTCATCCGCGTGAACTGCGGGGCCATCCCGCCGGAGCTCGTCGATTCACAGCTCTTCGGTCACGAGAAGGGGAGTTTCACCGGCGCGTCGGCCCAGCATCAGGGCTGGTTCGAGCGGGCCGATCGCGGCACGTTGTTTCTCGACGAGATCGGTGAGCTGCCGCTACCCGCGCAGGTGCGGCTGTTGCGGGTCCTCCAGGATCATCAGATCGAGCGGGTCGGAAGCAAGTCGCCGATCCACGTCGACGTGCGGATCGTGGCCGCGACCCACCGGGACCTGGCTGCCATGGTCAAGGACCGGACGTTTCGCGAAGACCTGTGGTATCGGATCAACGTGTTTCCGATCCTCCTGCCCACGCTCCGCGAGCGTTTGGAAGACATTCCTGCGCTCGTGAAGCATTTCGTCCAGCGGGCGGCGATCCGGTTCGGCCTGCCGCCCGTGCAGCCGTCGGATGCCGATCTGCGGCTGCTCGCCGATTATCACTGGCCGGGCAACATCCGCGAACTCGGCGCGGTGATCGACCGTGCGGTGATCCTGGGCGTCGGCCGGACGCTCGACGTGGCCACCGCGCTCGGCCTCGGCCGGCAGCCGCCGCCGGTGCCGGCCGCCGATGCCACGATGTATGAAGTGATTCCCGAAACGGAGCCGCTCGGTTCTGGGCCCGTCCGTCCACCGGCCGGCGAGATCATTCCGCTGGCGGCCGCCATGAAACAGCACATCGAGCGCGCTCTCGCCGCCACCCGCGGCCGCATCGAGGGCCGCCGCGGGGCCGCGACCATGCTCCAGATCAACCCGCACACGCTTCGGGCCCGGATGCGGAAGCTCGGCATCGATGCTGAGCGTTTTCGCGATTAAAACCGCCAGATGAGCGGTGCCAGGAGCACCGTGATCGCCATCACGAGCAGGTTCAAGGGGCCGCCGAATCGCACGTAATCGCTGAACTTGTAGCCGACTGGCCCGTAGATCATGAGGTTCGTCTGGTAGCCCATCGGCGTGGCGAAGCCGCAGCTGGCGGCGACGGTGAGTGCCATCACGAACGGCATCGGCTGCACGCCCATGTCGGCCGCCGTCTGCCAGGCGATGGGAAAGACGAGCACGGCGGCCGCGTTGTTGCTCATGAGTTCGGTGAACAGCATCGTGACGAAGTAGATCGCGGCGAGCACCATGCGTGGATCGTTGCCAGCAGCGGCGATCGTCGAACGGGCGATCGCTTCGTCGAGCCCGGTCTTCTCCATCGCCTTGGCGAGGCCGAAGCTGGCGGCGATCAGGAGGAGCGATTCCCATTCGATGCTGCGCCGGGCCTCGCTCGACGAGATGCAGCCGAAGGCCACGACGGCGGCGGCTGCGACGAACGCCGCCGCCACCATCGGCACCAGTTCGAGTGTCGCGGCGAGCACCATCCCGGCGAGTACGGTGCAGGCGATCCAGGCCTGGTCGTGCCGCGGGGGCGTCGAGCCGCTGACCTCGCTCACGAGGTAAAAATCGCGGTTCGATCGTTGGCGCTCGAGAAAACTCGGACTCGCCTCCAGAAGAAGCGTGTCGCCCGGCTCGAGCACGATGTCGCCGATCTTCATCTGCAGCCGCTCGCCGTTGCGGGCCACCGCGATCACGACCGCGTCGTACGTCGAGCGGAACCGCCCAGCCCGAATCGTGCCGCCCACGAGCGGACAGGTGTTGGAGACGACGGCCTCGAGGAGCACCCGCTCCGACCGCGGGCCGTCGAGTTGGAACACCTGGTCGGTTGCGGGCCGCAGGCCGCGGATCTTCTGGAGCTCGACGACCGAGTCGACCACCCCCACGAACACCAGACGGTCGCCCGCTTCGAGCCGCTCGGTGGGCGCGACGGCCGCCATCACATGGCCGCCGCGGTCGATCTCCATCAGGAACAGCCCCTCGAGCCCGCGAAGCCCGGCCTCTTCGATCGAGCGGCCCACGAGCGGGCTGCCCGGCTCCACGACCATCTCGAGCGAATACTGCCGCGGATCGTCGCTCTGGCTCATCGCGGGCCGGCGGTCCTTGAGCAGCCAGCGGCTCTTGCTGGCCACGAGCAGGTAGACGAGGCCGGCAACGAGCAGCGGCACGCCGAGCCAGGTGATCTCGAACATGCCCAGCGTGTGCCCGGTTTTCGCCGCCACGAGTCCGCTCACGACGACATTCGTACTCGTGCCGATGAGCGTGCAGAGGCCGCCGAGGATCACGGCAGCGTTCATCGGCATGAGGAGCTTCGACACGCTGAGGCGATGCTTCTTGGCCCAGTCGCGGATCGCCGGCACCATCAGGGCGACCACGGGTGTGTTGTTCATGAACGCCGAGAGCACCGCGGGAGCGATCATGGTGCGGCGCTGGGCCGAGCCGAGCGACGTCGGCCGGCCGAGCGCACGATCGACGAGTGACGCGAGCGCCCCGGTCCGCTCCACGGCGGCGGCCACCACGAACAACGCGGCCACCGTGAGCATGCCCTCGTTGCTCATGCCCTTGAAGGCCTCGTCGGGCGTGAGCACCCCGGCCGCCAGGAGCACCACGACGCCGCCGATCATGGCCATGTCTGGCGCCCGCTGCCCGAACAGGAGCGCGGCAAGCGTGGCGAAGACCACGGCCGCGGTGAGTGCGGCCTGCCAGTCGCGGAGCAGAGGTTCGAGGAGGGAAAGCATCGGGAAAATCACCTGCGGAACGACGCAGCGCACCGTTGTGCCGCCGTGAGCCGCAATCCGCAAGAGCAAATCCCGGGCACGGCTCTCCCGCAGCCGCTGTGCGGCGCGGTAGTCTCATGCCGTCCGTCGACGTCCCGGAGACGCCAGTCCATGATCGACCAGCTGCTGCACGGCAACGTCGCCTTCGTCACCGGCGAGTTCAAGCCGAACGAGGCGTACTACCACTCGATCGCCGACCAGCAGCGTCCGAAGGTCCTCTGGATCGGCTGCTCGGACTCCCGGGTGAGCGAGCATCAAATGACCGGCTCGAAGCCCGGCACGATGTTCGTGCATCGCAACGTGGCCAACATCGTGGCCTTCAACGACGTCAACATCTCCGCCATCCTGGAATACGGGGTGGTCCACCTGAAAATCGAAGACATCATCGTCTGTGGCCACACGCGGTGCGGCGGCATCGCCGCGATCGAGGACGGAGTGCGCGAGAACTACATCGCCGACTGGCTGTGCATCGCGACGGGCGCGAAGGAGGCGGCCGACCGGATCGCCGCGGAACGCGGGCTCTCGCGCGAGGAAAAACTGGCCGTCCTGACCGAGGAAAACGTGAAGCTCCAGATCAAGCACCTCCGCAACCTGGCGCTCATTCGCAACATGCACGCCAAGGGCTCGCTGCCCCGGATCCACGGCTGGCTGTATCGGGTCGAGACGGGCACGATCGACGTACTCGTCGACGGCCGGTCCGGGCCCGCATCGCCGAGCCTGACCGCATTGGCATGAGGATCGAACCGCCATGCCCCATTCCGCCCCCGAGAGCGATCGCGACCGCTTCCGTGACTATTACACCCCGCCGCAGGCACCCTG
>Ga0214923_10006715_pt1 | contig 12815 bp, 16 predicted proteins | sample LL1510_MetaG_FD_177993 | JGI IMG/M metagenome (GOLD analysis project Ga0214923, IMG submission 177993) | Freshwater microbial communities from Lake Lanier, Atlanta, Georgia, United States - LL-1510 | ecosystem: Environmental > Aquatic > Freshwater > Lake | place: USA: Georgia | collected...
AGCACTTAAAGTTTGCAAAAACTTTCAAACCTTTGTAAATGCTTGTGGGCAAATACGTGGGCAGGATAGTTAAATACGCAGGTCAGAGCGTGTTTCGTAGGCTCTCTGGCTTATAGGGCGACTCTTCCTTATTTGTTAAAATTTCCCCATGGCATGGATTTTTTTATCAATCGCAATCGCCGCGGAAATTTTAGGCACACTCTCATTAAAGGCGAGTGACGGGCTTAGCAAATTATGGCCTTCCCTCGGAGTTTTAATTGGGTATGCGTTAGCTTTTACACTGATGGCTATCTCCTTAAAGAAGTTGGATGTAGGAATTACTTACGCAATCTGGTCTGGGGTGGGAATCATTGGGGCGGCAATTGGTGGAGTCATTTTCTTTGACCAGCATCTATCAAGAATGGCGATCATAGGAATGGCAATCATTATCGTTGGAGTTGTAGTGATGAATCTAGGTGGAGCCTCTCACTAATGCCTACAGAAGAAATTGTAAAAAATCAGGATCGTATCCAAGTCCTCGATGTACTCCGAGGTTTTGCCCTTGCCGGAATCCTAATCATTAATGCGATGTCAATCCTTGCAGTAAATGGTTCCACTCCAGCCTTCACTGTGGACATTCCCGTTGCTGATCGAACTTTGCAGGACCTGATCCTCTTCTTTATTGAATCTAAATTCTTCACTCTCTTCTCGCTCCTCTTTGGAATTGGCTTTGCTATTCAGATTCAAAGTGCTGAAAAACAAGGCAATGCATTCTTGCCTAGAATTTCACGACGTATGGCTGGGTTATTGATTTTTGGCCTACTTCACGTCTTGCTCCTATGGGATGGCGATATCTTGGTGATCTATGCGATCACCGGAACCCTCTTAATTCTCTTTAGAAAAACTACATTTTCTCGAATCAGGCAATGGGTTGTTTCACTCCTTGCCGTCCCTGGTGCCTTGGTGCTTGCGATCTTGGTTTACACATTAATTGTCAGATTGTCGGCATCTGGAGCAGAGACTTTTGCAAAGAGTGACGCTTCGCTGGCTAAGGAGTTTGCTAACACCGATACAACACAAAAGTTGCTACAAAGTGGATTTATAGAGGGAATTGCCGAAAGAATTCACACCTACCTAGAGCTATCGCCGCTTCTTTTCTCAAGAATCCCAACTGTTCTAGCGATGTTCTTGATCGGTCTTTATCTAGGTCGAAGTAACTTCATTCGCCAGTTACCTGAAAAAATTGAGATCCTAAAAAAAGTTTGCATCTGGGGCCTAACTGTCGGATTCTCATTAATGTTTCTGATTGTTGCGGGAACCAAGTTCCTGCCAGCTGTCAGTGCACTTATTGCAATCATTGAAGATCAATATTTAGCTGGCCCAATTCTCTGCTTAGGTTATGCATCTGCGATAACTCTGGCTTTCCTCAAGAATCCAACTCGCAAGATTTATGGGTTCTTTTCAAAGGTAGGAAGAATGGCTCTCACCAACTATCTGACTCAATCTTTAGTACTTACTTTTCTTGCTTATGGATGGGGACTTGGACTTGCACTCAAGTTAAATGGTTTCCAAGTCTTGGGAATCAGCGTCCTGCTTTATGTCGCACAAGTTATCTTGAGTGGACTGTGGCTAAGTAAGTTCAAATATGGACCATTTGAGTGGATCTGGCGGTGCATTACTTATTGGAAAATTCTTTCAATAAGGGCTTAAGTCAATCATTCTGAGATAAAAGGTTAATCTTTATTTTTAAGTTTTACTTCGTTAAAATGGTTACATGGCTGCGAAAAAAATTACAGGTCCTGCATCATATTTTCCATCAATAGAGAAGAAGTATGGCAAACCGATCCAATATTGGATGAAAGAATTAAAGAAAGTTTCAAAGCTTGCTCATATGGAGCAAGTGGCTCACCTAAAAGAGAAGTTTGAAATGGGCCATGGGCATGCAAACGCACTTGTAGCTGTTTTTAGGCACAAGAATGGGAGATAACACAGCTCATCTTTTATTTTCAAGCAATTAATTCGACAAGTTCCTATTATTAAAAATACGATCATTTAGATTCCTTAAATTCAGGAAAAAGGGTTGATTCAATAATATGTCAGCAGATTTCTTTAGTCTAATAGCACAAGTAGAGGCACGATTTAACTCAAATATGTTGTAAGGACCAGGAAACTTTATTTATTTCAATCTTCTTATTGCCTTAAGGTGATACTTTAGGATTGTGAACTCAGTAATAAGACCACTTCGAGATTTTCTACATCGTGAATCATCCAGTGGCATTCTTATATTAGTTGCTGCATTACTTGGTTTAATGTTTGCAAACTCACCGTTATCTGATTACTACTTTGATACCCTGGCATGGGATTTTGAATTATCGCTAAGTGGAATAGCCCTTGAGTTATCGCTATTAAAGGTTGTTAATTACGTTTTAATGACGATTTTTTTCTTTGTAGTTGGTCTTGAAATAAAGCGAGAATTAACTTCAGGTCACCTATCTTCTTTCAAGAAAGCTATAACACCCTTTATTGCCGCTATTGGCGGAATGGCACTTCCTGCTCTTATCTATTTACTGATTGCTGGCTCAGTTGATGCTAGCGGCTGGGGTGTGCCAGTTGCTACTGATATTGCATTAGCTGTGGGGTTACTAACCTTTGTAGGAAGTAGCGCAGTTAAATCCCTTCGTTCATTTCTATTAGCACTTGCGGTTATAGATGATATTGGAGCAATCCTTATAATCGCCTTTATATATTCCACTGGAGTTATTTTTTCCTGGATTGTCGCCGGACTAATAGCAGTTTTTTTAATCTTTCTTTTTAGCAAATTTGGGGTAAATTCAACATTTATCTATGTTTTATTGGGAATAGCACTTTGGTACTGCATGTATAAAAGCGGAGTGCATCCAACTCTTGCCGGAGTAATTTTAGGGTTAATGACACCAAATATAGCTAAGAAAAATTCTAAGATGAAAGATGCAGAAGATGGACAAGTTTCAGTAATAGAGTGGTTAGAGGAAAAACTACATCCTTGGAGCAGCTTTGTGATTATTCCTCTTTTTGCATTTGCAAACTCAGGTGTGGTTATCACAAGTGGATCAATTAGTAATGCTTTAAATTCACCAATAGCTTGGGGTATTTTTGCAGGACTTGTTATAGGCAAGCCAATTGGTGTGTTATCAACTATTTTAGTTGGTAAAAAAATTGGCGTTAGCCAATTTCCACAAGGGGCAAAAAGTGTTGACCTACTAGCAACTGGAAGTGCTGCTGGTATTGGCTTTACAGTTGCAATATTTATTGCCAATTTGGCTTTTACTGATCCAGTAACTCAAGATCTAGCAGTGTTTGCGGTAATTGTTGCATCCTTAGTCAGTGCGCTAATTAGCTTATTCTTATTTAAGTTTTTGGCTGGCAAAAAAAGCTGATTTCAAAAGACCCAAAGTAACCTTAAGACTCGCAGCTATATCATTAATTTGCCCGGTTTATTAGGGACCCTTTATATTACGCAAGTTAAGGGGAGTACCTCGAAAGTAGCATCTTCGCCAACACGGATAGAAATATCCCGGAGCTGCGGCCATTATTTGGCTGAGGAAGAGCTTGGCACTAACTCCCATTAACGAATAGGTGTAAAAATAATGAATGTTTCACTAACCACTTGGCTGGTTGTAATCGCAGCAATACTAATCTTAATTTTTTTAGATTTAGTCACAGTTAGCCGAAAACCTCATGAGGTTATGTTTAAAGAGGCTGCAGGTTGGTCAATCTTCTATATTGCACTAGCCGTGATTTTTGGTATCTGGGTTTGGCAAAGTTCAGGATCACAATTCGGTACTGAGTATTTTGCAGCTTATTTAGTTGAGAAATCACTATCGGTAGATAACCTATTTGTATTTATTATTATTTTGACACAATTTAAGGTGCCATCTATTTATCATCAACGAGTCTTAATGATTGGTGTGCTACTTGCTTTGGTATTGCGAGCAATCTTTATCGCAGTTGGTGCTGCCGCCCTTGCCGCATTTAGCTTTACATTTGTGATATTTGGCGCAATTCTTATTTGGACTGGATTTGGCTTATTTAAGCATTGGGATGAGGATCCAACCCCAGAAGACAACTTTATGGTGAAGGCAATTTCAAAGCGGATGACTATCACCGATAAATTTGATGGCTCAAAGGCTTTTACGAAAATAAATGGTAAAAAAGTTGCCACTCCAATGTTTTTGGTATTTATTGCTATTGCATCAACTGATTTACTTTTTGCCTTAGATTCAATACCTGCCACATTTGGGGTAACTAGTGAGCCATTTTTAGTTTTTGCCGCAAACGCATTTGCCTTACTGGGACTACGGGCGCTTTATTTCTTGCTTAAAGGCTTATTAGATAAGTTAATTTATCTATCCCTTGGTCTATCAATTATTTTAATGTTTATTGGAATCAAACTGATCTTTACCTACTTGCATGAAACCTGGAGTGAAGTACCAAAGATTCCAACCCTATTTAGTCTCTCCGTAATCGGCCTGATATTGATTATTTCAACGATTGCTAGCTTGATTAAATCAAAAAAGGATCCAAGCGCGCATGCTCACGCCGGCCGAGTTACAGGCTCAAGTAAGGGTAATGACAAAAAAGAGTAATTAACTCTTTATCTTTACTTAATTGAGGCTTCGTATATTGCTTGAATAGCAGTATCTAAGGTTGCATCAAACTGTGCATCACTTTGTTGCGCAGATAAACCCTCAGATAATGCTCTAGAGAAGCTGGCAATTACATTTGGGTTTTTTGCTAAAACCTCATTGGCATGATCTCGACTATAACCACCAGAAAGTGCCACCACTCTAACCACACGTGGATGATTTGTAAGCGGTGTGTATAAACCTGCCTTCTCAGGCAAGGTCAACTTCAACATTACATTTTGATCTTCACTTAACTTATCTAATTGCTTAATTAATGCAGCAAGCAATAGATCTTCAGCAGCGGCCTTATCTGGACATTTAATATCAACCTCTGGCTCAATTATTGGGACTAATCCTTTTGCGCAGATTGATTTACCAATTTCAAATTGTTGATCAACAACAGCATTTACACCAACTGCATTTGCCTGCTTAATTACTGATCTCATCTTGGTGCCAAAAACACCATGGGAAAGTGCGCTAGTTAATCTTGCATCTAGCTCTGGAATTGGCTTCATTACTTGAGCACCATCTTTTTCATCAGCTAATCCATTATCAACCTTTAAAAATGGCACAATATTTTTCTTTTGCCATAAATATTCAGCACTACCTAAGCCATCAATCTGTCGATCCATAGTCATCTCAAATAAAATCACGCCAATTACCCGTGAAGAGGTGAATGAAGGGGATTTAATTATTCTACTTCTCATCTGGTGGACTAAATCAAACATTGCAGCCTCACCTGAGTAGCTTTCGGGTTGAACGCCGTATAGAGATAGCGCCTTTGGAGTTGAGCCACCACTTTGATCGAGCGCTGCAATAAAACCCTTACCATTTTTCATCTGCGCTAATTGAGCAGAGTTCATATTTATATCCTTCATTCTGGAAAATTTTTTTTCACTTCGTTTACATTGACATCGGTGTCAGGGGGTAAGAATAACACTCTATTTTGAGCGTAAATTTCTCATTGATTTAGGTAGATTTTGTAATGCACCCGATCAATTACCGCTAACTTGTCATAGAGCTTTCTAGCCACCAAATTATCGGCAGCGGTGGTCCAGTAAAGTCGCTTTGACCCTTTCTTAGTTGCAATCTGTTCAACCTCCTTGATTAAGGCTCTTCCTACTCCTTTACTCCTTACCGTTGGCTCAACAAATAAATCCTCTAAGTAACAAAAATCCTCCACCTCCCAGGTATCTGGGCGGAATATGTAATGCGCTAAGCCCACTACTTGACCATCTCTTTCTGCCAATAAGCCATGCATGTTGTAATCAGAGTTAAGGCGTCTCCAAGTGAGTTCATACTGTTCATCACTTAGATTGGAGTTATAAAACTCGATGTAGGCCTTAAAAAGCTCTAACCACCTGGTTTTGTCAGATTGGGTAATTGCTCGGATTTTTAAACTCATAGAACAATCTTATACCCCTACTTACTTTAGGCTAGAGCCATGAACTCTATTAGAAATGTAGTAAGAGTTGTAGCTATTGCTAATCTAACCTATTTTGCAGTTGAGTTCTTTTTTGCCTTAAAAATTGGTTCAGTCTCACTTTTCTCTGACAGTATAGATTTTCTCGAGGATGCATTGTCAAATATCTTAATTTTTATTGGCTTAGGTTGGACTCTACTAGCACGTAAAAGATTAAGTCGTTTTCTGTCCGCACTTCTTATGATTCCAGCAATTTCAGTAGTAATTACTGCTGTCTACAAAATTAATAATCCCTCTGCACCAAGCGGAGAGGCGATTTCATTTGTAGCATTAGGTGCACTAATTGTTAATTTCACTTGTGCCTTTTTGCTGGTTAAGTTTCGGCAAAACCAGCAAAGTTTGGTACTAGCAGCTTATCTATCGGCAAGAAATGATGCGCTAGCAAATATTGCAGTAATAACCGCTGGAGTAATAACTATTTTGTGGATAAGTCCAATCCCTGATCTAATTGTGGGAATAGGAATTGGAATCTTAAATGCTGATGCAGCGGTTAAGGTTTGGCGTAGTACAGAGCACTAGAGTATTCTCAATAAATATTTTATAAGAAGGGGCAAAATGTGTAGCAAGGTAGCCTGTAAAATTTGTAGCAAGCCGACTTGGAGCGGATGTGGTGAGCATATAGAAGAGGCACTTGCTGGAATACCTAAATCTCAACGCTGCGTGGGTCATCCTGAGGTAGAAAAAAAGAGTGGATTACTTGCGAAAATTTTTGGAAATAAAAATTAAAAATATCTCTACATCTTTTTGATATCTGCCATGAAATTAAACTTAGATAACGCAACTACTGATGATTTTAAGAGGTTGAAAAATCTTAGACTTTCAGCTCTAAAAGATTCTCCAAATGCGTTTGGTGCAAAATACTCTGATCTAAAAGATCGTCCTGATAATTATTGGCAGCAATTAATTAAGGTAAGTAATTGGTGCTTGGTATCTGCTGATGGTTTAGATATTGCGTTATTGGCGGTGGATAAAGCTGATAAGGATAGAAAGAGTGATTGCTGGCTCTCTAGTTGGTGGATCGATGAAAATTATCGGGGCAAGGGAGTTTCCAAAGTGATGGCTGAGTGGGTATATAACCTTTGCCGAGAAAAAGGATGGCAAAAAATAGGATTAGGTGTGTGGCCAGATAATAAAAACGCAATAGCCGTTTATCTAAAGTTAGGATTTGAACTGGCTAATGGGTTAATGCCTAGTAGATCTATTCCAGGATTAATGTATCAACCTATGTATAAAAGTATTGGAGGTGATAGTAAATGAGTAAGCGTGAAGTTGATGCCTATATCGCTCAGCAAAATGAACCCAATAAAAGTAATTTAAAAGCTATGCGCCAATTAATTCTTGAGATAGAACCAAGCCTAAAGCAGGGAATCTCCTATGGAATTCCAGCATTTAAAATGGATAAAGATGTGGTTTGTGGAATTGCTGCTCGAAAAACAGGGTGCTCCTTTTATCCATTTAGTGGCTCAGTTTTAGCAGCCTTAAAAACAGATTTAGTGAAATACAAACAAACTAAGAGTGCACTTCACTTTGAAACACCACTACCTAAGACTTTAGTGCGAAAATTGATGACACAACGGATGGTACAGATAATGGTCAAAAAGAAACGTAAGTAAAGTTGTAAGATTGGCCTATGGCTAAATCAAAGGATAATTCAAATCAAAATTGTGATATTAGCCAAGTAGAATTAGATCGATATGAAAGTTTAGATCGTGAGTGGCGCGAATACGGTCTTGCAGCCCCGGCCAGAAGAGCCTTAGTTGATGCGAGGTTATATAAAGTATCTGATCTTAGGAAAATATCTTTAGCTGAATTAGAGCAACTCCATGGCATGGGTAAAAGTGCAATTGCTCGGCTTAAAGTATTAATGAATGCAAAAAAGATTAAGTTTCGCTGATGAGAAGATTTTTTAAATGGTTTATTAACCTATTTTTAAATAGGCGAAATTGGGTTAGGCAAATAACTGTTGCCTCAATTGCATCTGCTACTGCCTGGGTAATTGGCGATGCCTTAGTTTTTGAAGGTGGAGTTGTAGCTGCAATTATGTGTGCCTTAAGTGTTCGAATCTCACTTTATAAATCAATCCGTGAGGGGTTAGGGCTAATTGTGGGAACTTCTATTGGCGCCGGAGTTGCCCTACTTACCGTTTATTACTTCAGCTTTGGCGTAGTTGCAATTGGATTGACGGTATTACTTTGCTTAGTTGTAGTTAGGGGATTGCGACTTGGAGAGGTAGCGGCAGTAAATGTGCCAGTTACCGCATTAATTGTGATTGGACCTGGAGTAAGTGGCTCTACTGCAGAGCATAGATTGGCATCGACCTTAATTGGTGCGGCAGTAGGAATTATCTTTTCTTACTTCTCTCATCCCAGCACACCTGCTGGAAGAACCGTTAATCAAATCTCCAGACTTGGTTCAAGGGGCGCAGAGTTAATTAGTGAGATGGCTGAGGGAATTGCTGCTGGTCTAACTCAAAAACAGGCAGGTAATTGGTTAGCTAAAGCTCGCTTACTGGTAGAGGAGATACCAAATTTAAGGTCACAAGCAATTGAAGCAAAAAGGTATGCCAGATGGTCACCATTGGCAGAGGTTGATGAAGCAGAATCTTTATATATTCAAGGGGTAGCAATTGAACATATGATGGTTCAAATTAGAAGTATGGCTAGAACCTTGTTTGATTCAACTCTAGATAAAAGCAGAAAAGATGTGGTTGATCGACAAATTGCTTACGCTCTCTCTGCAACTAGCTCTGCAATTACTGAAAAATTAGAATTATTGGAATCAGAGAATCGAAACTCTCAAATCGATAATATTGCAAGAGATCTTCGCCTAGCTGCCGATAATTTAACGGAGGAGTTAATTTCGCAAGCAGATAATCTGCCCCGGACTCAGTTTGTTAGGTGTATTGCCCTGGTCTCGCAGATGAAGATCATCGCTAATTCATTAGATGAGAGCTCTCCTGCTCTTTATAGCGTAAGCACCCCGGGTGAGCCATCCTCTGCACAAGTAATGGGAGTATCTCCAGTTAAACAAACAACTCAAATCTGGCAAAGTGTTAAAAATGCCGTGCGCGCTTTCATTAGACGCTAGTAGGATAAAGCTATGAGTAATGAAATCAACCAAATCGCTGATGATTATGAGGCAGCAACTAATGTATTTTTAGATGCCATTAGTAAGTTAGATAAAGCAGATTTAGATAAAGCTAAAAAAGATGGTTGGAATGCAAGACAGATCATTCACCATCTTGCCGATAGCGAGTCACAATCATGCGCTCGACTAAAGCGTCTAATTGCAGAGCCCGGCACTGTAATTCAAGGCTATGATGAAAATAAGTGGGCAGCGAGTAAAACCTTAGGTTATGAGGTGCTCCCAATTGAAAACTCATTGGAATTATTTAAAGCCTCCCGGGCAGTATCCCTGGAAATTATTAGGAGATTAAGTGTTGAGCAATTAGCAAATGCTGGAGTACATACTGAGTCTGGAGCTTATGATCTAAGAAAGTGGCTAAAAAGCTATATAAATCACCCTAAAGATCATGCCAGCCAGATGCTAGCCGATTAATTCAGCTTTTGAGTACTTACGTTGTGGGTGGTTACAAATCTCATCATCCATACTCTTAGCACAATCAGCACATAATAAATTTAGCGAGTTGCAAGGAACTTTTGGACAATCATAAAAGCGATATGCATCTGAACCACATTTTTCACACTTAGCTATTGCTTTTGATTTATCACTAAACTCAATCGACATCCGATTATCAAATGTATATAGAGAGCCTTCCCATAAACCATCATCACCAAACTCTTTACCGTAGGTAACAATTCCACCATCTATTTGATAAACCTCTTTAAACCCTCTGGTCTTCATCACTGAGGATAAGACTTCACATCTAATCCCACCTGTACAGTAGGTAATTACCGGTCTTTCTTTTAGGTGATCATACTTTCCACTTTCAATCTCGGAAACAAAATCTCGAGTTGTCTCAACCTCTGGAATAACAGCATTCTTGAATCTGCCCACCTTTGCTTCAAAAGAATTTCGCCCATCAAAAAACACAACTTCATCTCCACGATTTTTTACCATCTCTTCGACCTGGTGAGGTTTCAAATGTTTTCCGCCACCGACCACACCATTTTCATTCACTTTGATTTCATCTGGATTTCCAAATGCCACTAACTCAGCTCTTACCTTGACACTTAGCTTTGGAAAATCATTTCCACTGCCATCAGACCACTTAAATTTCATTTTGCTAAAACCTTCATAAGTTCTAGTTTGTCTAATATATTTTTTAAGGTCATTCATATCACCACCCAAGGTGCCATTTATGCCATGGGGTGCCACAATAATTCTGCCTTTTAAATTTAATGATTCACAAAGATTTTTTTGCCAAACTTTGATCGCAGCTGGATCAGATAGCGGTGTGAAAATGTAGTAGAGGATTACCTTTGGTGTAGACATCTGAGAATTTTATCCTCTTTTAACTCCTGGTTAAATTTTAAATGTAGGCCGAAGCGGTAGGTTTGAGCTGGTATAGGCCGCATCAATTAAAATCGCTTGAGCTAAAGCATCCTTGGCATCGGTTTTAACTGCCTTACCAAGATCAATTGCATCAGCAAGGGCAATTAATTGGTAGGTATAGGTAGAAATTGATGGCATGTGCTCAACCCGCTTGGTGCTTCCTACCTCAATTATGACTCTTGGATCCCAACCAGAGACCACAAAGTTTGGCAGGTGAACACTTCCCTTACTTCCAGTAATTGTTAAAGGTGCCTGCATACTTTGGGCTTCAAAATCACCCTTTGCTAAAGCTGCAACGCCATTTGGGTACTTAAGCTGCATATACAACTTAGTATCAACCTTTCCATCCTTTGCATTTGCCTCTGTTTTAACAATACTTGGTTCTCCATTTGCGACTAACTGGCTAATCATCCGCTGGCTATGTAATGAGTAACAACCAACATCCATAGTTGCACCCCCTGCTAAATCAAATTGCAATCTAAGGTCATTTGGATCTGGCATAGGAATTAATAATGCTGATTCAACCTTAATTACTTCACCAATTTCGCCAGATTTAATGATTGCTAACGCCCGCTGAAACACTGGGTGGTAGTAGTAATGAAATCCCTCCATGAATACTTTATCTGCCTTATTTACTGCAGCTAATACCTCTTTAGCCTCGGCTGCATTGCTAGCAGATGGCTTCTCACTTAATACATGCTTTCCAGCCGCAAGCGCTCTGATATTCCAAGGTCCATGTGCTCCGTTGTGTAGGGCGTTATAAACCACATCAATATCTGGGTCATCGATTAGATCTTGGTATGAGGTGTAGCTCTTTGTTATCTGATACTGCTTGGCAAAGCTATCTGCCCGAGTTTTATCTCTAGCGGCAACTGCAAGTAGTTGATGGCCAGTTGCCTGTGCTGGATAAATAATTGCAGATGGTGCAATTCGCGCTGCACCCAAGATACCGATGCGAAGTGGGGTTCTAGCCTGTTCCATATGGGTAATCTACCTGCTTATTGCCGACCGTAGTAGCGGAGCATAAATTGATCCTTAAACTCAAAGAAAGTGCCATTTTCAATGGCTAATCTCATTTTCGCAACCAAACCAACAATAAAGTGTTGATTGTGGATAGTAGCCAAGGTCGCTGCCACCATCTCTTTAGCTCGAAATAGATGGCAAAGATAGGCCCTGGTGTAATTTTTACAGGTATAACAATCACAATCTTGTTCAATTGGAAAAAACTCTTTCCGATGTGGCGCATTTGAAATATTGACTCTGCCATCTTTGGTAAATACTGAGCTAGTTCTAGCTTGCCGAGAGGGTGCAACACAATCAAATGTATCGGCACCATTTTCTACCCCAATAAATAAATCATCTGGCTCACCAATTCCTAGAAAGTGACGAGGCTTATCGGCTGGTAGCTCCTCATTAACCCACTTTAAAATATCACCAAGTGTTTTTTTATCTAACGCCCCACCAATACCAAAGCCATCAAAGGAGCGACCTGCAATATTCATTTGAGACAGATCTTTTGCTGCCTTGCGACGAAGATCCTCAAATTGCGCACCTTGTAATACTCCAAATAATGCTTGGTATGGTTTATTTTTTCGTTCAACTGTTAATCGCTCATGCTCTTGCAGGCATCTAATCGCCCATAACCTAGTGCGCTCTAAGGCTTTTTCTTGATAACTTCTAGTGTTGTGCAAGGTAGTGCACTCATCAAAACTAAAAATAATGTCAGCACCTAATTGATGCTGTACCTGCATTGATACCTCAGGAGTGAAGCGATGTAGTGAGCCATCTAAATGTGATTTAAAGGTAACCCCATCATCATCAACATGAGCTAGTCGCTCCTTATCATCTGCAATTACCTCATCAGATTCAAAGGTATTTTCATCCATAGCAATAACTTTTTTAAATCCCACACCTAGTGATAAAACTTGAAAGCCACCAGAGTCGGTAAAGGTAGGGCCTGGCCAATTCATAAATTTTCCTAGACCTCCTGCTTGATCTACTAGATCTGAGCCAGGTTGTAGGTAGAGGTGGTAGGCATTTGCTAAAACAGCTTGAGCGCCCAGTTGGGTTAGGGATTCAGGTAGTACTGATTTTAAAGTTGCTTTAGTACCCACTGGAATAAATGCTGGGGTATTTATCACCCCATGGGGTGTGCTTATCTGACCAGTTCTTCC
>Ga0214923_10006716_pt1 | contig 12815 bp, 13 predicted proteins | sample LL1510_MetaG_FD_177993 | JGI IMG/M metagenome (GOLD analysis project Ga0214923, IMG submission 177993) | Freshwater microbial communities from Lake Lanier, Atlanta, Georgia, United States - LL-1510 | ecosystem: Environmental > Aquatic > Freshwater > Lake | place: USA: Georgia | collected...
CAGAGGCTTGTGAGGCCGCCATGAAAATGAGCTTCCAAACTCACGCTATAGAGGGCAACCACGCAAAGAAGTGGTTTATTTCTAGGAAGCAGTCATATCATGGTTCAACGTCTGATGCGTTGGCTCTCGGCGACCGTCCAAATCTTGAGTTTTATCGTCCAATGTTGTCACCTTACAGAGTTCATGTTGATATGCATCATTTCAATAAACTTTCTATTGCAGGCGAAACAGAAGAGGATTATTCAAGTAGATGCGCTAAGCAGTTGGAAGACAAGATATTGGAAATTGGACCAGAGAATGTAGCAGCTTTTGTCGGTGAAACTATCATGGGTGGTTTGGTAGGAGATGTCCCTCCTGTTGGAAACTACTGGAGAAAAATTAGTAGTGTTTGTAAGAAGTACAATGTCCATTTAATTTTAGATGAGGTCTATTGCGGTACTGGCACGAGTGGAACTTACTTTTGTTACGAACAAGACAATTTTGAGCCAGATTTAGTTTTCATGGGTAAAACTTTGGCCGCTGGTTACGGTGCTTTAAGTGTTGTGGCATCTACCGAGCGCATATATGAAACCATCAAAAAAAGTGCGGATAATAGACTTCAACACACAACGACTCACCAAGCCCACTCCTTATCTGTCGCAGCCGCGTTGGAAGTCCAGAAGACTATTGCTGAGCCCAATTTCTTGGCAGAAGTGAGGCGAAAGGGAGAGTTATTCCGGAAACTATTTTCTCAAGCACTAGAAGCGAGCTCACGGATTGTAGATATTAGAGGACGCGGTCTGAGATTCTCAATCGAACACAATATTGAGAATCAAGTGGAATTTGGACGAAAGATGGAAATTTCTTGCGCTGAGAATTATCAAGTTCTTGTCAATGCTAAATGGCATAGAATTTGCTTTACTCCACCCTTAATTATATCAGACAGAGAAATAGAAAAAGTAGTAGAGGCGACAAGCCAATCATTCTTAAAATTATCTAAAAACTTTAAGTGAAAAATCTCTTGAATTTATGGACTACATCAACTTCTAAATAGTCGGTCTCTTCAATTATTTGGTTTGAATATTCCCTTAAGAGAATATAGATTTGAATTGTTCTAAGTGAATCCCAATTCCCCTTTCCTTTTAGCGCATTTCCAAGTTGAACCTCATCTTCTAACTCCAAAACTTTAAGCAATTGTTTTCGAAATAACTCCCAATTCTTTTCACTTAACATTTATCACAACATCCTCAATATGTAATTGTACTTGATGAGAAAAGGTCAGATATTCTAAACTTAAAGTACCAAGTTGAAAGAACCGATTTTCCTGGAGCCAAATTTTAGCTGGAATATTCCGCGAAGTACTCTCGAACTCAATTTCAAAATTATTGACGTCATGCGAATATATCTTTTGCCATTCTTGAAGACTTGACTGAATCAAAATTGATTCAAGGTCCCTACCCATAGCTCTACATGACAAACATAACTCATAAATCTTAGCCGTGTGATTAGAACCTGGTTCAATAAGAGCAAACATTATGATCCCTGAATCAGCAAATCTATCCTTAAGAGAACAAACCACCAAACTGAAACCCTTCGAGAGCAATTTTTTGAGTTTTTCGAGATTTAAACGTCTGTTGGAAAAATTGAATTGATTAGTTCTTTGACTCAAATCGACGCACCTTTTCAATATGGTATCTGTCTCTACAGATTGTCCAACAAGAATTTCTATTTGACTTTCAAGATATTTGTGAATTCGGCCACCTTCATTTCTAGATTTGATCTGATTTCTATGGCGATTGGACTTCAGATCATTTAATCTTTGAAAAGACGAGACCGATTTGTCTTTTTGAGAGTACGCGAAAATGTGCTTTGAAATCAAATTCCAATTACTTGCGTCAGGCATTATTCTGAAAGTATTAATAGCTGGATTCGTTAGAAGTGCATCAGTCAATTCACCTGGATTATCGTCTATGTAAGAGACAGATTCTGATGTAAAGTTATAGAATTCTATTCGATCCCTAATCAATTGCCCTTTACTTTCAAGTGTGAAATTAAATTTTGTTATTGAAGACTCAAAATGCTTGAAGATTTCGTATTCGCGCAGCAATTCAAGCACTGTCGGAGAATTTCGGCTGACCGCCTCAATAAAAATACCCTCGTTTTTTAGTGAGGACAGCCATTCAATAAGGTGGAAATGTTTTTCTGAGAAAGATATTTCTCCAATTACCCCTTCTGCAATCTCTCCCTTATAGATTGTGTTATCTAAATCAACCATAAGAAGTTTTGTAAAGCGAGGAGCACTTATTCTAGATATAACGGAGAAAAGTTCGTGACAAATCAATTGTATTTCATTAAAACTAAGGCTCTTCTGAAATATGTCACCTGTAATATTCTCACGGAATTCCACAAAATGTATTTGCGACTCCCGCATATAATCTTTGCTTGCAAGACGGAAATTAGAATAGAGAATGCTTTCATTTTTGATTTCTGCAAGCCTATCATTTAATTCTTCAAAGAACTCTATTGATTGATTATTGGCGGAAAAAACTAGAAATACTTTAATATCTATACGTGAAGAGTTGTGATATGGACTCGCCATATAATCACTAACAGAGCTTGTCTCTAATTCTAAATTCATTTGACATAAATCAAACCAGCTCTTAATAATCGACAGGTAAGTATCCAGAGCGATATCAGAAACAATCAATACTCGAATGGGGCTGCCGGGCACATTTCCTACTGGAGATTTAACGGTTGATACAACGTTGGTATGGCCACTCAATATTTCTTGAAGAAGAATATAATCATCTAACTGCTTCATTAGACCCTAATTTCAATGCGGGATTTCCAACAACTAGACTCATTGGAGGGACATCGGAGAAGACAACAGCCCCCGCAGATATAGTTGAGCCAGTCCCGACCCTTACTTTATTAGAAATGATTGCCCCTGCCCCAATATATGAGAAGGATTCAACAGTTGCATTTCCTAGTAAAGTCGAGTTTGGTCCCAGAAAACAGAATTCACCAACTTGTACGTCATGCCCTATGTGAACACCTTGATGGATTACCGCATGATTACTAATTTTGGCGTTAGATCCTATACGCGAATCGGCCAGGATTATAGAAGTTTTGGAAACGCTAGCGGAATCTGAGAGAATGTCTAAACATCGGACTCCGGTTAGTCTTGCGCCCAAAGACTCTAGCCGTTTAATAGCATCGCATCTAGCTTGACAACTCTTAGCTACTGAATTTACAACATTACAATCGAGTTGATTGAGAATATCCCAACCACCAAGAATGGGAAATTTGGAGATTTCTTTTGGCTTTTCTAGATAATTATCGTCAATGAATCCGATAAATTCCAACTTATTAAGTTTGTGCTGCCTTATAATCGACTCGTTCAACTCAGGAAAATTAGTACCTGCGATTACCACACGCTCAATATCCACGGAAGAAGAATAGCTCAAGGGATATAATATGTGATATGGGAATAGGAATAGATATTGTTTTTATCCCAAGATTTGTACGGGTGCTCGAGTACACACCAGCCGTATTGGATCAAATATTGCATCCTAATGAAATGGAATCAAATGTCGACATAACTTTTGTGGCCGGTCGCTTTGCTGCAAAGGAGGCTATTTTGAAATGCGGTTTAGCTTGGTTGAATATTCTAAAGTTTAATCAAATCGATATTGGCAGAATTGAAGGGTCCAAGTCGAAATTTTTGCTCAATGGCATGCAGTACATCGTTGATATCTCAATAAGTCACGACTGTGAATATGTGGTTGCGGTGGCGAGCAATCTTCAGGCGATAAGAGATAAATAATAAAGTTCAACGGCAAAACCAAAGGCAGTTTACTCCGTTGAGTTATTGCCAACTCCATGATAATTATAGTAAGTTCTTTATATGGCAAGAGTGTTGGTAACCGGAGGTGCTGGATTTATCGGAAGTCATCTCTGCGAAAAACTTATTGATTCAGGTCATCACGTCGTTGCGATAGACAATTTTAGAGTTGGACGATTGTCAAATCTGAAAGATATAGAAAGTAAAGATTTTGAGGTTTATGAGATTGATATAACAGATGGAGAATCCTTATCTGCTCTTTTTAGTAGAAGAGAATTTGATTTAGTATTTCATCTTGCTGCCTTGGCTGACATCGTTCCTTCGATTCAAAATCCAGTTGACTATTTTGAAACAAATGTAAATGGAACTTTAAAAATACTTGAATTATGCCGTGATCGAAAAATAAGGAAGTTTGTTTATGCAGCATCATCGTCATGTTACGGAATACCAAACGTATATCCAACTCCAGAAACTGCCGAGATTAAACCGGAGTACCCTTATGCCCTAACGAAATATCTGGGCGAAGAACTTGTGTTGCATTGGGGAAAAGTTTATAACTTACCTGTAATAAGTTTAAGACTATTTAATGTTTACGGACCAAGAGCGAGAACTTCAGGTACTTACGGTGCAGTTTTTGGCGTTTTTCTCGCTCAAAAACTTGCTGGAAAGCCGTTTACAATTGTAGGAGATGGGAACCAAACTCGAGACTTTACCTACGTTTCAGATGTGGCGGAGGCGTTTATTTCTGCGTCGAATAGCAATATTACCGGTGAGATTTTCAACGTGGGGTCAGGCGGATCATATTCAATAAATGAATTAGTTGACATGTTGGGTGGTGATCGTATCCATATTCCTAAACGACCCGGGGAGCCAGATTGCACTTTTGCTGAAATTAGTAAAATTCGAAAAGACCTATCCTGGGGTCCTAGAGTTACGTTTAGGAGCGGTGTCAAGACGTTGTTATCAGATTTATCCGAATGGAGTAGTTCGCCGGTGTGGACTCCCGAGTCAATTGGAATTCAAACAGAAGCTTGGTTTAAGTTCTTGAGTAAAAAAGGATTAAATTGACGTGGATAAAATCCTTCATCAACAAGAATTAGAGGAACTTTTAAGAATTTTGCTTCAAAACAAATCGGGTGCAAATAAGACAGTTTTATGTCACGGAGTCTTCGACCTCGTTCATCCGGGCCATTTAGAACATTTTAAGCAAGCAAAGAAATTTGGAGAAATTTTGTTTGTAGGCATTACAGCCGACAAGTTTATCAATAAAGGCCCAAACAGACCCTTCTTTAACGAACTTCGGCGCGCTTCGTTTCTAGCCGCACTTGAAATCGTCGATTATGTATTCATCGTAGATTCCGATTCCGCTTTACCTGCGATTCAACTTATTAAACCAAATTTCTATGCAAAAGGACCAGACTATCGGGATTTGAGTAAAGATATTACTGGAAAGATTAATTTAGAGAAACAAGAAGTAGAGCGTTACGGAGGACAATTAGTATTTACTGATGGATTTACTTCAAGCAGCACTGTCCTTATCAATAGTTCACCATCTTTTCAAGACAGTGAATTGAGGAAATGGGTTTCTGACTTTAAGAGTAGAAGCAATTTGCGCGAAACCATTGAATGGATTGATCAACTCAAAAATGTTGAAGTAAATATCTTAGGTGAGACAATTATTGACGTATACACCTCTTGTGCCCCTCTTTCTAAAACTTCAAAAGATCCGATTCTGGCTTTCCATAGGCTAGATACGCGAAAATATCTAGGTGGAGTTTTGGCAATTGCGGACTCTTGCTCAAAATGGTCTAAAGGTACTCGTGTCACTTCTGTCTGCGGAGATGATTTCAACATTCATTTGAGAGAAATTGATAGAGAGATTAATTTTGAATTGGATGCTATAACTCTAGAAGAATTCCGGACTATAGTTAAGCATCGTTACTTCGATAAAAATTCAGGTAATAGAGTCTTTGAATACTACGATTTTAATCCGGAATTTCTACCAGAATTTACGCAAGAAAGAATTCTTAAATCAATTCAAAGCAGATTAGTTAAAGAATCACTTTTTTTAATTGCTGATTACGGTCATGGTTTTTTTGGTGAAAAGTTGATTAGCGATATCAGCATGTCGGATATTTTTCTCTCTGTCAATGCCCAGGCGAACGCTGGAAATAGAGGTTTTAATACATTCTCGAAGTACCCTCGGATCGACTTCTTGAGTTTGAACGGCGGAGAACTAGAACTTGAGTTTCGCAAGAAAAATCTCGATTATTCGTCAGTTGTTCCGAAAATAATGAAGGATCGAGGATGTAGAAATGCGGTTGTTACTTTAGGCGGGGATGGTTTGCTGACTTTTGACGCCAAAGGGGAGATGTTCAAAACTCCTGCGTTTGCTTCAAAAGTTGTCGACAAAGTAGGGGCGGGAGACAGTGTTCTCGCCATAGCTTCGATGTTATCTTTTCTAGCAGCTCCTAAAGAAGTCATAGGCTTGTTGGCTAGCGTGGTTGCGGCTTTTGAAGTCGCCCAGTTGGGACATGCAAGTGGGCTTGATATAGTTTCGATGAAGAAATTTATTGCGGGCATACTCGGCTAAAGGTGGTGAAAACATAGAAACTAGAAAAATTCTTGTTACAGGGGCTGGAGGTTACGTTGGTTCACGATTAGTAGCAAAGCTTGTGAAAAACGGGTTTAAGGTTGTAGCGGTAGACACCTACTGGTACGGGCGCGATGTTTTTGGATTCGAGCCAAATTCAAATCTTCAAATTGTCGAACTTGATATTCGTGAACTATCAGGATTAAGAAATGCAATGGCGGGCGTGACTGATGTAATTCATCTAGCTTGCATTTCGAACGACCCATCATTTGATTTAAATCCTCGACTAGGGAAAAGCATAAATCTCGACGCTTTTGAGCCGTTAGTTCTTATCGCAAGAGAGAACGGCATTCGAAGATTTATATACGCTTCTTCGTCTTCAGTTTATGGAGTTAAGGGCGAAGAACGAGTCACAGAAGACCTCTCATTGAAGCCTTTGACTGATTACTCAAAATACAAAGCCATTTGTGAGGAAATTCTAATGAGATATGTGGCATCAGATTTCGTTTGTACTATTCTGAGACCAGCGACTGTTTGTGGTTGGTCTCCAAGACAACGTTTAGATTTATCCGTGAATATCCTTACCAATCACGCATTAAATAAAGGCATAATTACGGTCTTCGGCGGCTCACAATTCCGTCCGAACATTCATATCGAGGACATGGTTGATGCTTATCTTGTGACATTGAACGCACCTGAAATAAAAGTTAATGGTCAGATTTTTAATGTCGGAGCTGACAATTTGTCCATGAATGACATTGCTGCGGAAGTTTCGAAAAATACCGGGGTTAGCGAAGTGGTTTATGAACCCACAAACGACCTTCGATCATACCGAATAGACTCAACAAAAATCATTGAAGAACTAGGCTTTATATTCAAGCGAAATGTAGGAATGGCAGTTTCAGATTTAGCAACTGCTTTTAAATCAAATAGATTTGTTGACCCTCTAAATAATCCTCTATACTATAATATTAAGAGAATGAAAGAATTGGAAGTCCACTGAACGCTCAAATTAGATTCGGTTTTGACTTTGATAACACGCTTGTGAATTATGATACTCCCGCGAAGAAATGGGCAAAATCGAATGGCATTAACAACATAGAAACTCTCGGATCATTGAAAGATTTTTTCCGTGGAAGGGGGGCATACGAGAGTGAATGGATTGAAGTCCAGGAGTGGTTATACTCCGAGGGAATTCGCGAAGCAACTATTAGAATTGGGTTTAAAGAACTTACTTTGCACTTGAGGGAATTAAATGCAGATATATTTATTATCAGTCATAAAACAAAGGTCTCAGCGAGAAATAAAATAGATTTGATACTTCCTGCTAAAATTTGGATAAATGAAGTGCTCAAGCCGATAATTGCTCTCTCAGAGGAGAATATTTTTTTTGAGCAGACAAGAATGGCCAAGATAAATCGAATAGCAGAAACCCAGATTACCCACTTTGTGGATGATTTAGAAGAGATATTTGAGCATAGATATTTTCCAAGAAAAGTGAAGAAATATTTATTAGTTGATCAACAGGAAGATTCTCTGACAAAAAACGCAATTCAGGTAAATGACTTAAGAAAAATATTGCCTTATGTCTAATTCTATTGAATTGATTAATTCTCTAAGTAAGCAAGGAATAGTAATTCGCGAAAGTAATTCAGATCTTGGAGGAAACAGTAAATTTTATAAGTTCATATTTGGAGGTAAGCAATTAGTTCTTAAAGTTTATCTGGGTGACGAATTCAGAATTCGCAATTCCAGAGATCGTGAGCACGTTGCCTACCAATTCTTGGAGCAAAATCATTTTCTTAAGTTGCCGAAGTTAATTAAAGAGTTCGATTTAAATGATGGGATTTGTTTGGAATACATAGAAGGAGTGCGTCCACAAAATAATTCAAGTACTAACCGGGTAATTCTTAACTCATTTAGCGAACTTCACAACATCTATCACATGAATCAATGTTTTGATAATGCAACAGACGCTACCTACTCAACAAATGAAGTTTTGAATCAAGTTGAAAAAAGAATGGATGTATTTTCAAAAACACTCAGTGAAGAGTTTAGTGCTATGATATCTGTAGTGCGGCGATTGAGAACCATAAAACCTTTTGATTTTCCTGATGGGTCTGTTACTTATAGTCTTTCCGATGTCGGTCCTCACAATATGATTAAGAGCAGCAAGGGATATTACTTCTTAGATCTTGAATTTTTTGGTAGAGATTCAGCTGTAAAGATGTTTTTGGATTACATTCTTCACCCGCGAAATAATGCATCCTTTCGAGATAGGATTGAAACTCTAGATTTAGCAGCAGAACTTTTTGAAATTGATTTGGAATTAGTGACGAAATCAATACCTTTTTTTGCTGCGAAGTGGGCTACGATTGTTGCCAGGCGGATGACACTGGATAGCCCAGCACAGAGTTTGCGCGACTTAAAGAAACGCTTTGAACATTTTGTCACTATATCTCTCATGAGTGATTCAGACGAAATACGAGACAAAGTCTTAATGTCAAGATAGTGTAGCGAGATGGAAATTTCCGAAATTCATTCAAGAGCGTTATCGATAAATCTCTCGGAAGATTCAATTCAATTGCGGAAGCGACTAATTGAATTAACAGGAATTGCGGGTAGGGGGCATATAGGCCCTGCCTTATCAATCTTGGAAATTGTGGATGTTCTCTACGGAAGTGTGATGCGTGTTACAAGTTTGAAGGAAGAGAGGGAATGGGGAAATCGAGATCGGTTTATTTTGAGTAAAGGCCATGGTTGTCTCGGCCTCTATGTTGTATTAGAAAGTCAAGGTTTGCTTTACGATCTAGATTTGTCAGATTTTTGTAATTATGATTCTTCATTCGGAGGTCATCCAGAAAGTGCCTTGATTCCAAGTATTGAATTTTCAACCGGATCTTTAGGTCATGGTTTACCGGTTGCAGTAGGTATTGCAAAAGCGGGATCAATGAAAAGGCAAGATTGGAAAGTTTTTGTTTTAGTAGGTGATGGGGAATTGAATGAAGGATCAAATTGGAAGCTGCGGCGCATGCAAGGAAACATAAACTTGATAACCTTAAAGTGATTGTTGATTATAACAATATGCAGGCAACAGGGATGACGCAAGAAGTGCTAGATATGCAACCTCTTAAAGAAAAGTGGGAGGCTTTTGGATTTGAAACGTTTGAAGTGAATGGTCACGATCGCATTGAATTGGAGAAAGTTTTAAAAAGAAAAAGCGAGAGCGGTCGGCCGCAATGCATCATAGCGCACACTGTAAAAGGTAAAGGGATTAGAAGGGCAGAAAACTCCTCGATCTGGCATCATAAAGCAAAAATTTCCGCAGAAGATATTCAGATATTGAAAACCGACTTATCCTCATGAGACAGACAGCTCTTCAGACAGTCTATGAACTAGCTAAGAAAGATCCTCGCGTGGTTTTTGTTGGCTCAGACCTTGGTGCGGGAACTTTAAGTGAGATGAAAGAGAGACTACCAGATCAGTTCTTTATGGAAGGCATATCTGAGCAGTATCTTGTAGGCTTCGTTGCCGGACTTGCAAAAGAGGGCTTTATTCCCTTCGTTAATACGATTGCAAACTTCTTCACACGACGAGCGTATGAGCAAATTGCAATGGATTTAGCTCTGCACAGTTTACCGGTACGCTTATTGGCGAGCGGCGGAGGCATGGTTTACGCTCCGCTCGGTCCAACCCACACAGCAATTGACGACTTGGCATTGATGTCTGCAATTCCAAATATAAGGATTTTTGCGCCTGGCGACGCAAATGAAATGCGTCAACTTCTACAAAATTCTCTGATTGACTCCAAACCTTGGTATGTTCGTTTTGGAAAAGGCGGAGAGCCTTTATTTTCTCCCGAAATACAAGAAAATCCAGAGAAACCTAAAATTTTCGGAGATTCTCAACCCGAACACCTCTTCGTCTCCACAGGAATCATAATTCATGAATCGTTACAAGCTATGGAAGGCTTAAAACAGCGTGGAATTTCTAGTGTAGGCGTAATCCATGTTCCAGAAATTTCTCAAATTGAGTTCGGTTTGTGGAGAAATATGTATAGTAATGCAAGAAAAGTAGTGGTTATCGAAGAACACATCCCAAACGGAGGACTTTTTTCTCGAATTCTCGAAACAGCTCACTCTTTAGGCCTAGATACAAGTAAATTATCAAGAAGAAGTCTACCATTTGCTTACATTCATAATTATGGAAGCCAAAGAGATCACCTAAAAGCTCATGGCCTTGATTCGCAAAGTTTAATTGAAAGCGTTACGGAGTAAGAGGATACAATGGGAGAAGAAATCAATTTAGTAACCTCGTTGCACACATCGACAAAACGAGACTATTTGGCGCGAATGATTGACAACAAAGTTGAAGCTATGATCATCGCAAAAAAGTACGGACGCGACTATTGGGATGGTGACAGCAGATACGGTTATGGAGGATACAAATATATACCAGGTCGCTGGAAGCCAGTAGCTGAAGCGCTAATTCATCGGTATCGCTTAAAGCCAGGTAGCAAGGTATTGGATGTTGGGTGTGGAAAAGGTTATTTATTGTACGAAATGCAACTTTTGGAACCGCAACTAGAAATTTATGGAGTGGATGTTTCGGAATATGGTTTAAGCAATATGCATCCAGATATGAAAGGTGATTTTAGATTAGCAAAAGCTCAAGAACGTCTACCATTTGAAGATAAGGAATTTGATCTTGTCATCTCATTGGGTACGTTTCATAATTTACATATTTATGAGCTCGAGGTTGCAGTTAGTGAAGTTGAACGTGTTGGAAAAGCGGGCTACATAATGGTTGAGAGTTTTCGTAATGAGCTTGAAATGTTTAACTTGGAATGCTGGGCCCTTACCGCTGAATCATTGATGGATACAGATGAATGGTTGTGGATGTACAAGAAATTTGGATATTCGGGTGACTATGAGTTTATTTTTTTTGAATAGAATCTTTGAGTGATGAAAACCTTAGCAGCTATACTCAATAAAACCTCCACTGATTTGATTGTGGACGAGATTGAAATCCCAGACGAATTACAAACTGGACAAGTCTTCGTACGAATAATCACAAGCGGAATATGTGGGGCACAAATTAATGAAATCGATGCGACAAAGGGTCCTGACAGTTTTCTTCCACACCTATTAGGTCATGAAGGATATGGGGTTGTATTAAATATAGCGCCTGACGTCACAACTGTTAAACCTGGGGATTCTGTAATACTGCATTGGCGCCCGGGGTCGGGAATTCAGTCCCAACCTCCGAAATATATGTGGAAAGGAAAATCGCTTAACGCAGGTTGGGTAACAACATTCAATCAGGAAGCAATTGTTTCCGAAAATAGAATCACCGCGATTGGAAAAACTTCAGTTTCTAGTTCAACTTTACCACTTCTGGGCTGTGCTTTAACAACTGCTTATGGCGTTCTCAAGAATGAAGCCAGAATCCAAGCTAATGATTCGGTCCTGATATTTGGAGCCGGTGGAGTCGGTTTAGCAATTTTGAAAATATTGAATTCTTTTGGAATACAAAAGGTTGTTGTGGTTGACGTCGAGGAAAGTAAGTTGAAGTACGCGAAAAATCAGGGATTTTCATCCACTTTCAGATTTATGGGCAAAGAAGAGAACTTGAAGGAATTGGCAGAATGGTATGGAGAAAATCCACCCACGGTTGCGATTGATACAACGGGAAAAGTACCCTGCATTGAAATTGCTTATGAAATCTCACACCCACAAGCCAGGGTAATTTTGGTCGGAGTTCCTCGTAAGGGCGAAAAAACCTCAATTTATACGCTACCGCTTCATTTTGGAAAAGTCTTTGTGGGTTCTAAGGGCGGTGGTTCTGATCCAGAGGCAGATATTCCTTTTTTGCTTGAAGAATTGGAAACCAAACGTCTAGATTTTTCCGATTTTCCAACGAGAGAATATAGGTTGGAATCAATCAATGATGCGATAAAAGACCTTAAATCAGGAGCATTAGGTCGTATGATAATCAATATGGAAAAACAAAATTGAGCCTAATTGATATTTCCTTCTCAACTGGAAGTCAAATTTTCCACTGTAAATCATGGAATGTTGAGGTAAAAGATGAACTTATTGCTGAACTGGTTGAAGAAGCACGCATTAATGAGAACAGAAAAGCAAGGCTATGTTTACATCCCAATGCTCAAGAGATAATGCAGATAACCTATCTAGCTTTTGTTTCGCCATACGAAGACAGAATTCATTGTCATCCATTTAGACCAGAAGTACTTATACCAATAGTAGGGGAAGCTGAAGCTCGAACCTTTGATGAGAGCGGGAAATTGTTAAAAAGTGAATTAATGATTGGAGGCTCCGGTCATGCTTTTTCAACCGATAGTGGTCATTGGCATTCTTTAAGAGTTAAATCGACCGA
>Ga0214923_10006717_pt1 | contig 12814 bp, 22 predicted proteins | sample LL1510_MetaG_FD_177993 | JGI IMG/M metagenome (GOLD analysis project Ga0214923, IMG submission 177993) | Freshwater microbial communities from Lake Lanier, Atlanta, Georgia, United States - LL-1510 | ecosystem: Environmental > Aquatic > Freshwater > Lake | place: USA: Georgia | collected...
TTCGATTGGAATTTAATTTTTGAAACACTGAACAAAGTTCGTGATGAAATCAAAGATAATCTTCCATACAAAGTGATTCAAGTAGAAAAAACTGAAGCCGATGACATAATCGGCACATTGTGTCACCGTTATGGAACGTACCTCAAAAATGAAGACACCGAAAAAATTCTTATTCTTTCTAGTGATAAGGACTTTATGCAGTTGCAAAAATTTGTCAACGTGGATCAGTACAGTCCAATGGCAAAGAAATTTTTGCGTACCTCAAATCCAGAAGCGTTTCTTAAAGAACATATCATAAAAGGAGATAGAAGCGATGGCATTCCTAATTTTCTTAGTGGTGATGATTGCTTTGTTATTGAGAGTAGGCAGAAAGCTGTAACAGAAAAAAAGCTAAATATATGGATCAATCAGAATCCAGAAGACTTTTGTGATGATAGAATGCTGAGAAATTATCGCCGTAATGAAATGCTTATCGATCTATCTAAAATTCCTCAGAATATTCAAGAAAAAATTCTAGATTGTTACGAATCGACCGAAACAAATAGTCGAGATAAAATTTTTAATTATTTCATAAAGCATCGTATGAAAATGCTAATGGAGCACATTCGGGAGTTTTGATATGGCAATGGATATAGGTAAAATGACAATGCATGAAGTTTTGCAGCACGTTTCAGAACTTCCTGCTACAAAAAAAAGTGAAGCACTTAAGCAAATTGCAAACCTCAGAAAAGAATTTAAAGTGATGATGTGGTATGTATTTCGCAAAGATGTAAAGTTGGAGTTGCCAGAAGGCGCACCACCATACAGGCAAATGATAACACCTGATAATATGGGACATAATTTGCTTCCTATACAGATGAGAAAGCTAGAATATTTTTTGCCTCAGTCTAATTTGAATTCTTTTCGAAAAGAGAAACTTTTTATTGAAATGCTTGAATCGGTTTCTCCAGATGAAGCAAAAATTCTTTTGATGATAAAAGATAAAAAATTAACATATAAAGGCATTACGAGAAAACTTGTTGAGGAATCGTTGCCCGAGGTTTTTGTAGGAGAAAAATAAAGAAAACTATCATGTCTAACAAAGATAAAAAATATAACAATTTTCGTGAATTCTATGAAGACGAAGATCGACCAAGAAAAAATCACAAGGCGATTAATGAATCCCAAAAGAAAAAAGATCGTTTTAAGAAACAAATAAGATTTTTAGATCCAAAAAATATAAGTGAAGAAGAATTCGATGAGTTTGTAGATTTTTCTGACAAATAACTTTAACAATTGTCATCAAATCTTCCTTAAAACTTAACCATACCGTAATCATTTTTTCTAGATTTTATTATTAAATACACATGAGAGATAGATTCTCTCAAATGTAATTAATATTTTTTTTAAAGGAAAATGATATGAAACTAGAAATGCGTGTATGGGATATGAAAGTTCACCTAGAACTGGAAGACGATCATACTGAAGATCAGTTATCAATATTGACAACAGTAAGAGACCTTTTAGATACATTAAGCCGTTTTGAAAAAGTGAATGTTAACATTACACAAGTTGAAAATCCACATATTATAGTTGTAGAAGGTCAAGCAGAGGAACATCAGGAAATTTAAGGATAAAATGGATTATCGTACTATCTTTATATCGGATGTACATTTAGGAAGTAAAGGTTGTAAGGCAGAAATATTAAATAATTTTCTTAAAAACAGCAATGCTGATAAATTATATCTTATAGGCGATATAGTAGACGGTTGGAAAATCCAGCAAAACAAATGGGCTTGGAAACAAGCCCATTCTAATGTGGTAAGAAGAATTCTAGGTTATGCAAAACGTGGCACTGAAGTTATCTATGTTGCAGGAAATCATGATGAGTTTTTAAGGCCCATGATACCTTACGGTTTAACTTTCGGGCGCATTCAAGTAGTAAATCAATATACGCATGTCGGGCTAGATGGCAAAAAATATCTAGTCGTACACGGTGATCTTTTTGACGGGATCACAAGATTGGCACCATGGATTAGTTTTCTTGGTGATAAATCTTATGACATACTCATTTCACTCAATACTAAACTTAACTGGTGGAGACATAAACTTGGATTCGGTTATTGGAGTCTTTCCCAATATCTTAAACAGCGTGTCAAGCGGGCTGTGGATTTTATGTTTCATTTTGAGCGCAATCTTATTGACTATGGGCGTAAGCGTGGTTTTGACGGAGTTATCTGCGGACACATTCACAAAGCAGAAATCAAAGAAATCAACGGAATCATCTACATGAATGATGGCGATTGGGTTGAATCTTGTACAGCACTGGTAGAGCATTTAGATGGTCGTTGGGAAATCATTCATTGGACGAAGACAGATGAAGACAATACTAATCATCACGGATAATTTACCGGATCAAATCAACGGGGTTGTTACTACATACAAAAATATTGAAGCATTTGCAATTCATGATAATTATAACTTTGTTTATATTACTCCCGATGAGTTCCGCCATTTTGATTGCCCAGTATATAACGAAGTCAAGATTGCCTATCCAAGGAATATGGGCGAGAAGATTTCGGAGATACGTCCGAATCATATTCATATCGCTACAGAAGGTCCTGTTGGTTTGTGGGCGAGAGCATATCTTACAAAAAATGATTATCGGTATAACACCGCCTATCATACTAAATTTCCTGAGGGGATCAAAGCTCTGGTTGGACTTCCTGAATCTATTACCTGGCGATACATAAAGTGGTTTCATAAGCATACGGGTAAAGTGTTGACAACAACGGAATCAATGAGAGATTTATTGAAAGCGAAAGGCTTAGTTGCTGATATTGTGCCATGGACAAGAGGAGTTGATCGCACCATTTTTCATCCAGAGCATAGAACGAAAACAAACGGGCAACCAACTTTGCTTTGTGTGAGCCGAGTTAGTAAAGAAAAGAATCTAGATGATTTTTGTAGTCTAGACTACTTTGGAGCAAAGAAAATTATGGTCGGCGATGGTCCATACCGTAAAGAGTTAGAAGAAAAATATCCTGATGTAGAATTCGTTGGCTTCAAGATTGGTATAGAATTAGCAACATATTTTGCAAATTCAGATGTATTCGTATTTCCTTCACGATGGGAAACATTCGGTATTGTTATGATTGAAGCAATTGCATGTGGAACTCCTGTAGCCGCTTATCCATGCCAAGGCCCTGAAGATATCATTGAAAACGGTAAGACTGGCTATCTCAGAGAAAACCTAAAACAAGCAATTACCGAGTGTTTAGTCATGGATCGCAACGTAGTCCATCAGCATAGCCTCAAGTGGTCATGGGAAGAAGCATGGGAAATCTTCCGAAACAATCTAGTGCCTCTCAAAACCTGATTTGTTGTTTTTATACAACGCTTGACATTCCATCAAAATAGGTATATAATGTATTCATACTAATGAGGAGTTTGTTATGGGTTTAGATATGTACGCATTTTCTCTTGATATGGAAGATGTAATTTCTGATGTTGAACATGCCAAAGAACCTAAAGACAAGAATGAAATTTTCTACTGGCGAAAGCATCACAATCTTCATGGTTGGATGAAACAGCTTTATGAAAGAAAAGGTGGAACGGAAGAATTCAATTGTGTGCCTGTCCGACTTCGGCAAAGCGATTTGTTTGAACTTCAATCTGTGATTCTAGCACATGGTTTACCAGAAACTTCAGGCTTTTTCTTTGGTAATAGTCCACCCGATGAAGATTCTGATGAACAAGATTTGTTGTTCATTGCGAAAGCGTTGTCGGAAATCAATCGTGGTCGTGCTGTTTATTATGATTCATGGTGGTAATTATGAGTAAAATGAGTGAAATCTTTATTGAGATTCGAGAAATGTATGAAGCGGGCTATGATAATTATAGCATTGCGAAGGGCTTAAATGTTCCGATTTCTTGGGTACTTGACATTGTTGATCAATTAGAGTATATTGATCCTATTGAATGGGATGAAGCATTTGCGGGGTTAGAAGATGTATCTTGAAGGTATGGGACCTAGACAGTCTATTGCATCTGAAGTTTTAGATACAATCAAATTTGGTGCACTTGATCTAATCAAAGGTGCAGGATCATACTCTAAAAAATTGATCGACAAAGGTGATGCATACGTCATTCCTTTTGGAACATCAAAAAACTTTTACGGCGCAGTCATTGTTCGAAATCCTAAATCAATCGAAGTTCGATACATAGTGAATCAAAAAAAGCAGAGTTATTTTTCTAAATCTTGTGATGATACAAAACGTTTTCTTGTGAGGAATTTCATACAATGAATCTAAAAAAAATTCATCCTAATATTTCAATCCAGACGGCAATTCATGTAGATTTAAGTGCGGATCAATGGAGGTTGAAAACCGATCAATTTCCTAGAACAGTGATTGAACAAGTTGCATCTTTCATGAATAAACGATTGATGATGGATTTCAATCGAGGAGAATCTAAAGAAAAATTAAAAGAGCGATTGAATATTCTTGCAGAAGATTTTACAATTTATGGCGCGACAAGTCCACAAACACAAAAAGTTTTAGATAACTTGTTAAAACAAGTTTATTGTTAATACATAGAAGAAGGGGGAGTAGCGGTGTGGGGTCTGCTCATTCTTAAACAACAGAGAATGTCGGGATGACATACGATGTGCCCCTTAACTAAGGAAAGTATTATGTTATGGTCAATTGTAAGTTTTATTCTTGCGTTATATTGTTGGAATGTTTCAAAAAATTGCTTTGAATACAAATTAAACAAAGCTGGATGGCTTTTTCTTGTATCAAGTTCAGCAAATTTTGCGATAGGTATGTATTGTATAACGTAAAGAAAGGATATATAATGAATGATAAACAAAAAGAAATTTTGAGAATTACTCAGGAAGAATGTGCTGAGGTAATTCAAGCAATTAGTAAAATTTTTCGATTTGGCATTGATGAGGTTTATCAAGGACAAACAAATCGACAAAGGCTTGAAGCAGAACTGGGCGATTTACAATGCATGATTTCACTTCTCAAAGAAACAAACTTGGTAAATGAATTTGCAGTGTATAAAGAAGAAATGAACAAACGCAATCGTTTGATAGAATGGTCAGATATTTTTAAGGAAGAAAGACTTCAATGAAAATTATATCGTTAATCTCAACAAAGAATTGTATGCCATTTAGTTGGCAGAGAAATTCTTGTCCAGAGATTACCGACTACCATACATCTAGAATGGGGGCTTTTGTCTAAAAATTAATATTATAAAAAATATAAAGACAAGCCCCTTAGCCTAAAAACTAGGGGGTTTTTCTTTGTGTTACAAAAAAACAACAGGGTTGACATGCTGAAGAAATTAAAGTAGAATAGATTTTGTTGTGCGATTCAAATACGTTTGAATTGTAAAAAGTTCTTTAACAATTTGCTTGTTAAGTTTGCACCGTTCGTCTAGCGGTTTAGGACATCGCCCTGTCACGGCGCAGGATCGGGTTCGAATCCCGATGGGACCGCCAAAATAAATGATGTAAAATTTACGCCGCTTTAGTTAAATGGTATAACAGTTGCCTTGTAAGCATCAATCGTTGGTTCGATTCCATCAAGCGGCACCAAACATATTCCGAGATAGCACAGCGGTAGTGCAGTTGACTGTTAATCAATTGGTCGCAGGTTCGATCCCTGCTCTCGGAGCCAAAAACAATATCTTGCTAGTGTTTAACGGCAGCACGTTAGTCTCCAAAACTAAAAGACGGGGTTCGAATCCCTGGCGAGATGCCAAAACCAGATACATAGTAGTATGAATAAAAAACGTATTGCAATATTCATACACCATCCACATTGCTCAATTCAAAGCGCACATGGCATTTATCGAGCATTGACGGATCATTTTTCAGTTGATTTCATATCACAGTACGATTTAAAGAAAAGAAAATTGGACAAATATGATATGATATCAATTCCTGGAGGTATTGGAGATGCTGACACTTGGCACTACACTTTAGAACCATTTGAAGATAAAATTATCAATCAGATACACAAAGGAAAATTTTACTTAGGCATTTGCATGGGTGCTTATTGGGCTGGACCACATTACTTTGATATATTAGATCGTGTAGAACCTGTGCAATATATAAAACGTTCAGATGCCGAATTGAAAAGAAGTTTTGGTTCAGTTGTAGAATTGAATTGGAAAAAACAAAAAGATTGGTTTTATTTTTATGATGGATGTTCTTTTGTGAAAAAGGGTGGAAAATTTAAAACGATTGCGAAATATAAAAATGGAGATGCTGCTGCAATCATACAAAATAATATAGGACTCATAGGTCCTCATTTAGAGAGTGACATTTATTGGTATTCAAAACCATATATGAAACCTTATTGGCATGAGTATCGACATCACTTATTGTTGCTTGATTTTGTAAAAAAAATGATGAAATAGTATTTGTAACATACCTCGGATTAGTTCAGCCTGGTTAGAATGCCTGCTTTGGGAGCAGGAGGTCGAGAGTTCGAATCCCTCATCCGAGACCATTATATGAGGATGGCAGAGTGGTCAAATGCAACGGTCCGCAAAACCGTAAAGCCGTCGGTTCAAATCCGACTCCTCATTCCAGTGGTGATTGTAGCATAACGGTAGTGCAGCGGATTGTGAGTTCGTTAGGTGTGAGTTCGAATCTCATCAATCACCCCAAATACACCAGGTTAGCTCAGTTGGTAGAGCAGCAGACCGATAATCTGTTGGTCGCAGGTTCGAATCCTGCACCTGGTACCAAATTATGGAGATAAAATGAATAAAGTTATTCGTAATGGCAAAGTTGCTGTCCTTGTTTCTTTCGGCTTCGGTGCTGGTTGGTATTCCTGGCATCATGATCAACGATTACTATTTGAACCGACGATTGTTGAAATGTTGGAAAAAAATGTTGATTCCTATGAAATTGAAGCGTATTGTGAAAAAATGTACGGCGATGAAATCTATTACGGTGGTGTGGAAGGTCTATCAGTTGTTTGGGTACCAGTAGGAATGCAATTTCGTATTGAAGAATATGATGGTGCAGAAAGCTTGAAGATGGAACAAGAATTGCATTGGATTACTGCATAGCCACGGTGATGGAATCGGTATACATGTCAGTCTTAGAAACTGGATTTTGCGAGTTCGAATCTCGCCTGGGGCACCATTGATAATAGCAGATATGGGGGTGTAGCTCAGTTGGGAGAGCGCCAGCTTTGCAAGCTGGATGTCGCAGGTTCGATCCCTGTTACCTCCACCAATAAGGAGAGTTGGATGAGTGGTTTAAATCGGCACCCTGCTAAGGTGTTGTCTGTAGTAATATGGACCGTGGGTTCAAATCCCACACTCTCCGCCACATATGCGGATATGGTGTTTAACGGTTAGCATGTCAGTCTTCCAAACTGAAGGTCCGAATTCGAATTTCGGTGTCCGCTCCATAAAATCCCCGGCCCTACGCCGGTTAGTGAGTAGGCGGTTGGACTTACGTTAGTAGTCTAGGTTAGCCGTGCGACCTCCCTCCGGGCCCTAACATCCGGTGCGGTGAAAGCTAGGCAGGGTTTGACCAACCCGAAAATGGTACGGACAGGGCAACAACTCAAATCGGGGCTTTTGGGAAAAAGTAGCCGACCCTAATTTTACCACTGTCGTTCAACGGATAGGACATAGGTCTTCTAAACCTAGAATAGAGGTTCGATTCCTCTCAGTGGTGCCAACATCAGCAAACCAAACATTTTGGTGAATAATATATAAGGAAGCGTGGCAGAGTCCGGTTTATTGCACCTGTCTTGAAAACAGACGATCCAGCGATGGGTCCGTGAGTTCGAATCTCACCGCTTCCGCCACGATAAGGAACATATAATTTACCAAATTAATATAATGCGGATGTGATGGAATTGGTATACATATCAGACTTAAAATCTGAGTTTTACGGGTTCGAGTCCCGTCATCCGTACCAAGCCCCTTTAGCTCATGCATGGTTAGAGCAGCGGACTCATAATCCGTTGGTGCGTGGTTCGACTCCACGAGGGGGCACCAAAAACTTGACAAGCAATTGTTATAATGAAATAATAATCGCACGACAAGGAAAGATCATGAACATGAAATTGGATTTAGAGGTTGTAAAGACCTATATTAAAAATCAGTCAAAAGAAACTAAAATTTATCTTGGGTGTGATTCTGAAAGATTAAGAATGAACAATGTATGGTATGCCGACTACATACTAATAGTTGTTGTTCACATTGACGGAAAACATGGATGCAAACTTTTCGGAGAAATTATTCGTGAAAGAGATTATGATCAAAAAATTAATCGCCCAAGATATCGTTTGATGAATGAAGCATATAAACTTTCTGAATTGTATATCAATCTGTTTGATGTTCTAGAAGATAGAGATGTGGAGGTTCATTTGGATATTAATCCTAATGAAATTCATGGATCTTCTTGTGTAGTGCAAGAAGCAATAGGATATATTAGAGGAACTTGCAATGTGATACCAATGATCAAGCCAAACGCATTTGCCGCATCATATGCAGCGGATCGTCTAAAAGGATTGAAAATTGCTTGAACTTGTTAGACATAGGGATCCCGGACTAACAACCTATACCTTCTTTTGGGTAAATGAAAGAAAGGTTTTGAGTCCATACTTTGATAATGAAAAGGAAGTTTTGTTATGGTTAAAAGAACACTTTCCGGAATTATATTCTCAGGGTTTACGGCAGTTGCATCAGCAACCGTAGTGGGCAATGGTGAATATCGTTTTGGTCCAGAAACAGCAGAAAACATAGCGTGTGCTAACGCTGAACAAGAAGCAAAGAAAAACGCAATTGAAAAATTCGTTGGTGAAATGATAGAACATCAAACGGATGAAGTTTGCAGAGATGAAAATTGTACAACGTATCGCAAATACTTTTCTGATGTGAGTGGCGAAATTGTTGAAATTATCAAAAAGAATCGTTATGTTGCGCCTGAACATAAACACTCAGTTTGCTATGTGGACATTCTAGCTAACGTTCAAAAAATTCAAAATCCAATTCAATTAAAAATTGACAGCAAAAGAGATTTTCAAAATGGAGAAAGATTCTCCATTCAAGCTGTTTCAAATCATATTGGAATTATTGCAGTATTTAATTATACAAACAATAACTATCGACTTATTCATACTTCGCCAGTGACAGTTGCAAATAAAGAGTTTACATTGCCAAGTGGCAATCAAAAATTTGAAGCAAAAACACAATTAAATTCTTCCAAAGAAAAACTTGTTTTTCTTTTTACCAACAAGCAATTGACATTCGGTGAGCGGTATAGTACAATTGAATTTGATCAGTTGGTAAGCAACATCAACTTTGTCAATCGTAAACTTGTGAACCATCAAATTAATATTATGAGGTGATTGTTATGAAAAAACTGTTTATTGTAGCACCTTTGATTCTTGCTTTGTCTGCTTGCGGAACCATTTCAAGTTTTAAGTCATCAGGCGTTTCAAAAGATGATCATGGAACAAAAACCTTCAGCAATGAAGTAAACGTTCCTGAATGGTATACAAACTCACCTAAAAAAGATGATAAAGGCATCTATGCAGTAGGGTCTGAATACTCCAAAGATTTTCAATTTTCCGTAGACAAGGCAATGCTATCTGCAAAGCGTGAACTTGCTACACAATTTTCATCATATACAAGTTCAATGATGAAAGATTTTGCAATGGAAGCTGGTATGGCAAATTCAGATGTGGTTCGTTCTGATATTGAACGCACTACAAAACTAATTGCAGCAAAGGTCAACCTCGTAGGGGTTCAACGAACAAATTTCAAAATTGTTCATGATGGTCAGGGATATCGAACATTTGTTCAACTGAGGTATGATTCTGAAGTATCAAATAAAATTATGCTTTCCGAAATTAATAAGAATGCGGCGCTGTATGCTAAATTTCGCGCATCAAAATCATTTAATGAATTAGAACGTGAGAATGCTTTAATCGATAATCAACGAGTTCAAGAACTCAGAGCAATGCAAGGAAATTAATTATGCCAAACTGGTGCTATAACACTGCAAAAATTTCTGGATCAAAAACAGAAATCGAACGATTCGTTAAATTCCTAAAAGAAACTGAAGATGATTCAAATGAAGGATGGTTTACATTTTTTCGTCCTATGCCTCAAAAAATTAAAAATACAGAAAATGGTTGGTATGAATGGTCAATAAACAATTGGGGATGCAAATGGAATTGTCAGGTTTCTGATTGGACTTATGATGAAGATACAAATACTGTATCGTTAACTTTTGATTCACCTTGGAGTCCTCCAATTCAACTTTATGAGTATATCGATCAAGAATTTGATGAATTTAATATTTCCGCCGAATATTGTGAGGAGGGAATTGGATTTGTTGGAGAATTTGTAGATGGCCGAGATGATTGTTATGATTTTTCAGATTTAGAAGATTTAGAATATATTCCAGAACACTTGGTTGACAATTGGAATATTAGAGAATCCTTAGAAGAAAGAAATTTCTATGAAGACGAGGAGGAATAAAAATGGATATCCATATTAATGGTTTAACAAGCCACCAGACAACTCTTTTGGATAGAATGTGGGAAATAAAAGAAGTGGATGAATTTAATGCATGGTTTGTTTCATTGAACGAATCAACTAGGGCTGAAGTAGAATCGCTCATTGAAATTCTTTGTTTTGAAATTAAAGATGCAACAATGAGCAATAGATATACAGAAGCAAATGCTGTTCTTTCACAATTTAGATTGGAATAATTATGAAATATTGGACAACACTAACACAACTTGAAACCAGTATCATTGAATTGGATTCAATTCGAAATTTGCATAACATCGTTTCGATTTCGGCAAACGAAGGTCTTCTTACAGAAAACCAGGTTAATTGTGCAATTGCAAAACTTGATGATATGTTTGTCGAGCCAATGAATCAGTTGAATGATAATTTTCAATTATTGTGGGATTTAGTTAGAACTGATTCTCATTCGGAAGAATCTGCGGAAGATGAAACAAACAATCGATGGGGAAAAATCGTCGATCAATTGTCGCAAATAAACAACAGCGTTGACAATTCCTAAAATAGGTGTACAATTGATTATGTTGATTGATTCACTAAGGAATTTGAAATGCGTACCACGACAATCTATCACCTTCTCGGAGTGTCAAAAGCTAAGACTGCCAAAGCAGTTCTATTCCTCGATCCAGCCACCGACCGGCAAGCATGGATTCCTCTCTCAATTGTTACTGTCAAGTTTATTGGTGCTGATTTCCGTGTGAAAATTTCAGTCCCAGACTGGTTTTTTAACAAAATCTCCTGGACACCTGTTGCGTAAATGCAACAGGTGTTGTTTTTTAACGACATGATTGACATTCTTCGGAATATCTGTATAATTAAACCATGATGATTAAAAAGGAAATCGAAATGAAAGTAGTGATGGTTACCAAAGTTCAGCCCTTCGGCAACGAAGTCCTCGCAATCTTCGCAAACCCTGCTGATGCAGCAGCTTTTGCAGCCGATCTTGCTGATCCTGCAGTCAACATGGTTGAATGCGCCCTCGCGGTTGGTCCGTTCGGCATGAAAATGATTCCTGTTGCGTAAAAACAACAGGGTTGACATTTGCCAAGAATCGCGTATAATTAATCCTGTACTGATTGAAAAGGATAGCGAAATGAAAATGAAGCGAATGATTGAAGGGCTTGATAATGGTCAGAAGATTCGGATCATTGTTGACGGGGTTGGCATTCATACCACCGTTAAGGGCGCATTCGATTTGGTATTCTATCATCATCGTGTGGCCGCGGTTCAGGCACTCACCAGCCTTGCTTTGAAACGGGTTTTGGCGAGGACTGAAAAACCTACGGGGTTTGCCACCGCTTTCGAAGTCCGCAAGGATGACGGCAAGTTGAACCGTGTGGATGTTCAAGTTGACTTGTTGTAAAAATACAACTTGACAATTGCCGAAAGTCCTGTATAATAGAATCTGTTGAGTGAGAAAGGAAAGCGAAATGACTAAAGTTGATTATGTGAATGTTGAAGATGGTTGCATTGAATTCTACGCTGGTGTCGGCAACTTGGTTGTCAAGTCTGCTGATCCTGAGGTGCTTGCTGATGCAGCCCTTGCAGTCGGCGGTTTTGCTCGGAATTTGATGGCTTCGTCTTCGTGTGATTTTGCTGAAGAATATGGCTTTGAAAGCCAGGCTGCCTTTGATGCACTTTTGGATGAAATGTTTGATCGTGCTACCGCTGGTACGATGTTGGAAGGATAATATAGAATGAAAGAGGATATCAAAGCCAAGTTGGAAGAAGTCCGTAGTCTGTTGAAGCAGGCTACAATGAATGGAAACAGTTTAGAGTATACGGCTGTCCTCGTGGTGATGGAACGCAATTTGAACAAATTGCTAGAGTACAATGATACATATGTGGATTAGTGTAGGAGTGGGCAATGAAACACTGTTGGCCTAAAAAAATGTACTATGTAGCACTAAACAAGCCCCGAACTTTTTCTGACGGTGGCTGGCGTGATTTTATTTCCACGCCAAGTTTAGGTAGGGTGAGGTACTATGCCAAGAAGCTTAAACGAAAGTATAGGCAAATTGATGTTTATGAAAAAGGTAATGAACCGTATGTGCTGCCCAGGAGCTGGTTATGAATAGCCAAGAAATTAGTGATGCCGTGTATGCCTACGCAAAAGGTCGTAGTGATTTTACAGCACCTTATGGCGTATTACAAGGTGAGCATATCAATCGAAAAGGCACCAAGTTTAAGAGTGTGACTTTTGGTCGTGCTCGTACACTTGATGCTACAGTGGAAATCTATAATAGGAATTTTA
>Ga0214923_10006718_pt1 | contig 12813 bp, 11 predicted proteins | sample LL1510_MetaG_FD_177993 | JGI IMG/M metagenome (GOLD analysis project Ga0214923, IMG submission 177993) | Freshwater microbial communities from Lake Lanier, Atlanta, Georgia, United States - LL-1510 | ecosystem: Environmental > Aquatic > Freshwater > Lake | place: USA: Georgia | collected...
TAAAAGTATTATTATTAAATATTTCATTAGTAGGATCTATAATTGTTATAATATCTCCTAATTTTAAAAAAACCTCACCTTCTTTGTCGTTTTCTAATACACTATTATTATCATTTTCATTTTCATTTTCATCATTGTCATTATTGTCATTATTGTCATTATTGTCATAATTTTCAATATTATCACTTTTTGATGTTTCAGCCATAGTGTCTTATATTTTATGTAGAAATTTTTTAATCTTTATTTTACTATAAAATAATTATAAAATATATTTAAAGATTTAATATTATTATTAATACATAATTATATTATTATTAACAATATAAATATATTATTTATTATATAATAATTTATTAAACATAAATGTATAATTTATCAAATATTCCAAATTTTAATAATATTATTAATGGAGAAAATAAAGAAAGTGAAGATATTAAATATATTAAAGTTGTTTCAATAACTACTAAAAATAATGAAAATTATAAATTAATTAAATATGATAAAACTATTTTAAATAATGATTTAATTGAAGTTTATGGATTGTTAAGAAGTGTAATTATAAATAAAAATAATAAAATCATAGGTTTTTCTCCTATTAAATCAATAAATTCTGAAATATTTATTAATAATTATTCTTGTTTTGATGACAATATTATTGCTGAAGAATTTATTGAAGGAACAATGATTAATGTTTTTTTTGATGATGCTATATCATCATGGCAAATAGCAACAAGAAATAATATTGGTGCTGAAATTTATTTCTATAAAAAAGAAAATTCTAAAACATTTAAAGTTATGTTTGATGAAGCACTAAAAGAAATTAATTTAGATTTAAATAATTTAAATAAAAAATATAGCTATAGTTTTGTATTACAACATCCTGATAATATTATTGTTGTTCCTTTTAATAAACCTCAATTATATTGTGTTGGAGTTTATGAAATTAAATTAGTCTCAAATGAATATATTGTATATACTTTTCCTTTTTATTTAAAAGATGATCCAATGTGGAATAATAGTTTAATAAAATTTCCTGAAATATATGATTTTAAAAGTTATAATGACTTGATTAATAAATATGCATCCGTTAATACACCTTATAATATTTTAGGCGTTGTTTTAAAAAATATTACTAATGGATTAAGAAGTAAAATTAGAAATCCTATTTATGAAGAAGTTAGACAATTGCGTGGTAATCAACCTAAATTACAATATCAATATTTAATATTAAGAAATCAAGGAAAAATTAAAGATTTTTTGAAATATTTTCCTAATAATAAAAATCAATTTTCAATATTTAGAGAACAAATACATTTTTTTACAAATAATTTACATCAAAATTATATTGATTGTTATGTAAAACATAATAATCCTTTATCTAGTTATTCTCCACAATATAAAACACATATTTTTAAACTACACCAAATTTATTTAAATGAATTAATGGAAAAAAAATTATATGTTTCAATTAGTGTTGTTATTAATTATGTTAATAAATTACATCCATCTTTATTGATGTATAGTTTAAACTATAATTTAAGAAAACATATTATTAGTTTAGAAGTTTGTAAAAATGAATATTGAAAAATAATAATACAACAATAATAATACAACAAAAAATAATATTATTTATTTCTCTAATAAAAATAATATTATTATAAAACTTATAACTATTACAAACTATTATTTTCTTTCTGGTGTTCCTTCAAACATCATTTTAATTTTTTCAATTACTTCAATAGCTTTATCCATTGAATTAATAAACATTTCTCTAATTCTCTCTTTTGTTTCTTCATTATTAAATCCTATTCTAATTATACTAAAATTATCATGTGGATGTAATTTCTTAAATCCAACATAATTTAATAAATCCATTTTTTTATAATATATTTCATAAATAACATAATTTAACATATTTCCAATTGTATAATCTTCATTTAATAATTTAATATCATAACAATTTTCCATTGTAGTATTTGATTCATTTATTTCTAATTCATCATTATTAGTTATATTCTTTAAGTTTATTAATTTTTCTATTAAAATATTACAAGCAATAATTACTAATTCATTATTTTCATATATTCCAATAGTTTCAATTATAAAATCAAAACTATTTTTAATAACATAACGCATTCCTTCTAATAATTTCCAATTCTTTGCTTCAAATTCTACTTCTTCTTTATTTTTACCTTCTTTAGACCATTTTTCTTTTCTAATTTCTACTTCTTCATTTATTTTGTCTATATTTGGACTGCAACCATAAGAACAAGTTCCTACAACATTAAAAGCACCATCTTCACGAGCAGTTCCTATACTTAAACCACAAGTTAATTTTAGTTTTTCTCCTGGAATAGTATCTGATAATCTTGGATTTAATCTTACAAAATCAATATAATATTCTCCTTGACCACTTGGAGGTATATATGGAGGAAATATTCTTTTAATATCATTATCACTTAAATATGTATTCGTTTTTAAATTTTTTATTTTAAAATTTTCTGTTGTAATCATAATTATTGTATCACTATTATTTTCTTCATCTATTTCTAAAATATAATCTTCTAGATTAATATTTAAATCTTTAATATGTATTGGAATATTACTTAATCTATGTTTTATAATTTCATTATTTAATCTTGTGCTATTAAAACTTATATTGCATTTATTTAGTTCATATGGACTAGTTTTAAAAACAATAATAGGAATATCACTTAATATTGTTCTTCTTAATGCATTTACAAAGGAAACATCAATTGATGATATTGTAAATTTTAGTATTCCATTATCTTCTTGTTGAAATTCAATTATTGGTTGTTCCATATTTAATAAATTATATAATAATATTCTTTTATTATTTAAATTATTTATTTTTAACTTTTAAAAAATAATTTCAATTTTATTTTTTATTTTATTTATAATTTATTTATATTTAATAAAAATTAGTTAAAAATATTAACAATAAAACTTTATATAAATAAATGAGTTATATTTTATATTATAGCAATTTTTGTGAACATAGTAAAAAATTATTACATAATTTATCTAAATTAGGAGTATCAAAAGATATACATTATATTTGTATAGATAAGAGAATTAAAGATAAAGATGGAAGAATTTTTATTACTTTACAAAATGGTCAAAATATAATAATGCCTTCTAATGTTAATAGAGTTCCTGCTCTATTATTATTAAATGAAAATTATAATGTTATTTATGGTGATGATATTTATCTGAAATTAAAACCACAAGTTGAAAAAGAAATAAAACAAGCAACTTTTAATAATCTTGAACCAATGGCTTTTGGATTTGGTGGTTTTGGTGGTTATAATAATACTAATTTTATTGTTTCTGATAATTATAGTTTTTTAGATCAAACTGATGATGATTTAAGTGCTAAAGGTAATGGTGGATTAAGACAAATGCATAATTATGTTGGTTTAAATGAACAAATGAATTTAACTATACAATGTCCTAAAGATGATTTTGATTATAAAATTAAAGAAGGTGATTATAATATTGATAGTATTCAAAAAAAACGAGACCAAGAATTGAATAATATTTTACATAACTAAATATATAATTTATATAAATTATATAAAAATAAGAATAAATAACATAAATATAATGGAATACAAAAAGAATATTGATGTTGAAGAAGGATTTATATTTCCAAATATTAATAGATTTACTATTTATTCTAAAAGTGGTTGTCATTATTGTTTAAAATTAAAAAACTTTTTAAAACAAAAAAAAATAGATTATGATTTAATAAATTGTGATGATATCTTAATTGAAAATAGATATGAATTTTTAAATATAATAAATAATTTAGCAAATTGTGAAATTAAAGGATTTCCAATTGTTTTTAATTTAGGACAATATATAGGAGGATATAATGAAGCAAAAAAATATGTTGAAGAAATTTTATTAAAACAAGAAATATCTTCTAATATAATAAAAAATGAATATAAAGAATATAATGATTTTAATGAATTAAATAATTTAAATAATATTGATTGTGAAAATATAATTACAAAAAATGAAGAAAAAGTAGAGAAAAAAGAAGAAATTATGGAAAATTTAAATTTTTATGAAGAATTTTAATTATACATTTTATATTTACAAAATTTACTAGTAATTATAAATTATAATTATATAAAAATAATATAGTAAAAATAATATACTAAAACTAATAATATGAATATGTATAATATTAAAACTAATAATACTGAAACTAATAATATTAAATATTATGAAAATGAAAATGAAAATAACAAAAATATAGAAAAAATAATTAGAGAAGAAAATGAATTAGAAGAAGATGAATATTATGAATATTATTGTAAGAATTGTAGTTGTGTAATGGATTGGAAACATAAATGTGCTAATTCATATTTAATATTTTATTTACATGAACCAGATATTAAAGATGATTTAGAATTTCAAAAAGAATTCAATAAATATTTTATTCAAATTAAAAAAAGTTATTAAAAATATAAATAAATATTTTAATTTTTAATTATTTAAAAAATAAAAATTAAAATTAATTTAAATTAATTTAAAGAATTAATATATTATTATTTATGGCTTTATCAAATATAACAACAGCATTTAATAATCATTTTGAAGAATTTATTAACGATATTATTAGAATTTTTCCAGAAGATGTTGATATTCTTTCAGCAAAAACTGCTTTTTCAACAATTAGAAAAACAAATCCTAAAATGATTGTTAGATTATGGACTAAATATATAACACTTCCATATAATAGTGAAATTCAAGAAGGAAATATTGATTTCTTTTTAAATAAAGATTACAGTAGTGATTTTGGAGATAGCGAAGAATATGATAGAATTATGTCTATTATTAATCGTTTAAGAGAACCTATTAGAAATATGAACCCTAACGATCAAGCAAAATCTATGAAATATATACAAAATTTAACTAAATTATCACTAATGGTTCAAGTATAGATATATTATATAAAATAATAACATTCGTTATTGAAATTATATGGTAATTTATATATTGGAGGATTAGATGAACTATCGTTATTATCTAAACATATTGGATAATTTATTTTATTAAATAAGTATTTTTGTTGAATACTTTTTGGTAATAATAAAACAAAATAATTAATTGGAACTATTTTACTAATAATAATACTTTTATTATTATCAATTCTTGAATATTCACTCGCATCATAAATATTATTAAATAATTTACATTTCCAACAAGAATTAAAAGCATCTAACTTACAACTATAAAAATATTTGTTATTCATTTATAATAACTATTTTATTTTATAAATAATATTTAATTTATTATTTTTAAATATTATTTTTATATTTATTTTTATATTTATTTTTATATTTATTTTTATATTTATTTTTATATTTATTTTTATATTTATTTTTATATTTATTTTTATAATTATTTTTTATAATATTTTTCTACAAAATCTTCTAATAAATTAATGTCAATTTCATCTATTTCTACATGACATTCCCAAAAATATTTACAATATGCCCAAATAAAATCATAATCATATTTATATCTATTACCAAAAGTTTCTAAGAATTTTTCATAAAAATTTATTTCATTATTTTCTTCATAATTTTCATTACTTTTTAAAGATTGTGATGATTTAGGTAATAAATCTAAATTTTTTCTAGGCAAAACGTAACATAATTGAACTAGTTCAGAAACTGGATTTATTTTATTTGGAATATTAATAAGTAAATTTTGTCTTAATAATTCAGTATTATTATCATCATTATTATAAATTAACAATCTTTTTGGAAATAATGAATATAAATCACATAATAAAGGAGGATAATAATAATTATAACTCCATCTCCAATCTATATTTAATCCATTATAATAATTATAATTCCATTCTAATCCTTCCAAATAATTTAATATTATTTTAAATATTAAATTTTTATTATTATAATTTATTTTAAAAAGAGATTTATAATACCTAAAATCCCAACCCACTTTATATGGATTTATATATTTTTCAATATTTCTTTCATATATTGGTAAATTATTGAATTTTGTTTCTTCATCAATGTTAGTTTTATTTTTATATTTATTTTCAATTGAATTTCTTAATTTATGTTCATAAATAATATATTCATATTCCTTTAAAAATAAAAAATATAAAAATGAATAAAAATTATTCCAATTTATATTATTATTATTAGTTAATCTCTTTTTATTATATAAAATTTGTATTTCTTCAATATTTTTAATATTTTTAATATTTTCAATGTTTTCAATGTTTTCAATGTTTTCAATATTTGAATTTAAATAATTATTATAACATTGTAATAAATTATTTATTCCATTTGTTCTAATATTTAAAGATGGAAAATGAGGCATAAAATCATTACCTAACATAAAACATAAAAAAATATAATCTTGAATAACAATAAAATTTTTTATTACAAAATCTATTTTTTCTTCTTTAGTTAAAATTAAATGCTCTTTATGTTCTTTATTATTATCATCAAAAAAATCAAAAAAAGATAAATTATTAATTAAATGATAACTTAAATCTAAAATACTTAATACATAATTTTCTTCTTTATTTAAATTATTATCTAAATTTTGTATAAAATGTGGAGTTTCTCTATATAAATATAAATTAGGACAAATATTAATAATATTTAAAGAAAGCATTATTAAATCCGCATCCAGACCATATATTAATGTTGTTTCTTCTTTATGTTTATAATAATGTTTTCTAATAAAATGAAATATTTTATGTTCTCCTTCTCCAATAATATTTGAACCACTTATATATAAAAATTTTAATTTATATTTATTAACAAAATTTCTATCAAAATAATTTTTTATTTCTTTATTTAATAAATTCATAAAATTTGTTCCTGGTGTAATATTAATTGAAGACCAATTATTCCATAAATTTTCACTTGAACCAATATTATATTCTTTTTCTTCATTATTATTTTGTCTAATATTTTCTATTATTCTATTTTGATAATAAGATTTAAATCTTCTTTGTTTTTGTTGTTTTATTTTCGCAAATGGTGCTACTCCATCAAAAGCTATAAAAACACATGAACTTGGTTTAATAAAATCAATATAATATTCTATTTTTTCTAATACTTGATTTATTATTATATTATTAATAATATCATTAACATTTATTTTTGTATTACTATTAATTTGACTATTTAAATTTTTATTTTTGTTATATATGTCATAAATAATAGAATTACAATCTAAATATAAATTATCAAAAATAAAATTATTATTTTTTAAATCTTTATAATTTTTTAAAATATAACTATAATTTTTTATAATATGACTAAAATATGCTGGAATACCCATAATTTATGAATTTTATGATTTAAAATTATTTATTATTATAAATATATTGAAATACTTAATATGTTTATAAATATGTTTATGTTAAGTGTTTATTTTATTTAACTATTTTATAATGGATTTTAATTCTAATAATGATTTTTTAAATATTGTAAATAAAAAAATAAATTATTTTCAAAAATTATTAATTAATAATAATATTTATATTCAAAATAATAAAAACAAAGATATTTTAACTATAAGTGAATATAATAATGCTATTAATATTTTATTAGAAATAAATGAAAAAATTATAAATTTAAATAATAAAATTAAAATAGAAAATTATAATAATGATGAAATTGTTAATTATCTCCAAAATATAAATAATGATTTTTCAAGTATTTTTAAAAATTATGGAACATATAATTTACAAGATTTATTTATTATTACTTGTGGAAATAAGATAAACTATAATAAATTTAACGAAGAAGAAAAAAAATTATTAGATTTATTATTCATTTATTTTCATCCTTTAAGTTATAAAGTAAATAAAAATGATACAATTAATTTCAAAATTAGTGAAATAGAAACTAAAAATAAAAATTTTTTTATTAAAGTTTATGGAATAGAAATAAATATATTAATTAACAATAAAGTATTAATTATTGGTGGAATATTAGATGACATTATTTTAGATTTATTAAATAATGAATATATTATACAAAGAAATAGTGAATTACATAAAAATAAACCAAATGATAATATTTTTGAAAATAAATTATTTGATAATTTTATTAAATCTTTAAATTTAAAAGATTATATTATTAATAATAATGAAGAGTTATATAATAAATTTGTTGGAATTAGAAGTAATTTAAATTGTTATAATAATAAAACATTATTAGAAATTGTTAAAGATTTTAATAATAGTGATTTATTTAATAAACGAACTATCCTTATAACTTTATTATTAGAACAAGAAAAAATAGATAATCAATATTTAGCATATTTGCTTTATGATTTATTATCAAGTGAAAATAATAATAATGTTGATTCTAATGAACAAATAATGTTATTTGATAGTTTTTCTTTTTATACTAAAAAATTTTTTCATAACACAATGACAAAAACAAATGAATATACAAATGAACTTATTAATTTTGATAATAATAAAATTCCATTAGAACAACAAATATGTTTATTAAAAGCATCTGAAAGCACAAAAGAGAAAGCTATGCAAAAATTAAAAGAAATCAAATCTAAATCTGAAGATTCTGGATTTAAAGCTAGACAATATTTAGATGGATTATTAAAAATTCCATTTAATATTTATAAAAAAGAACCTATTTTATATATTAAAGATAATATTAAAACTAAATTTAAAGAGATTATTGATTTTTGTAATAATAATTACTTAAATAATATTACTAATAATTTAGAAATAAAAGACACTTATACCAATTTGGAAATTATTAATAATATTAAATTAATAAAAGAAAAATATAATGAATTAAATAACTATAATTTTCTTTATGATTTAAATAAAAATGAAATTAGTAATATAATTAAAAATATTAATAAGTTTTTTAAAAAATATAAAAAAAATAAAGAAAAAAAAGAAAGTAAAGAAAGTAAAGAAAAAGAAAGTAAAGAAAAAGAAAGTAAAGAAAAAGAAAATAATGAAGATAAATTAAACAAACAATTTGAAGAAAAAATAATTCAAAATAATTTCAAAAATTTATTAATTTCAAATAAAAGTAAAAAAGAATTATTAGATATTTTAATATCTATTTTAGAAATTAATAAAAATAATATAGATTTTATTAATTTATTGAATAGTGAAATTTTTTATAATTATAGAAAATATGATAAATTATTAAATTTTATTAATAATATAGAAAATGATTTTTCTATAATTAAAGAATATATTTCCAATATTAAAATTAATTTAGATAATGCTATTTATGGTCATGATAAAGCAAAAAAACAAATACAGAGAATAATAGGTCAATGGATTAATGGAAAACAAGATGGTTATTGTTTTGGTTTTGAAGGACCTCCTGGAGTAGGAAAAACTAGTTTAGCTAAAATTGGATTAGCAAATTGTTTAAAAGATGAAAATAATATTAGTCGTCCATTTGCTATGATACAAATTGGTGGTGATTCAAATGGTTCTAGTTTACATGGCCATAATTACACTTATGTTGGTTCTACTTGGGGATCTATAGTTCAAATATTAATTGATAAAAAAATTATGAATCCTATTATATTTATTGATGAAGTTGATAAAATATCTAAAACTGAACATGGAAAAGAAATTATTGGAATTTTAACACATTTATTAGATCCTACTCAAAATGATTGTTTTCAAGATAAATATTTTTCTGGAATTGACTTAGATTTGTCTAAAGTTTTATTTATATTATCATACAATGACCCTGAAAGTATTGATAAAATTTTACTTGATAGAGTTCATATTATTAAATTTCAAAATTTAAATATTAATGAAAAAATTATAATTGCTAAAAAATACTTATTACCTGAAATATATTCTAAAATGGGTTTAGAAAATATGATTAAAATTGATGATATTATTATTAAATTTATTATTGATGAATATACTTGTGAATCTGGTGTAAGGAAATTAAAAGAAATTTTATTTGAAATTATTAGTGAAATTAATTTAAATATATTAAATAATATTTATGATTATTCTATTCCTATCTATGTTTCTAAAGAAGATATTATAAATAAATATTGTAATAATAAAAAAATTATTAAAAATAAATTAATTCATAATGAAAATAAAGTAGGAATTATTAGTGGTTTATGGGCAAATTCTTTAGGTTATGGTGGAATAGTTCCTATTGAATGTAAATGGAGACCTGGCTCTAAATTTTTAGATTTATTTTTAACTGGAATGCAAGGAGATGTTATGAAAGAATCTATGAATGTTGCTTTAACTTTAGCTTGGAATTTAACTAATGAAAATATTAAAAATAATTTATTAAATGATGAAAAATTTAATAATAATGGAATTCATATTCATTGTCCTGAAAATAGTGTTCATAAAGATGGACCTAGTGCTGGAACTGCTATTACTTGTGCTTTATTTAGTTTAATCAATAATATTAAAATTAAAAATAATATTGCAATTACTGGTGAAATAACATTAGATGGTAAAATTACTGAAATAGGTGGAATAAATATGAAAATATTAGGAGGAATTAAAGCGGGTGTAGATACTTTTATTCTACCTAAAGAAAATCAAAAAGATTTTGATGAATTTATTGAAAAATATAAAGAAGAAATTAATAATTATAATATTAAGTTTTATTTACTTTCTAATATTGAAGAAGTTTTTGAATATGTATTTGAAATTTGAATAATATTAAACAACATAATTTATATAATAAATTATATATTTATTATTATATAAATGTCGTCTTTAATTACAAATTCAAATATTAATACAAATATTAATAAATCAACTATGGATACTTTAATAAATATTGTTTTAAATGCTCCTCTTATTATAGTTTCATCTGTTTTTATATTTTCTTTATTTAGTGCATCCTTATTTAAAGGATTATTTTATATATTTTGGATATTAGTTATTACTGCTTTAAGAATTTTTATGATTTATATTCAAAGAGGAACTAAACCAAATCAAAACAAACAAATTATTAATCCTTTATGTTCTAATGGAATATTTTATCCTGATAGTGCACCAACATATAGCACATATATTTTAAGTTTTAGTTTAGCATATTTTATTATTCCTATGATTATTATTTCACAAAGTCAAAATATTAATGCTATTAATTATTTTGTTTTATTATTCTTTGTGCTTTATATTATTTTTGATTTATTTGTTAAAAAATATATTAATTGTATTAATTCTATATTTTCTTTAAATGTATTTAGTGATATGATTGGTGGATTTGGTTTAGGTTCTTTAATTTCTACTCTTATATATTCTTCTAAAATAAGAAATAATCTATTTATTAATGAAATTATTGTTAATAAAGAAATATGTTCTAAACCATCTAAACAACAATTTAAATGTCAAATTTATAAAAATGGTGAAATTATTGGATAATATTTTTATAATTCAAAATTTGATAAATTAATTAAAAACCATTTTCTTATTTTTACTAATAATATACTTCTTCTCCAACTCTCATTTATTAATTTCATATTTCCATTTGTATGAAAATTTTTTATAAAATTATTAAAACTTCCTATTAATTTATTGTTTTTATAATTATTTAAATCATCATATTTATACAACTGTTTATTTTTTCTTTTATTTACAATATTATGAAATGTAAATAATACATTCTTTAAATCTATTTTTGAATTTATTTTATTTAAATTTACTTTAGACCAAAAAATTTTTGCGTGATTTGCACAATCTGGACAAGGTAAATTATATGAAATTTGTAATATTATGTTAAATAATTGATTTTTTATTATATTAAAATTATCTTCTTTTACTTTTTCTGCCAATGTATGAAAAAATATCCATGTATTCGGTCCCCAATTAGATATTGATGACATTATAATAAAATATTACAAAATAAATATAAAGATATTTTGTAAATTTTAATAATAATTAATTTAATTATTAGTTTAATTATTAAATATTTTATTAAATGGTTAAATATTTTATTGAAAATAATATTGATTTTTATGGAGAACTTAATGATTTTAAGAATAAAATAAAAAAACAAAAAATAGAACAAAAACAAAAAGAAGATAAAGAAGAACATAAAGAAGCAGTTTACTCATTAAACAATGATAATATTTGTTTAATATCTGGAACTATTTTAGAAAAACATTTTGTTATACTTGATTGTAATCATAAATTTAATTATATACCATTATATAAAGAAATTTGTATTCAAAAATATGATTTTAAAACTTATAATATTAGTCAACTTGATATGAAAAATAAAATATTAATTTATGAAAATAATAAAGATTATTTTATTAAGTGTCCTTATTGTAGAAATATACAATTTAATATTTTACCTTATGTTGAAGAATTAAATTTAGAAAAAAAATATGGTATTAATACATTAGATATTAGTTATAAAAATTATGATGATTTAACTAGTAATAATTATATTATAAATAATAATTCTAATATTAATAATAATATGTTTTATTTAAACAACAATTATTATAAAAAAGGACAATGTAATATATCAGAAGATATTAAAAAAATAAAACCTTGTTCTAATTATTTATGTCATATAAAAAATATTTTATTAGTTACTGAATTACAAAATACTAATTTATATTTTTGTTATAAACATATTAAAGATGGTACTAAATTATATAAATTAGAACAAAAAGAAAAAAAGAAAAAAGAAAAATTAGAACAAAAACAAAAAGAAAAACAAGAAAAATTAGAACAAAAACAAAAACAAAAAGAAAAACAAGAAAAATTAGAACAAAAAC
>Ga0214923_10006719_pt1 | contig 12807 bp, 6 predicted proteins | sample LL1510_MetaG_FD_177993 | JGI IMG/M metagenome (GOLD analysis project Ga0214923, IMG submission 177993) | Freshwater microbial communities from Lake Lanier, Atlanta, Georgia, United States - LL-1510 | ecosystem: Environmental > Aquatic > Freshwater > Lake | place: USA: Georgia | collected 2015-10-15
GAAGTGGTTAAAACAGATCCAATGATAATTAAAGCGGCCTCAATATCATTAACTCTTTTTCTTGCATTAGTAGTTAGATTTAATTCTTGAATTAAATCCATTTGAGGTTTTGTAATTTTAAGAGATTCAGTTTTATTTAATTCAGTTTGAATCTCTTCTTTTGAAACTTGCTTTAAACCATTATTAGAAAGTAGTTTTTGAATATAAGAAAAGTTTATACCTTTTGCTTTCTTAGCTTCTTTTTCACCAGCTTCTTTTAAAAAATTCCTTCTAGAAATTCTCATAATTCACCTATTTTATTTATTAATAGCTAGCAGTTAGTTTTTTTAACTCAAAAATTTCTGATTTGAAATTATCTCCACCTAACTGATTGAGGATTTTTGCAAGTTTTAAAAGCTTTGGATGATATGATGAAATTTTTTCTTTTTTTTCTAGACTTTCTTTTGCTAAATCTATATAAGATTTACCTCCTAATTGTGGTAGCTTCATTTTCATCCAAAAAAAATGTGAAAAATTTTTCATAAAATTTTTAGGATCTTTTTCTATAGCAGATTTTATTGCCATCCCCAGATAAGGTCCTGCCCAGCCTTTTCTTGAGAAGTGAATGAGAAAGTGAATCGGATCTTTTTCTGCGACAGACTTAGCTACAATCCCAAGATAAGGTCCTACCCAGTTTTCTTCTGAGAAGCGTTCAAGAAAGTCAATCGGTTTTTTTTCTGCATAAGACTTTCTTGCAATATCAAGATAAGGTTGTGCCCAGTCTTTTCTTGAGAAGTGAGTTAAAAAATTATCTGCATATTCTTCTATATAAAGCTTAGCTGCCATATCAAGATAAGGTCTTGCCCAGTCTTTTTTTGAGAAGTCTTTAAGAAAATCAATCGGATATTTTTCTGCATAAGACTTTCTTGCAATATCAAGATAAGGTCTTGCCCAGTCTTTTTCTGAGAAGCGGTTAAGAAAGTTAATCGGATTATTTTCTGCATAAAGCTTGGCTGCGGTTTCAAGATAAGGTCCTGCCCAGTCTTTTTCTGAGAAGTCGTTAAGAAAGCTAATCGGTGTATTTTCTGCAGCAGACTTCCTTGCGGTTTCAAGATAAGGTCCTACCCAGTCTTTTTTTGAGAAGAACTTGAGAAAGCTAATTGGATCTTGTTCTGCAGCAGACTTAGCTGCAATATTGAGATAAGGTCCTGCCCAATCTCTTTCTGAGAAGCGGTCAAGAAAGTCAATCGGATATTGTTCTGCAGCAGACTTAGCTGCAATCCCAAGATAAGGTTTTGCCCAATCTTTTCCTGATAAGTCATCTAGAACTGATAATTCATTTAAAAGATTAAGCGGATTCCATTTTATTCGTCTTTCAACTTCAGCCCCAATATAAGATTGGGCCCATATTTCTTCTGGGTATTTGCTGAGAAAGCTTATCGGATGTCTTTCTCCAAAAGATTTTTTTGCAATCTCAATATAAGGTCCTACCCAGTTTTCTTCTGAGAAGCGTTCAAGAAAGTCAATCGGTTCTTTTTCTGCATAAGACTTTCTTGCAATATCAAGATAAGGTCCTGCCCAGTCTTTTTCTGAGAAGTAATGGAGAAAGTTAATCCAATCTTTTTCTGCATAAGACTTTCTTGCAATATCAAGATAAGGTCCTACCCAGTCTTCATTTGAGAAATAATTTAAAAAATTATCTGGATATTTTTCTGCATAAGATTTTCTTGCAATATCAAGGTAAGGCTCTACCCAGTCTTCATTTGAGAAATAATCTAAAAAATTATCTGGATATTTTTCTGCATAAGACTTTCTTGCAATATCAAGATAAGGTCCTGCCCAGTCTTTGTCTGAGAAGCGGTCAAGAAAATTAATCGGATCTTCTTCTGCATAAGACTTAGCTGCAATACCAAGATAAGGTCTTGCCAATTCTTGTTCTGAGAAGTTATTTAAAAATTTAACTGAATCTAGTCTAGCCATTACTGGAAAGATTTCTTTTTTTACTTCATCAGAGGGTTCGGCCTCTAAAATAACAGGCATAAAATCTTTTTTTTCTGCATTTGATTTTGGCTTAAATTCTTTTTTAAATTCTACTACATCTTTAGCTAGGCTTTCTATTATAGATCTGCCTGGACTAACGTATCTTTCTTTACCATTTTCTGAGACTTTATATTTCTCTATTTCTAACTCTATTCTAGATTTAATTGGAATCCATTGTTCTTTTAATACTGCAGCATAGTCTTCTTCTCTTAAACCTGTGTTAGCTCTGTCTACAGAGAGGCCTCCATCTTTTCCACTGAAATCTGGTACTAACTTATCTTCATATGAAATATAACCTAAAGATAACCAATCTTGGTCTCCTCTTGGATCATCTTTTATAATATAAAATAAAAATGAAGGAATATCTTTTCTGCCTATATAATTGTAAAATAAGTTAGACCCCCTAGTTCTAGCTGTACACCAGGTAGTTTTAGGATCGTAGTTTTTGTAATATCCGGCAATCTTAACAGAAGTTTCTTTGGTATGCGGTAACCAGAGATTCCATTCTCCAAATTTTCCAAGAAATTCTTCTGGTTTTAGCTCTACTCCTTCTACTTTAACTGTTAATTCCGAAGTATCTAAAGCAATAATTTCTTCCATTTGATCTAGAGTTAGATCTTTTATAGAAGAAAGATTTAGATAACCTGCGGCATTAACCTTCTCCTTAAACTCTGGAGAGTTGTTATATTTGTTCTGAATAGAAGGGAACTTTTTTAGAGTAACCAAGGCTTCTTCGATAGGATGAACTATTTCTTCGGGTTTCTTTTTATCTTCAACATATCTTAAGTGAATCCAGGAAAGATAATCTTCACTTAAGTTAGAAAGATCAACATTAGAATGTTTTTCTTTAATTTTTTTAGATAATTCTTCAATTTTATTTTTAGGCTTAGGACTAGCTTCAGTGGCTTCTTGAATTAATTTTTTTAATTCTTCAAAAGTAGGAGGTAGAGGTGGATTTAAATTTCCCTCTTCTAAAGTAGTATTTGGATCACTAGTTTTAATAAATTTGTTGTAGTACTGTACAGCCAAACCTGCAGCGGCTCTTTCACCTGGATATTTAGAGGTAAAAATAACTCTTAAAGCATCCAAATCCTTAGATTTGGTAGCAGCTAACTTGGTTAAGAGATTGGAAAAAAATAATTGTCGTTCAAATTTTAACATTTTTGCTCCAAAGATAATTAAAACTTAATTATTAATAAATTTGGAGACTTTATTTAATTTTTTTGATAAATTAAGATTTCTTAAAATCTTTGCAAGTTTTATGAGCCTTGGATGATATGTTGAAATTTTTTCCATTTTTTTCTGCTTTTCTTCTGCTAAATCTAGATAAGATCTGCCTCCTAATTCTGTTCTTTTAAATTGTGCCCATTCATTTTTTTTGAAGTGATTGATAAATTTAGTAGGTTCTTTTTTTATAACAGAATTTACTGCTATTTCAAAATAAGGTTTATACCAATCCCATCCTGAGGTCCAGGGATCCTTTGACTTCCAATCTTCTCCTGGGAAAACACTTGAAAATATGATGAGAAAATTAATCGGATCCTCCTCTATAATAGACTCGGCTGCCATTTCAAGATAAGGTTCTGCCCAGCGTTTCTTAAAAAATTTTTCCATAAAATTAATCGGATATACTTCTGCATAAGTCTCAGCTGCCATTTCAAGATAAGGTATTGCCCAGTATTTTTCCGAGAATTCATCGAGAAAGTTAATCGAATCATTTTCTGCAACAAACTTTACTGCCATTTCAAGATAAGGTTGTGCCCAGTCTTTTTCTGAGAAGTATTCGAGAAATGTCATTGGGTCTTCTTCTGCATAAAGACTTGCTGCAATATTGAGGTAAGGTTTTGCCCATTCTTCGTCTGAGAAGTGGTCAAGAAAGTCAATCGGATTCTTTTCTGCAGCAGACTTTCTTGCAATCCCAAGATAAGGTTGAGCAAATTCTTGATATGTAAATTTCTCTAAAAATTTAAATGGATTTAGTCTGGCCATTACTGGTAGAATTTCTTTTCTTACTTCATCAGAGGGTTCAGCCTCTAAAATAATATTCATAAAATCTATTTTTTCTGCATTTGATTTTGGTTTAAATTCTTTTTTAAATTCTGTTATGTTTTTAGCTAGGCTTTCTATTATCGCTCTACCGGGACTGACGTATCTCTCTCTACCATTTTTTGAGACTTTATATTTTTCTATTTCCAATTCTATTCTGGATTTGATTGGAATCCATTGTTCTTTTAAAATTCTAGCATAGTTTTCTTCCTTTAAACCTTTATTAGACCTGTTTACAGAGAGGCCTCCATCTTTTCCACTGAAATCTGGTGCTAACTTAGCACCAGATGAAATATAACCTAAAGATAACCAATCTTCATCTTTTTTTGGATCATCTTTAATAATATAAAATAAAAATGAAGGAGTATTTTTTTTGCCTATATAGTTATAAAATAAGTTAGAACCCCTAGTTCTGGCTGTACACCAATTAGTTTTAGGATCGTAGTTTTTGTTATATCCGGCAATCTTAACAGAAGTTTCCTTAGTATGCGGTAACCAGAGATTCCATTCTCCAAATTTCCCAAGAAATTCTTCTGGTTTTAGCTCTACTCCTTCTACTCTAACTGTTAATTCTGAGGTATCTAAGGCAATAATTTCTTCCATTTGATCTAAGGTTAGGTCTTTTATAGAAGAAAGATTTGGATAACCTGCTGCATTAACTTTTTCTTTAAATTCTGGAGAATTGTTATATTTGTTCTGAATGGAAGGGAACTTTTTTAGAGTAACTAAAGCTTCTTCAATGGGATGAACTATTTCTTCGGGTTTCTTTTTATCTTTAACATATCTTAGATGAATCCAGGAGAGATAATCTTCGTTTAAGTTGGAAAGATCAATCTCAGCATGCTTTTCTTTAATTTTTTCAGATAATTCTTCAATTTTAGTTTTAGGCTTAGGACTAGCTTCAGTGGCTTCTTGAATTAATTTTTTTAATTCTTCAAAAGTAGGAGGTAGAGGTGGATTTAGGCCTCCCTCTTCTAAAGTAATATTTGGATCACTAATTTTAATGAATTTATTATAGTACTGTACAGCCAGACCTGCAGCCGCTCTCTCACCTGGATATTTGGAGATGAAGATGGTTCTTAAAGCATCCAAATCCTTAGATTTGGTAGCAGCTAACTTGGTTAACAGATTGGAAAAAAATAATTGTCGTTCAAATTTTAACATTTTTGCTCCAAAGATAATTAAAACTTAATTATTAATAAGTTTGGAGACTTTATTTGATTCTTTTGATAAATTAAGGTTTTTTAAAATCTTTGCAAGTTTTATGAGTTTTGGATAATATGAAGAAGTTTTTTCTATTTCTTTCTGCTTTTCTTCTGCTAAATCTACATAAGACCTGCCTCCTAATTCTGGTCTTTTTATTTGTGCCCAGTCTTTTTTTGAGAAGTTTTTAAGAAAGTTAATCGGTGTATTTTCTGCAACAGACTTTCCTGCTATTTCAAGATAAGGTCCTGCCCAATCTTTTTCTGAGAAGTTTTTAAGAAAGTCAATCGGATTCTTTTCTGCAGCAGACTTTCCTGCTATTTCAAGATAAGGTCCTGCCCAGTCTTTTTCTGAGAAGTTTTTAAGAAAGTAAATCGGTTCTTTTTCTGCATAAGACTTCCTTGCAGTTTCAAGATAAGGTCCTGCCCAGTCTTTTTCTGAGAAGTTAAGGAGAAATCTAAACGGCTCCTTTTCTGCAGCAGACTTTCTTGCGGTTTCAAGATAAGGTCCTGCCCAATCTTCCACTGAGAAGTTAAGAAGAAAATTAGTTGGTCTCTTTTCTGCAGCAGACTTTCTTGCCATTCCAAGGTAAGATTTTGCCCAATCTTTCTCTGAGAAGTTTCGGAGAAAATTAATCGGATCTTCTTCTGCATAAGGCTTAGCTGCAATCCCAAGATAGGGTCCTGCCCAGTCTTTTTCTGAGAAGCGGTTAAGAAAGTCAATCGGATTCTTTTCTATAACAGACTTGGCTACAATATCAAGATAAGGTCCTGCCCAATCTTTTTCTGAGAAGTTGTTAATAAATTCAATCGGATATTTTTCTGCATAAGGCTTGGCTGCGGTTTCAAGATAAGGTCTTATCCAATATCTTTCTGAGAAGCGGTTAATAAATTCAATCGGATATTTTTCTGCATAAGGCTTAGCTGCGGTTTCAAGATAAGGTCTTATCCAATATCTTTCTGAGAAGCGGTTAATAAATTCAATCGGATATTTTTCTGCATAAGGCTTAGCTGCGGTTTCAAGATAAGGTCTTGCCCAGTCTTTTTCTGAGAAGTTGTTAAGAAAGTCAATTGGATCCTTTTCTGCAGCAGACTTCCTTGCGGTTTCAAGATAAGATTTTGCCCAGTCTTCTTCTGAGAAGTAGTAGAGAAAGTTAATCGGTGTATTTTCTGCGGCAGACTTCCTTGCCATTTCAAGATAAGGTCCTGCCCAGTTTTTTTCTGAGAAGCGGTTAATAAATTCAATCGGATATTTTTCTGCATAAGGCTTAGCTGCGGTTTCAAGATAAGATTTTGCCCAGTCTTTTTCTGAGAAGTTAAGGAGAAAGCCAATCGGATCCTTTTCTGCAGCAGACTTTCTTGCCATTCCAAGGTAAGATTTTGCCCAATCTTTCTCTGAGAATTTTCGGAGAAAGTTAATCGGATTCTTTTCTATAACAGACTTGGCTACAATCTCAAGATAAGGTCCTGCCCAATCTTTTTCTGAAAAATTAGATAGAAAAAATAAAGGTTCCTTTTCAATATATTTTTTTATTAAATTTTTAAAATTTTCAATATTTTGAATATTTATTTTAGAAAATAAATTTTTTATTAAATCTTCATTTTGTAAAATTTCTTTTTCATATTTTTTAATATTAATTATGTCTTCATTATTAATGATTTTCATCATTATTTGAAAATTAATCTTGCCAGCAGATGCTTCTTTCTTGGCAGAATTTTTTGATATTTCATTAAAAATAATATCATATTTATCTTTTAAAGATTTTTTAATTTCAGATAAATCGATAGGATGATTATTTGCATCGGTCATTGTATATTCTAGACTGGATAATTCAGAACTACCATCTTCTTTATACACCATGGCAATTGTAAATTTTCTCATAGGATCCGAAGAATTAGCCAATTTATCTATAATAAAATAAGGATCAAGATTTTCTTTTATTGCATAATGAGAATAAAGATTTTCGGATAAACCGGAAATGCAAAAATCTGTATCCCGGCCCCACCATTGTCCGGCAATGGTGGAACCAATCAAAACCACCTTCCATCTTTCATCTTCATAAATAACCGACGACATGCCATCCGCTTGCGCCGGTCCTTCAATAGATTGCAAATAAGCTTGTTTATTATCAAGAGATTGATCATCCAACCATTTGGAAAGTTCCGAATAAGATTTAAAATTTGAAAGTTTTTCTCCTAGAGAGGCTCCCACGGATCGAAAGTTTTTAACAATAGAGATTAAATCATCAACAGAATGAGCCTCTCCTCCTTGTTTGGAATCAAAAATTCTCGCTTCAATCCATAGAAGATCTTCCTGGCTTAAAGAAGATAAATCTTTGCCTTCCAATTCCGGAATTATTTTCTTTTTTTTCTTCCCGGAACGAAGAATTTCAAAGAATTCTTGACGAGAGGTGACTCCTTCTAGGCGTTCAAAAAAGTCTACCTCGGCTTCTTGAAAATAACGATGTAGATATTGTCGAGAGACATCATCGGCTCCGGAACGATTCAATCCTAATTTTTGCAAGAAATCGGAAATCCGACGAGTTCTTTCTTCCAAATTTTTTAGCAGAGCCTCCGCGCTCTCAAAAGATTCCAATCCAGAAATAAAATTTCGATAAGCATCATAATCGGACCACATTCGAAATAGGTTATAATATCGATCCGCCAGGTTTTTCACTTTTTCAGGTGGAAGATCCGAAAATTTTTCCGAAAATAACTTTGAATTTTCTCCCTGCAAAAAGGCAGCTAATTTAAGTAATAAAGCATTTGAATTCTTCATAATTCATCATCCTATGATCGAACTTATTTAAGTATTTTCAAAAAAATAGCAGATTTCTTGAAAAGATTTTTGATAAAAATTAAATAACTTTTATGATATTGTTTCTGTATTTTGAAATTTATCCTTTATAAAAATAAATAAATCATACAATCTTTTTAAATATCTTCTTTTTGTTTTTTCTAAAAGATTTGGATCATCAAGATAAAGGGTGGATGATTGTTTGAAAATATGATTAATAAATGAATTTATATCATTATTTACAACATAATAAAGAATTGTAGCTAAAAATATTTCTCTTTTTGTTCCATTTTTATTTTTATAAATTGGCAACCATTTTTCATGATAAAGATCATAAAGATTTTTTGATTTATCATGAAAAATTCCATCTAGAATAAAAGATATAATTGGGATAATTCTGGCCTGAATTTCTTCTGTAGAATTTACATAACCAAAAGATCCATCTCCAGTATTTTGTTTTTCATATTTAGAAATAGCTTCTATATTTTTTGGACTTACAAATCTGGTATTATTTAAAAAATGAGTAATTTCATGTTTTAAAACTCCCTCGCTGGCCCGGATAAAACTTTGAAGGAAATTGCCATCTCTACCAAAGGATTCCCATTGCTCCTCGTTGGGAAAAAATAAGATTCTTGGATTTGCACCGGAGAATGGTGGACTATATAATCCATAAAATTTCTTATATTCTTCGGGTCGATCATCCGCCCTTGGATGATAAATCCATAAATCCAAATAATCTCCAAGAGCATTTGGATATAAAACCATATAATCATAAAAATTTAAATCTCTTAAATCAATTCGATAAATTTTTCTTTCCAGGCCGGATTCTATCTCCATGGAATGATATTTAAATAAATAAATTATTTGTCTAATCAATTCAAGATAAACTTCATCGCTATCCTTGGCGGTTTTTTGCAAAAGAAGAAATTCCCCCCGGGAGATTTTGCCTTCCGAAAAATCCCCCAAGCATCCCACAGCCTCGGCCTCTTCCTTCCAACCCATATCATCCAAATATTCCGCCAATTTTTTCAGATTCCGAAACATAAAACCTCCCCAGAATCCAAAAAGAATAATAGATTATTTTATCTCCGAAGCCAAAAATAGAAGGATCTTATATGGATTCCATGTTGAATCTTTTTATTTTTGGAAAAAATAAAAATATTCAAAAAATTCAATCTTTTTTATAGCCTCCGCCCTTGGCTTTTCGACGGCAATATTGCTCCTGAGAAAAACCTTTGGGATGGGAACAATCGATCTTCTTTTTATATTTAACCGACCATCTTTTCTTGCCCTCTCGGGGAGCGTTATAGACGGCTTTCTTTTTCAAATCCAATTTTAAAAGATCCAAGACCTCATCGGGAGAAAGAGATTCATAACCAGCAGAAAAGAGCTCCTTAATAATCTTGGCTCCTTCCTTTCTTTCCTTCTCCATAGATTCGGGATCTTTCCAAAATTGATAAGCCCCGGGATGGTTTTTATCTCGTTTAATTCGGCGGGATAAACTTTCTTCAAGAGGGGTATTTAATAAAATGCGGAATTGGGGGAAGAATTGCAGGGAATAGCCTCCTTCGGAATCAAAACCCGCCAGAATAATTTTCTTCCCAGCATGAGCAGAAAGAAAATTATCCAAGAGCCGTTGCTTTATTTTAAAATGTTCCCCTCCCCATTTATCCCAAAGATCTTCGGAATTCTTCCATCCAGATTCCAGGTCCAATTCTTCGCCGGCTTCCTCGTCAAATTCATCCAAATCCTTGCAAATAACTTCGGGATAAAGTTGCCGAATTTTTTCCAGCAAAGAAGTCTTTCCGCTACCGGAAGGTCCCGCAAGATGCATCAAAATGGCGCGATTCTTTGCAACGGATCCTTCTTCCGAAAACTCCCCCAAAGATTCCCAAGAAGTTTCATGCCACAGATACTTCGATGATTCGGAATCAAAAGATAATTTCCGGATCTCCCGGGACTCCAAGGAGAAACCCAAGGATTGCAAAATGCGGGCCAGTTTCTTTAATTCTAGCATAAACAGATTCAAAATAATAGCAGATTTATATCATCCATTTATTATCAATAATAAATCTAAAATAGCATATAATGCAAATTATGTTTATAATTATTTTTCTATATCAAAATCAAAAAGAAATGCCGGCATAAATTAAGAGAAAAAGGAAGAAAACCCCCGCCCCTAAATCAATCAAAAAATGAGGGAGTAAAGATAAGGAAAATAAATAAACAAACAAACAAAAAAGATTATTGTTTTTAAAAATGGGGGAAGAAGATTTAAAGAAAGTATTTTGGTGGTGGTTTGATTAAAAAAATTAATTAGAAAAGCTAATAGATTTAAAAGGAATTAAAAGATTTATAGAATAAATAAATTAATAACTTAATCCATTAAAATAAATTTATAGAACCAATAGATTAATGGATTTATATTTTTCTACAAATAGAACTAATAGATAAAACTAATAGAAATAACAGTAGAGCTAATAGAATTAAAAAAACTAATAGGACTAATAGAATTAAGAAACATTTATAGATAGGCAATTATAAAAATAAGAAAACATTAAAAATAGGAAAACAATAAAAATAGGAAATATTGAAAACAAGAAACATTAAAAACAAGAAAACATTGAAAACATTAAAAACAAGAAAACATTGAAAATAGGAAAACAAGAAAACATTGAAAATAAGTTTTTAGAATTAAGAAACATTAAAAATAAGAAAACATTAAAAATAGGAAATATTGAAAATAGGAAAACAAGAAAACATTGAAAATAGGAAACATTGAAAACAAAGTTTTATAATTAAAAAAACATTGAAATTAAGGTTTTACGGAGCGCGCTTGCCAGCGCGGCAACGTCTGGCCGGGAGCCATATTACCGTATAAGCCGAACCGCGGCCGGCGTGGTACGAACCCGAAAAAAACGAAACGGGAATAGCTCCGCCTTATACTTACGGTGTGAGGCGAAACGGCGAACGCCGGTAACCCTCCCGCTCTTTCACAATGCAAGCCCCCCGCGCCCCGGACCCGTGGCGCGAATAAGGGGAGGTATGGCACGGGTTACCCTACGGGGTCGGGCTTTCGTCCTAATGGTGGGGCAATAGCTTGACCTCGTTCACCTCCGGGTTACGTCCCGGAAGGAGGAGGGAATATGCCGAAGATGTCGGCGGGCAAGGTTGTGGAGGTTACTGCCGTGCAAGCGGCGCACCTCCCGGCCGGGACGGCCGCGGCCGTCCCGGCCATCCAGAGGTGGCTAAACCTCTGGGGTGTGTCGGGCTACCGCCCGACGAACGAGGAGAAGAAGGCCGGGCTGGACCCGGCTAAGGACCGAAGGAAGTCGCAGTTGTTCATGGCGGGCAACCGCCTGAACAATGGTCGCGGAGAGATTGGCTTTGACGCCATTCTCCGCGTCGGATTCCTCGGCCACACGGACCGTGTGGCCGAGGTTCCCGTCTCCCTAAAGGCGGGAGACTCCAGGGATATCTCCACTGACATTCCTCTCTTGCAGGCGATTGTCAAGGCAGATATGCCTTTTTGGGTGTACATTCTTGCGGGCGATGCCCGCACAGTGGAGTACATGGATGGAGTGCGTCTTGACGTGGCGCCGGCGCGCAACGTCACAATGCGGCGCATCAATGTCACCCCCCTTCTCCGTGATCTCCTTAAGACGTGGGAGATTGTGGATGGGGAGGGTGAGGTGACGTATGTGCGAAAGCATACCACCTCAGTAAAGGGGGTTAAGTACTACTACCCCCGTCTACGCGTCACCTGGGGTCGCATCCCCCAGGAGTACTGGCTCGACCGTGAGCCGGTGCCGTTCAGCCCGACCGCCCCGCTTCCCTACCCCTGGTGAGAGGGTAGGGGCGGGGCCCCGCGGGGGAGGCTTTCCTCCCCCGCTCTATGATCAACCTATCTCTCTTTTCTTTCCCCTGGTCTCGTGGTGAGACTAGGGGAGTAACACACGCGAACCGGCGCGTAATCCGGTAGAGGAGGAAGTGATGTTCGTCGACTACTTGCATCCCACCTTCGGGTGGTGGTCGCAATATGCCCGGCACAATGCCGGGCACTACCGGGGGGTCTCCCGGCGCATCCGCCGGGAGGCGGAGGCGGCCGCCCACGCGGCGGGGGCCTGCGTGGCCCCCCTTCTCCCCCACCCCTTCGGGATGCCCTGCGGGGCACCCGGTCTCCTGGGTGGCTTCGCCACCCAGGCCGCGCTGGACGCGGCGCGGGAGCGGGCCTACCCCGCTCCGGGTAGCCTGCCCTGAGTCGACCGCGCGGGGGAGGCTTTCCTCCCCCGCTCTATGATCAATCTTTCTTTCTTTCCTCTAGTCTCGTGGTGAGACTAGGGGAGTAACACACGCGAACCGGCGCGTAATCCGGTAGTGGAGAAGCCATGACGCTGCAGGAAGTGGTATTTACCCTTCGTGAGTCGGGGTGGCACCCCGACTACGACAACCTTCCCGACCCCCTCCTTGCGGAGGGGGTAACGTACCGCGAGGAAGAGTATAGCTGCGGCCGGGAGTGCTGCGGCATTTCCGGCCGGTTCCTCTCCCTTCGGGGAGAGGAGGTTGAGTGGAAGCTCAACCAGCCCTAGTCCCCTCGCGGGGGAGGCTTTCCTCCCCCGCGGGTGAATAATCTTTGGAAAGAGGGGATGACGGGAAACCGTCATCCCCTTTTTGCGTTTATATGTGTCAAGTTTTTGCCCGGAAAAACGGGGAGACAATGGCCGACTCCCTACCTCCGCGCAA
>Ga0214923_10006720_pt1 | contig 12806 bp, 21 predicted proteins | sample LL1510_MetaG_FD_177993 | JGI IMG/M metagenome (GOLD analysis project Ga0214923, IMG submission 177993) | Freshwater microbial communities from Lake Lanier, Atlanta, Georgia, United States - LL-1510 | ecosystem: Environmental > Aquatic > Freshwater > Lake | place: USA: Georgia | collected...
GAATAATGACTACGTTTACCGTAATGAACTCTTGCTTCTGCTGAACTTGCAAATGCAAGCATAGCAGCTGCTGTCATCGCAGCTAGAATAATCTTCTTCATATGGGATTTACCTTTCTGTTGTGTGTATCCGACCCTTAACACGGATGGTAATTTAAATGTGCGGTTCCTGAGAATCCTAGGGCACGAGCCACGTTTTGATTAACGTCAATAGTTCTTCCTTTGACGAATGGCCCTCTATCGGTTACAACGGCTTCTACTTGCCTACCATTTGCGGGATTGTGAATACAAACAGTTGTTCCAAATGGTAAGGTTTTATGCGCAACACCATAATGGTGACGCATACCGGATGCTGTCCGTCCGCTCCGGTCGTTATACCACGAGGCGTTATGTCCGCCACCAGTGGAATAGGTATTTATATGTTTTCCGTGCTTGCCATATGCGATCTGCTGGGGTTGATTGAAACCGCCAAATAGATCATCCAAAAAGCCAGCATGTGCAGGGAGAGTTACCAGCGCAAAGGCTAGTGCGATAACGTATTTCATAATATATCCTTTCAAAAATGGTGCTCCAGGTAGGACTCGAACCTACAACCAGTCCGTTATGAGCGAACGGCACTAACCAATTGTGCTACCGGAGCTTATTTTATGCCAGAAGTCTGTCTGCTGCAATTGATGCAGCAAATGCATTTGGCTTAACAAAAGGAACAACATTACACATTCCTTTTATATAACCAACAGCTTCTGAAATTACGCATGAAGAACCATGCCTTTCGTCAGGGTTGATGTCCAGATGTATTTGAACGTCTCTTTGACCAATCGCTTCTTCGAGGTCCAAATACATCTGTGCTGTACGCATTACTTCGTTCATTAGACGCATACGTGGCTTGTCCATTTTCTGATCATAGTCACGTTCTGATTCTAATTGACCAAAGACTTTACAACCACGATTACCATTATAGTGCACTACCACAACAGTGCAGTATTCAGCGTACCAGACATCACCCTTACGATAACGTGCTGAATCTGAACCAAGATATATTTTTGTTGACAATGTTGTGTTGACAATAAATTCTTTTACTTCGTCCAAATTCAGCTTTTTCATTTACTTCCTCTTACGACCCTTCAATCGACGAGCTTTGCGCTTCTGACTGCCGACTTTACGGCGACCCTTTCTGGGACGATTCTTGTGTGGCCATGCCATTATATACCTCCTTAAACATGATAGTCATAATTGAAATTGTAATTTATGACTATTCTTCTAGAAACATCAGAGGGACAAACGCTAGAATGATAGCGATTACCTTCAAACATAACAAAACTATTTTCTTTACATTTAATTTTTTTGAAAACAGAAACTTTCCTGTCTAAAACTTTATTATAATATTCTTCAGGAGACATACCCGAGCGACTATTGTATTTTTCATTATAAATTAATGTATCAGCGTCAGTATCATTTAGGTAAAAAACACCAACATAATGCGGTTCAGTATTATCTATATGAGGGACATTAACATAGTTTTTTACTGGAGTAGGATATAATAATCCTAACCTTATTCTTGAAAGATATGTTAAATTTAAATTTATTTTTGAAAGCGCTACTATTAAAGCTGTTCTACAGTCATAACTAACACATGAATTAGAAACGCCGTCTTTATACGCTAAATGAGAAAAACTACAACCATAGATAGATTCACCAGAAATATCATTAGAAGTTTTACCAAAATACCAAGAAAATTCGTTATCGAATATCTGATCTCTAAGAGATTTAAAAAACTGATATGGTAAAGCGTTTTCAATTATTTGCATCAATATGTCTCGAAATTATAATTAATAGTTATTCTTTTTCCCAAATCGGTAGGACACATACTAGAGTGAAAATTTGAACCATCGAAAGAAAAAAATCTATTTTCTACAGATTTGACTGATTCTTTTATAGTGAATCCATTACATTTTTTTATTTGTTTATATCTTTCTGGTATAGAACAATCTCTATTAAAAGTTTCATTATATATTATTGTTTCGCCATTATTTTCAGTAAGATACAGTAATCCAACTTTATGAGGAATTATATCATCTACATGAGGAATATTGATAATATTGTTTTGTTTTCCTAAAATCATTCCCAATCTTATTCTGAAAATATTTTTTATTTCAAAATTTAATTTCTTCGAAATAGCCTCTAGTGATTCTTTACACAAAAGTCCAATTTGAGAGAGAACAACATTATTATATAAACCCATATGCGAATAACTGTCTTTGTTATCATTAACATTGGTATAATTATTAGTTTTGGTATCATAAAACCATGGGTATTCTTTATCATAATCTGTATATATTTTACCAATTGGCCAATAATCCCATATAAAATTTTTATCTAAACAAATATTTTTTATATTTTCAAAATTTTCTTTTTCAATAGAATTATCTATTAACATTATTATACCTTCTTTTTCAGAAAAGTCAAATGTTTTTTATGAACCTTACAAGATATCCAACTATTATAAAAATTATCAGATTCTAATACATCATATTGAAACTGATATTTTGCTTCAAAATAAGACATTTCTCCTTTAGATTCGCAAAATCTTAGAATTTCTCTTTTGAATTGATTTTCTCCAAAATTATTAACGTGATTATTGAGTTCATCATTAGATCCAAAATATTCTTTCCAATCGGATTCTATTTTGAATCTTTTTTTCTTACCTTTAATTTGTTTAGTTTTTGAGAAGTAAAAGTTTTTTTTACCGATATATTTTTTATTTGTTTGTAGGCAGGTAATCATATATACAAACCCAACATAATTTCCAATATTTTCTACTATCTCGCCTCTATAAATCCACGACATCCCGAATCTCCTTCGGGATTATTTATCTCCAATGTATTTCTTATAAGCAGAGATCCAATCAGATGATATTTCATCTTGCGCAGTTTTTAAATCAAGAATTCCAGAACAAACCATTGAGTGCATTTTATTTTCTAGTTTGTCTTTTTCGCGAGCATTCCATTTAGGGGTTGTATAACTTTCTGGCCAAAGATTTTTGATGTCATTAGAACCGCCAAGCTCTAATGATATTAAATGATCTATTTCGAATTTGTCAGAATTTTTATCTATTCCATATAACTCAAAAACAAAATTCTTTTTCGATTTCGATACATTTCTTGTCTTATAAGCATATCCAACTGTGCATATTTTTTCTTTATCAGCAGAAGGATAAATCACTCCAGGAGTATATTTTGAATTAGGAGTGATTGGATTAGACAATAAAGCTATCAATAATAGCTTATTCATCATCAAATTCTAACTCTTCTTCTATTTCATAATAACCAATAAGATCGCAGATTTGTTCTAATAATTCCAACGCCTGTAGCTGAAGAGAATCTCTATCATATAGATCTTCTGAACAAGAAATTTCGTTTTCGGTCACAAATTCCTTACATAAATCAAAAAGTTCTGAGTCTATTTTCATTTTTGTTCCTTTGTTTTAGATCTCGCAATTTCCTGAAGTACATGCTAGGGTTTGTACGCCTTCAACATTATCATCCATTTCAACAAGAGAATCCCAATCAACTGTTGTTGGGATATTTATAATTGTTTTTTCATATTCTTCTGCAGTGATTGTTTCATATGGAGCCTGACGATATGTTCCACCATCATAAGGTAGGAAAGATACACCAGACATTTCATCAAAGTGATCATAAACCCATGCACCAACACGTGGCCATTCTGCTTCTGTTACGTTAATAGTAACAGATGGCTTATGCTCACACCAATGACGCTGATATTTCAACCAAAGTTCTAGATGATCAATAGCTGATACACTTTCTCTTGTAATTGAAGTTTCTGGTAAATTCATTGGAAATGAAAAGACAGTAGTAGAGTGAGGCTTAGTGACATCAGGCTCGTAAGGAACGCCAGCGTCAATAAGATGTTTAGTAAGCGGATCTTTATTGTCAGAGCGTACACGACGAATATAATAATGGTCGTGGCCTGGATGAATACCGGAAGGACTAAGAACAAGTTGACTAACAGTTCCGGATGGTTTAACACAGGTGATAGCAGCTGCTTGATTGATTCCAAGTTTCTCACTCCATTCTTTATTTGTATCAATAGCTACCTGACGTAGTTTTTCTAAACGAGCAGGAAGTTCTGGATCATTATAATCGTTCATCAACGGACAATCATAAATGCCAGTGAACGAAACGCCAAGCAATCTTTCTTCTTCTGTATTCTTCTGCCAAATCTTACGAAGATATGGGAAGTATGTCATAGTCGATTGCAATGTTCCCAATATCGTAGCGATTCTAATCTTTCTTGCAAGAGATTTCTCATTATCATCAGATCGTATAACGACTTCCGTGAGATTGCAGAATTGATAAGGTCTGAGGATAATCTCCGAGCAAGGGTTAGTTCCGAATTCATAGTTTGAATCTCGGCGACCACTTCTTTTAGCAACTTTTTGGCTTGCTTCTCTGGAAAAGATTCCACGTTCTCCCGACTTAGATTCATAAATCGCAAGCCATTCCGCCATGAATTGTCCAACGTCTGGTTTCTCCGTGTAAACTGCTGAATTATTCGAAAGAGCTCTTTGAACATTTGCTTCCCACCATTGTCCTGCCTTAGCATGACGCATACGGTCATCACTAAGATTTGATAAAGAGATCATGGCGGAACGACGAACACCACCAACAACAACTACTTCTCCAATCTTGCACATAATATCGTGACATTCTAGCGAAGTCAAACGACGACCATGTGCGTTTTTGAAAATACGAATAACAAACTTGAACAGATCATTCAATGGTTCTGGTCCAGAAGAACGACCACCAAACACCTTTAGTGGTGCTCCTGCTGGGCGTAGCTGCGATAGATCCCACTTTGGAACTTCGCCAGCATAAAGTAAAGAGATAAGCATACGCAATCCCTTTGACCATCCTTCTTTACTATCGCGAACTGTAATAAGAGTATCGCAATCATAAAGTTGTTCTGGGATTTCTGGTAGTTTATTTACATACTGACGTTCAACGGAGAATCCAACGCCTGTGCCATTCATAAGAATACACATAGCTTCGTCAAATGCTTTAGGATCGTCAATCGGCAAATATGAACAGTTATAACCAGCAACATTATCACGGTCAAGAGCCTTACCAGCAGTCATCAATGCACGCATCGATGGCATTACTTCAAGATCATGAATAGCGTTGAATACTTCTTTCTTTAACTTTTCATCATCAACCTTAACTTTGTCAAACATATAATCAACATAACGCTGAACGGTCTCATGCCAATGTTCGCGTCTATTTTTTTCAGGAAGATATCTTGCATAGCGTGATTTGTGGATATACTGCTGGTAAACATTCATGTCTCTCATTCTTCGTTCTTCCTTTTAAAAATAAATTTCTTCTTCTGCTCCGGCGTCCATTCTTTAAGATAATCATTCATCTCATCGAACAGATTTATATATTCATCCTCTGTAACAACCCTATGCGAGAAAATATCCTCGCTGATATGTTCCTGTGCGAAGTCTTCAAGTTCTCCAGTAGGATATGTTTCTGATACAAAATCGTCAAGAGCATATTCATTTGGTTCATCATCATTTAGCTCAACTGCATAAACATGACGAAATGTGGAGACGGTTTCAACCAATACGATTTTAGACATTTGTTTTCACCCTATGATATAGTTCCTTACCATCCCACCTTACTGACCAATCTTTATGCACTACGCCTCTTTGTCTTGTTCTATCTTCAAGCCAGCTTTCCAACCACTTCACATATTCTCGGAGAGGAGCAACCTCTTCGATGTGTTCTCTCTGCGCTTCATAGGCGAGTGGTAGCAACTCTGGACACTTTTCATATAAAGCGGCTAGTAGTTTTGCTTCCTTAGAGATTTTCATAACCCAAACTTCTCTCTTGTCCACGGAAAATTATGATATTCTTCGTGCCAGATCCACCATGTGCCATCATCAACTGCTTTTATTACTGTAATAATCTCGCCTTTGATGTTAGGGTGTGATATCTTTCGCCATGATCCATCAGGAAACGTCCATATAATTTTAGTCTTACTCATGACCAAAACCTCCACCACCATGACTTAGGTTTTTCATCTGTTACATACAGGTCATCAAGGTTATCGTAAAGAACTTTCTCAAATTCTTCACCTAAACGCTCCATTTTGATATAATCAGGAATCCAATACTCGTGCAATGACGGGAAGTGTTTTAGAATCTGTCCCTGTGCAGCAAGAGCAACCTGACGGTGTTCTTTCTGTGTGCCAGCTTCTGCTCTAACGTCAATGTAATGAATCCAAGAACGAAGTGTGCCTGACATATACATTCTAGAAACAGTCAATCCTTCCGGTAACACTGCTCTTGCTTGTTCTTTTGCAACACCATTCTCAATCGCCCACTTATATGCTAATCCAGCTTCGTGTATCTGTTGTTTCTGTTTAGCATACCAACATTTCTGTAATTCTTCATCATTTGTTTCAATAGAATTCTGTCTATTCTTCTGGTCCTGGAGTCGTGTTTCTCTTTCAACAAACCCAAGGTCTGAAGTTGGATCAGCATAACGCTGACTGAATTCCTGAAATGAAAACGATCTATGTCTAAGAATTTGCCTAGCAATATCTCGTGTGGTATTTATTTCCATTACTACGCTGACCATCTCGAAAGGCGACCAATGTTTGTTTTTAATCAAATAACTTAAAAGTTTAGAAGCTGTTAATGTATTATGCTGATTAGATGGATTAGACACTCTGGCTGTATAAGCAATAAACTCTTCAGCAGTCATTGCTTCTCCTGATTTATTATGCGGAGAATCTAATCTTATCGACGGTTGCGTAATAGCAATAATCTTAGCTTCATTCATCTAATACCTCATATGTTTTTTCGAAGATAGAAGGAGCACATGGATAGAATTCTCCATGCACTCCTTTAATTATATAATCTCCAAGACGTGCAGTCATCATACCTTCTAATGTCATGATCTGAATGAATGGGTCTGTGTTCTCTCCACGAGAAATTAGTAAACCATTACACCAATCAGAGATTTCTTTTGCTTTCTTCTCAGTAAAAAGAAATGCTTCTACTTCAACTGGTTTCTTACGGACTCTCATTTGTTGCCTCTTTGATTTTTTTCATAACTTCTCCAAGCCCTTCTTCCACCGTCCAACGAGTACCATTTCCAACACCACCAAAAATTACAGTAGATAAAGAACCGCCATTTGTTGGTTCTTCGAAAACGCTAACTATATGATTGATGTTAATATATACTGGATCGCCTTTTCTTCTTTCGGCGTTGTTTATTAATTTAACGAATTTCATATCTTACTCCATTTCTGCAATGCTAATTTAGCTGCAAGATCTTTATATGTGTTTTGTTTAATGATATATTCAATAAACTCTGGAGAAATACCCGCAAGAACCATGTCATTAATATCTTTATGATCTAGATTCTCTGGCCAAATACATACATTATAACCATTCATAATTGCTTTGTCAAGTTTTTTATTAGTTTCTATAGACCGAGGCTCGTTGTCATATACGATTGTAAGTCCGGATTTGTCAAAATCTCTAACTGCGCTAACCAGATCACCTCCAGCAGTAGCGATAGAATTAGGAACGAACATACTATCAATCGGACCTTCAAGGACAGGTATAGTTCTGTTACGATCGACAGTGTCCAAACCATAAAGCTTAGGTATTGACTCATTAAGTACAATTGTAATATATTTAACTCTCGAAGACGATTTGAGGGATCTACCTTGGAAGGCATGCACGCTCTTATCAGAATCCAGAAAAGGTATAAGCAACCTTGTCTCATCGCTAGCCATAGACTCAGCTGGAAACTTGTCGGGAACCAAATTATTAACATAATGCTTAAAATTAGGACATGCAAATAACTTGGCGTGATAAACATTGGGAATCTTTCTTTCAACTACGAATTTCTTAATAGGATGATCAGGAGTTAATTGACTAACCTTCTTAAGACCTTTCAATGGACCAGATGTCATAAACACTGGCTTACGCATTTTTTCTACAAACTTTTCATATTCATCTTGTTCTGGCGGCTTTTTATCTTGTAGCCTTTCCATCTGGTATTCATTATATAGGTTAGCGTCCAGCATCTTAATAAAGTTAGGAATTCCCATTGTAGCGCCACAGTTGTGACAATGGAACATCATCTTACCATCTTTCTGGTAGATGTATCCTCGAGCTTTATTTTGATGTGTTTCTGAATCTCCGCAAATAGGACAGCGGAAATTGTAGAGATTAGAACTTTTACGTTTGAATTTGTCTAGACGAGTAGAAACAATACCAATATACTTGTGGGCGAGCCAATCCATAATAACTCCATGATGTAACCTCACATATGATTATACTATATTTCTCAAAAAAGACAAATTAATTTCTTAATAGGAGTTTCGCGACGTCGCCCCAATTAGCTAAAACAAATGCTGCCAAAGCAAACCCACCACCATATACCCACATCATTTTTTCTAGATCAGTTATCTTTTTAGATAATTTATCAAAAGATTGATCCACGTGATCGTAGATCTTTCCTTCACGAGCTTCATATTCATCTCTTCTCTTTTCAAGAATTATTTCTATACTATCGGTGATTTTTTCTTGATGGGTCAAACGTAATTCATGAACTGCAACCATTTTGTTAAGGTCTGCAGATATTTCAGTAAGTTTCGCTATAGCGTCTTCTATTTTAGTTTGTCTGAAATCCGGGTCTGGCATTACTGTGTTCTCTTGAATTTAGTGTTGAGCTTTTTCAGAGTGGAATTACTACCAATAATGTCTGATAATTTTTTCATATCATGAACACGTTGAGTTAGAAATGTGTTCTGTTTATTTTTAGGTTTCATTAAAGGATCAATTGTTGTGATACCGCCAGTTCCTTGAATAGAACTAGAGTTACCCATAAGATTATTAGGTATAACTGAACCTACTTCTTCTGGAATAGGTTTATCTTTGAAAGCTTCTGGATGAGCAGTATCAAAATTTCTCATAACACGTCCAGCGATTGCGTTTGCTTCGTCTTCTCTCATTTTTTCGCTATTCTTCTTTTTTGATAAATTTTGTCTATAATGTATTAATTCGTGAGCTATTGTTCTCATAACATCAATAGGATGACGACCGACAATTCTAACTGCAATATTATTCCCTTTTGAATGTCCAAAAGCAGCTTTTTCATCTTCATTATGACCAACTAAATGGATTTTAGGTAATGAAGTTAAACCAAGTTCCTTTGCAGCAAAGGGAACGAATTTTTTAATGTGATCTTTCATTAAACTTTCCTTAACCTTGCTACAATTTCTTCGTCCATATTGATTAAATTAGTGTCAACAATCTTTTCATTACCAACGTTTAATAGTCTTTCTGGTAATATATCTAATAACACAAGAAACGGTTTAATATATTTCATTTGAGTTTTCAATTTGAAATATAAAATTTTACAACAAACTTCTGCTCCAAAACAATTATTCAATACGATAATATGGTTGAGTATCAATCTTTCTTTCAACTCACCATATTCAACATATCTAGTAATAAGTTTTTTAATGTATTTAATTCTACTGAGATCTTCTAAAAAATCTTCTGTCGAAACATATCTTGCATTGTCATAATGCGAAGCGCAATATATCAAAAAATTTTTATCATTAAGTAAATCATTCATTATGACCAAGTGCTAAGAGCAGCCCTTTTCCAGGTGTTAGTTCCAACGCAAATATAGAGATAATTTGCATCATAAGCGACAGTTCCAGGTAATCCTGTAGAAGAAGAATTAGCTGGAACTGATGTTGATAATTGCAGATTAGCAGCAAAAGTACTCACGTTAATAGTTCTAACAGATGGGCTACTTGATGGGCTACGGAGGATTAAAAGCCTGTCAGTAGCAGCAATGTTAGCAGCTGTTGGTAATTCCGAAACCTTTTTGCTGTTATCTGTCATTTATTAAGTTCCTGGGAAGAAGCTGTTATCAGTTGAAGCGTCGTTAGCTGTAGCGGCTGTACCGTAAGCAGCAGTCTGAGCGCCAAGAGATCCCATAGCTACTAGATTTTCGTGATGAACACGACCAGCACGTCCTCCAGCTGTAACAGTAAAATATGTTACAGTTGTATTACCAGCAGCCGTTCCGCCACTAGCATTAGTGATTGCTAAGTTTGAAGTAGCAATAACAGCATTGCCTTGACCTGAACCAGTGAAACCGTAACCAGCAGTGTTTAGAGTTAGAGTAACTGCGCCGCCAGTAGCGTTAGTAGTCATGTTGAATGTAGCGTTACCACCAGCAACTGGAGACTTAACAACTAGAACGTCGTTGTTGTTATATCCAACTCCGGAGTTTGTATAAACTGCAGAAACAACTGGACCAGTGCCAGCACGACGAAGGTTCCAACCAGCGTGTGCGACTTTTTCTGAACCAGTGTTAGCAACTTCTGGTGCTGATACACCGAATACACCAACAGCAATATTAGCTAAGAATGCACTTGGTGTTGTGTTGTCGAACATAGCAACGTCAGTTGCTGCTCTTGAACCAGCTGAAGTGTTACCGAAATGTGCGTTAGCGCCACCACCAGCTTTTACAGCTGTATATGTACCGATTGGTGCTCCTGATGAACTTTCGACAGTAGTAGTGCTATTAGCAGTGACTGACTGATCGTTTCTACCCCATTGTGCCATTTATTATTCCTCCTAAAGAATTTATTATATTTATTAATCTTCTAATGCTGCCATATCAGAGAGATATGTTGACTTTCTATTAAACAGCTTATGTAATTCGCCTTCGTGTATTTCATGATATTTCGGTTGTTCTGCTTTTTTAATCATTAATTCTTTTCTAATTTTCTTTTCTTCTAATCTTTTTATTTCTTCTTGTTGTTTCAATTCTTCGTGTTGTTTTTTTCTTAACTCTTCAAAAGTTAAATTAACAGATCTCATAGGAGGAGTTTTTGGCTCCTCCTGAGATTTTACTGCTCCTATAACAATATTTTTCGCGACAATTCCCATTATTCGCTCATATGTTTGGCTTTAAAAGCAGTTTCAACTGCTTCTTTATCATCAGCTTTTCTTGCAGCAGCGTATGACTTATTAAAATCATCAACTGCTTTCTGAGGAACATGATGAACTTTACCAGAAACTGGATGCTTCAAAGGAATATGATAAGATTTACCGCCATCATTTGTTACTGAACGAGCAGTTCTAACCTGAGCAGCAATATTTTTAACTGGTGATTCCTCTTCAGAAGCAACTGGATTTTTTCTTGGACGACCCTCCTCAAGCGTTTCTTCTTTAACAGTGCCGTGTTTAGCGTACTCGTTGCTATCTTTACCATAACCATGACGCCAAGCCATTGCTTTAAGTTGATCTTGTGTTTTGTCTTTGAAATATTCTTTTTTCTGATCATCAGTCATCATACGAATTTTTTCTTTATGTTTGATGACAGAAGATGGCATACCAGCTTCATGAAGAGTTTCTTCTTTCCATGTTTTCTTTTTTCCTGATTCAGTGTGAGTTCCAGTAACATCGTTCTGAGAAACTCCGTCTTTAACTGAATCTGGTCTTGCCTCTGTTGCGACTTCTGGTCTATTTGGAGCTACAGAGGCTTCGTTAAAAACCGATTTAAAGTGCTCTAGTTCTGCTTCTGAGAATAGAGATTCGTCTTCTTCTCTAACACCTGTCTTATCAAGAGCATTCTTTGCTTTTGAAAGAACGTCACCAGCTGCAGTTGACATTGGAGCTTTTTCGTATGGCTTAGTTGGTGTTGATGGATCAACGTAACCTTTTTTCTCTTTAGTTACAGTGCTTGAACCAAGATGATCAACTGACTCTTCTTCCATCTTGCCTTTTTTACCTGCACGAAGAGCAGCAAAATCTTTAGCGTCAATCTTGTCGTCATCAACTACGTCTAGTTTTTCGTCTTGTTTCTTTGATAGTTTTTTAGCAGCTTCGAAAACATTACGAGCATCTGTTTGCTGTAAGTTTAAGAAAGCAGAAATTAATGGGTTTGTTTCTTCTGACATTTTCTTTTTCTTTCCGTCTTCTGTTGAAACGCCAACGCCCTGACTTTTCAAGAAGTCTGAAGTTGATTTTTGACCTGATGGTTGACTTTGAACTGCAGTTGTTTGTGCTTTAGCAGTTGTATCTGAAACGCCAGTTTCTTTCTTAGAAGCCGCCCAACGTTCAGCTGGAGTTTGTGTTGTAGCAGGTGTTGAAGATGCAGCTGGTGTTCTACCAAGTTCTTTATCCAAAAATGACTGTGTTGACTTTTCGTCTTTTGGAGTACCAAGCTGCGAGCTTGGTGGAAGAACTTTGCCGCCACGGATCTGTTGCATTGATCCAGTTTTGGCTTTGGCTTCGTTTTCCCATCTTCCTGGATCAGCCCAACCTTTTTCAGTTGTTCTGCTTTGAACTTTTCCTTGTTGTCCAGGAGCAGTTGGTGATAAAGTTGTTACGCTATGTGGCTTACCAGCAGCATATTTTGAACCAGAATCTTTTAGAGCTTTGTCGCGAGACATTTTGTTTAGATCAGTCTGCGATGGTCTTTTTGGAGGAGTTGGAACTGCAGTAGTTGAAGTAGTAGATGCAGGAGTTGTAGTTGTTGATGGTGTTTGTGGCGTCCAAGAAGGAGAAGGTTCTCTAACGCCGATAGCTTCGCCAGCTTTTTTCATTGTTTCTGCAGCAGCAGGTGCTCCAGGAACATTATCTCTAATCCATCTTCCAACGTTTCTTCCAGTTTCTGTTCTAGAAGCAGCACCAAGAAGATCAGAAGCAGTTGCCCCGATTGATGCACCAGTAGC
>Ga0214923_10006721_pt1 | contig 12806 bp, 16 predicted proteins | sample LL1510_MetaG_FD_177993 | JGI IMG/M metagenome (GOLD analysis project Ga0214923, IMG submission 177993) | Freshwater microbial communities from Lake Lanier, Atlanta, Georgia, United States - LL-1510 | ecosystem: Environmental > Aquatic > Freshwater > Lake | place: USA: Georgia | collected...
CAAATATCATAGGTTTAATGTTATATTGCTCTGCTCCAATATCGTATGTTTGCGAGCAAAAAAACATTAAACCTATGATATTTGGACAGCATAGAGCACATTCGACATACATTAATTTCGGAGCACCAATAGAAGAATTAATAGACGAACTGTTGGGACGCAATACTGGTTGTGCAAGAGGAATGGGAGGTTCGGCCTCTATACATTCAAAAGCTATTGACATGTACGGACACGATGGACTTATGGGTAGTCAAGTACCAATTGCAGTAGGAGCTTGTTATAGTAGCAATAGACCTACTATTAGTTTTATGGGGGATGCTTCAGCAGAAGAAGATTACGTACTTGGAGCATTAGGTTGGGCTTCTACAAAAAAATTACCTATAGTTTTTGTTGTAGAAGATAATAATTTATCAATTTTAACAGAAAAAAAGATTCGTAGAAATTGGGAAATGGATGATGTAGCCAGAGCATTTAAAATGAAAGCTTGGAATATTACTGATGATCCAAATCAATTATTAAATATATCAGATTCTTTATTTAAAGAGCCAATATTGTTAAACATAAATACTAACAGGTTGTTTTGGCATTCTGGTGCTGGTCAAGATGCACAAGTTTTTGATAGATACGAATTTGAAAAGAAATCTTTAGGAGAAGTTGGTAAACAAATACACGAAAACACGCTTTCATATTTGGAGGAAATGTGGAAAAAACAGTTAGACAAACAATAAAAGACATTGTTTATAAACATCTTAAAGAAAATAATGGACAAGCTTTTGGTCAATGCCTTACAGCAGTTGGATGGGTTGGTGGAACTTTACCAGAATTATACGAAGAAGACGGTATGGTAGAATTGTCAATGGCTGATGTTGCTGGTGGAGGTATTGTAGTTGGTTCTGGTCTTATGAACAGAAGACCAATGTACATCATTAGATATCAAGGGTTTAATTGGTACAATTCTCCAATTATAGCTAATTATGCGTGCAAATCAAAAGAAATATGGGATAGACCATGCCCAATATTTATACGATCAATTGCTATGGAAGGTGGAATAGGACCAGTTGCTGGTTCTTCGCATCATTCTTTGTATTATAGAATGCCAGGAATTAACATTGTATCTCCAATGACTCCAAAAGAGTATGAACAAGCATACGATTGGTTTATGAAGCATGATGAAGTCTTATACGTATCTGAACATAGAGGCTCTTACGATAATACAATAGAATTGGAAGACGTAATTTTGGAAGAGTCGGATATAGTTTTATTTCCAATATCTATTACAAGATTTGAAGCTGAAAAAGCAAGAAAATTATTAGAAAATGAAGGATTAAAAGTTAGTATAATACATCAAGTTTGGTTAAAGCCTTATGTTGTTCAAGATTCTTGGAAACAATGTTTAATTAAATCTAAATTTGGTGGATTAGTTTTGGATGATGATTATGTAGACGGTATCGCAAGAAGTGTTGCACATAAATTAGCACTAGAATCAAAAACACAAATTAATGTCTTGGGTTTAGAGGATAGAAGTGCAGGATTTTCAAAACAAACAGACAATTTACCACCAAATTCTGAAAAAATTGTAGAATACATAAGGAATATTATAAAATGACAATAAATAAAGATTTATTAATTGTTTTAAATACGTTTGGAATAAGTCATGACGATAAGAATAAAACAAAAGAATACATAGAAACATTGAATTCAATTTTCTGGCATATAAATAAAAATAACTTAAACAATAATGTTAGAGTAGTTGTTTCCGCTGTATTAGTTAGTGATGATTGCGTAGCAAAAATTAAAGAAACATTTCATAATGATGTTTCTGTGTTTACATACAACGAAAGACTCCCAGTTCAAATAAGCTGTAATAAAACAATGATTGAAAGTGAAAAACATTTCAACGAAAGTTACAATGGATTTTTCTATGTTAGTTCTGGGCTGTATTTGCCAGAAATAGAAGATTTATTCCCACGAATAATAGAAAAGAACAATTCAAATAATTATGGGGTAATCCAATTACAAGTTGATTCAGATGGTGGGTATGAATGGCTTGGTAAAGCTTATAATTATAACACTATTGATTTTAAAAACGACTACGACATTCCAATAGGTAATAATTGTAATTTTCATATTGGAATTATTAACAAAGAATTAAAAAATTTTTATGGTGTACCATTAAGTGATGTTCATGGTAATTGTTGTTTTGAAACTTGCTTATCATACGTTAGTTATGCGTTGAGAAAAAAATATGTTCTACTAGGTAATTCTCAATGTATTCATTTTCCACAAAACGATGCACATAGAAGAATGATAAATTTATCACCTTACCCACCAGTTCCCGCAGGTTTGATGTGGGGCAGAAGTAAATCAACGTTTATAAATGATTCCGAAGGCGCAGAATGTGGTTTAGGATACTATCCTGGTACAATTTCTAACAATCCAATTGATTGGAATGGCATCGTATTAGCGCATAATGTAGAAAAATATGATAAAAATTATTTTTCTAACGATGAAAGGTTGCGCTATGCAGTAAAAAGATGTTATTATACAAATATTAATGAATTAGATTATAATAAAATTTCATATCATCTAATCAAGTAGAATAGAGGTAGAACATGTATAAATGGCCTTTGATGAATAACAATATAACAAACGATGATAAACAAAAAATGATTGATTTTATAAGTACTCCAAATGTTAGATTTACAAATGGAGATTTTGTTAAACAATTTGAAAAAGAGTGGTCTGAATGGCAAGGAGTCAAGTACTCTGTCTTTGTTAATTCTGGCGCGTCAGCTAACTACATTATGTCTTCAATGCTAAAAGAAATTAAAGGACTAGGTGAAGTGATAGTAGCACCACTAGGATGGGTTTCAGATGTTTCTCCTTTAGTTAATTTAGGATTTACACCAGTATTTGTTGATGTAGATCCTACAAATTTTTGCATTACTACTGAAAACATTAAAAAAGCAATTACACCAAAAACAAAAGGTATTGTTTTTGTACATGCACTAGGTTTTAATGGAGTAACACAAGAGCTATTAGATTTAGTAAAACAACATGATTTATTTTTTATTGAAGACTGTTGTGAATCACATGGCGCAACATTTAAAGGTATTAAAGTTGGTAATTTTGGAGATATCTCAAATTTTTCCTTTTATTTTGGACACCATATAACTACAATAGAAGGCGGAATGGTTTGTACAAATGATTTTAAACTTTATGAAATGGCAAAATTATTTAGATCTCACGGTATGATAAGAGAAATTTCTGAAGAATCACAACAATTTTATAAAGATACATACCCAGATTTAAATCCAATGTTTATATTTGCAGTGCCAGGATATAATTTTCGTTCTACTGAACTAAATGCTGTTCTTGGTATAAATCAATTAAAAAGAATAGATGAAAATATAAAAGATAGAGTAAATAATTTAAAAATATGGTTATCAAATTTAAATAGTAAAATTTACTATACAGATTATAACCAAAATGGTAATAGTAATTTTTGTTTGCCATTAGTTTTGAAAAAGAAAAATAAAGAATTATTAGCAAAAATTTGCAAGATTCTACAAGAAGAATCAGTTGAGTATAGAATAGGTACTGCTGGTGGTGGTAATCAAGCAAGACAACCTTACTTAAAGCAAGGTAAATATAAGTTTAAAATTAAAGGTAAAATGAATGTAACAAATCATATTCATGATTATGGATTATACATAGGCAATAATACCGATATAACTGAAGAGATGATTTTAAATTTAACAAATAAAATTAATAGGATTAAATAATATGTTTGAAAATAAAAAAGTTTTAGTAACTGGCGGCTCTGGAATGATAGGTAGGGAGTTAGTCCAACTTTTGTTAGATAGAAAAGCAATAGTTCATGTTGCTGATTTGAATGAACCAATAAATATGCCTAACAACATTGTATTTCATAAAATAGATCTAAAAGAATTTAGTAGTTGTAAACAAGCTTGTAATAATATGGATTTTGTTTTTAATGTTGTTGGTATAAAAGCTTCACCAAAAGTTTGTCTAGAAAGACCAGCATCTATTATGGGTCCAATGCTGCAATTTAATACCAACATGTTAGAAGCAGCTATGCAAGCAAATGTTCAATGGTATTTATACACAAGTACAGTAGGTGTTTATCAACCAGCTCCAATCTTAAAAGAAGATGATGTGGCAAATACACAACCATCTAGAAATGATTGGTACGGTGGATGGGCAAAAAGAATGGGAGAAATGCAAATTGAAGCTTATGAAAAACAAAATGGTTTTAGTAATTGCTCAATTGTAAGACCAGCTAATGTTTATGGGCCATATGATAATTTTGATACCAACACTGCTATGGTTGTTCCATCTTTGATTCGTAAAGGAAGTGAAGATGATTTCCTATCAGTTTGGGGTGATGGTTCTCAAATTAGAGACTTTATACATGCAAGAGATGTAGCTAGAGGTATGATATTTGCAGTAGAAAACAAAATAACGAAACCAATTAATTTAGGAAGTGGCGATGGTGTAACAATTAAACAAATAGCTGAAACTGTTGCAAAATTCTTTAACAAAAGAATAGAATGGGACAAGGATAAACCAGCAGGAGATCCAGTTAGATTGTTTGATATGACTAGAGCTAAATCTTATGGCTTTTATCCACAGATTTCAATTGAGGAAGGTATAGAAGAAACAATCAGATGGTACTTGACAAACAAAGAGATTGTTGATAAAAGATATAACGTATTTAACAAATAGGAGTTTATACAATGTCATTCTATAAAAATAAAAATGTTTTAGTAACTGGTGCCGCTGGCATCACTGGTCACTCAGCAGTTAGAAAATTGCTTGAAGAAGGTGCTTATGTTCGTGCTGTTGTTAATAATAGAAAATTAAATATTTCTCATAAAAATTTAGAAGTAGTTAAACTTGATTTAATGAATCACGAAGATTGTATGAAAGCATTAAATGGTATGGATATTTGTTTTAATTTTGTTGCTTTTATTAGAGGAGCAAAAGGACAAACAGAGTCTAAAAATACTTTAGATTTAGTAAGAAACAATTTGTTTCCATCAATTAACATGTTTGATGCAGCAGTAAGGAGTAAGATTGATAGATTTGGGTTTGTAGGAAGTTCTACAATGTATCCAGATGTTTCACATGCTGTAAAAGAAGACGAAGCATACAATTCTAATCCACACAAATTATATCGTGGTGTTGGTTGGATGAAGAGATATAGCGAAAAAGTAGTCGAATACTACAATGATATTTCTTCAACTAAGTTTGGTATTGTAAGAACAACTGCAATCTTTGGGCCACACGATGCATTCAATGAAAATGGACACGCAATTCCACAATTAATTTTGAAAGCTGATTCTGGTATGAATCCTTTTGAAGTTTGGGGAGATGGTACACAAACTAGAGATTTTATTTATGTTGATGATGTTGTTGATGCGTTGATGCAGGTTGTAGAAAAAAATCCAATTGCAAGACCATACAATGCTGCAACAGGAAAAGGAACTACAGTTACTGAGCTTGTTGAAACAATAACAGACATTTACGGATATAAGCCAGTATTCAATTATGACATAACCAAACCAACCATGATACCAACTAGATTGGTTGATGTTTCAAGAATTAAAGAAGAAATTGGTTGGCAAGCAAAACACTCATTAAGAGAAGGTCTTGAAAAGACAATCTCATGGTATAAAGAAAACAAATAAGGATTTAAAATGAAAACTGCTTTTATTACTGGGTTTACAGGAATGGTCGGTTCTCATTTGGCCGATTATTTAATCAACAATACAGATTGGAATGTAGTTGGTCTTGCAAGATGGAATGAAAATTATGAAAATGTTGAGCACTTATTTGATTCAATTAATAAAAAAAATAGAATAAAATTAGTGTATGGAGATATAAATGATTTTTCATCCATTTATCAAATAGTTCAAAATGAAAAACCAGATTATGTTTTTCATCTTGCAGCACAAAGCTATCCTTTAACTAGTTTTACATCACCTTTAGATACCTTACAAACAAACATAATTGGAACTGCTATCTTATTAGAAGCAATAAAAAAATGTAACATAGACCCAGTAATTCATGTCTGTGCTTCTTCTGAAGTATTTGGAAGAGTAGGTGCAGAACATCTTCCAATAAAAGAAACAGCCCCATTTCATCCTGCATCGCCATATGCTATCTCTAAAGTAGGAACTGACTTGATAGGTAGGTATTATGGCGAAGCATATGGAATGAAAATTATGACTACCAGAATGTTTACTCATACTGGTCCAAGAAGAGGTGATGTTTTTGCAGAATCGAGTTTTGCTAAACAAATTGCTTTAATTGAAAACGGTCTTAAAGAACCAGTAATTAAAGTAGGTAACTTAGATTCTATGAGAACTTGGTCAGATGTTCGTGACGCCGTTAGAGCATATTACATGCTTGTAACTATTAATCCAACTTCTGGTGAATTTTATAACATTGGAGGAACTTATTCTTGCACTGTTAGAGAAATGTTAAATTATTTGTTGTCTATTTCCACTGTTAAAGAAATTAAGATAGAAATAGATCCAGAAAGATTAAGACCAATTGATGCAGATTTGCAGATACCAGACACTTCAAAATTTACAAATCATACAAGCTGGAGGCCAGAAATAGGCTTTGAACAGACAATGAATGATTTATTAAATTATTGGAGAGACAAAGTTAAGAAACGTGGTGTTTTCTTAGAAAGATAAAGGATTAAATTATGAATTATGATATTTCAATATGTATGCCAGCACATAGAAGTCATTTGTGGGAAGGTTTATACAACTCAATAAAACCTGCGGTTGGAGATTATACTTGGGAATTAGTTGTTGTTGGACCTAATTCACCTACAAATTTTTTTAATGATAAATTAAATTTTAAATGGGTAAGAGACTACGGAACTCCATCTAGATGCGGTCAGATTGCAACAACATTAAGTGAGGGCAAACTTATTTTAACTGGTGTTGATGATGGTTTTTTTGTACCAGAATCGATTAAAAAATGTATTGATTTACAAAAAACATTACGTCGAGAAGACATAATTGTTGCAAGATACACCGAAGGTGTTAATTTTACAGGCCCAGAACATGGACCAGAATATTGGCATGTAAAAAATTATCCAGATTTATTAAAATTAGGTGTACCAGAAGAATATTACATGACTATGTTAGCTATTTTTGATACATCATATTTTAGAGAGCTTGGTGGATGGGAATGTAATGGCTATGAACATTTAAACATGAATACTCATGATTTAGCTTTTAGAGCACAAAGAAATGGTAGTAAAATATATTTTTCCCCAACTCTAGTTATGAATAACAATTGGAATCCAAATACTGGCGATCATGTTCCAGTGGCACAGGCTCATGTTGCAAATGATTATGCACATTTTGTAAAAGAAATGAGTAAAGATCAAACTAATAGAATAAAAATAGATTATTTTAATTGGATTCATACTCCAAATGTTTGGACAAGAAGATTTGGAGATTTAAAATGAAAACAGTTTTAGTTACTGGTGGAGATGGATTAGTTGGTCATGCTATTAAAGAAGTTTGTAAAAATTTTGAAAATTTAAATTGTGTCTTTATTAACAGAAGTATTGCAGATTTAACAAATGAAGATGAAGTTAAAAAAATTTTTAATTTGTATAAACCAGATTATGTAATACACACAGCAGCAAGGGTTGGTGGTATAGGAAGAAATTTAAATTCTCCAGCTCAACAATTTCGTGATAATATTTTAATGAACACACACATTATTCATAATAGTTATCTTAATAATGTAGAAAAATTGTTAGTTTTTTCATCAACCTGTGTGTTTCCTAAATCAGCCTCTTACATAAAAGAGGAAATTATGCATGATTCTCCACCATTTGATGCTCATCTACCATATGCTTATGCAAAACGTATGGTAGATATACAAATAGAATCTTATAAAAAACAATATGGTAATTTAAATTATTGTTCTATAATTCCTGGTAATATATTTGGAGAACATGATAATTTTAATTTAGAAGATGGTCATGTAATACCAAGCTTACTACATAAATGTTATTTATCTAAAATAAACAACGAAAAATTTGTTATTTGGGGTGATGGAAGTGCTTTAAGAGAATTTTTGTATGCAAAAGATTTGGCTTTAATATGCTTAAAGTTGTTGAATGAAGTAAGTGATTTACCACAAAAACTTATAGTTTCTGGAGAAAAAGAATATTCTATTAAAGAAATAGTAGAAGTTATTTCAAATATATCAAATAATCATAATGTTGTTTGGGACACTACAAAACCTAATGGTCAATTGAAGAAACAAACTGATTTGTCGTTGTTTAGAAAATATTTCCCAGAGTTTGTTTTCTCTGATATAAAAGACTCACTTAAAACCACATATGAATGGTTAGAACAAAATTACTCAAGCGCGAGAAAATAATGAAAATATTAATAATTGGCGAAAGCTGTACAGATATTTATCATTACGGTACTTGTTCAAGATTATGTCCAGATGCGCCAGTACCAGTTTTTAAATCAACAAAAATTAACAAAAATGGCGGTATGGCTAAAAATGTTGAAGCCAATATATTAAAAATTTCTAATCATGTTCAAATAGACATTATTACAAACGAAACATGGAATGAAATAAAAAAGACTAGGTATGTTGATGAAAAAACAAACCATATGTTTTTAAGATTAGATGAAAATGATGATAACTATGGTTTTTTAACTGTTGAAAAAATTAATGAAATTAATTTTAATGTTTACGATGCAGTAATAGTGTCTGATTATAATAAGGGCTTTTTATCAAACGACGTTTTAAAGATTATATCTGAAAAACACAAAAATACTTTTATTGATACAAAAAGAAAAATTGATAAATGGAGTAAAAATTATACTTTTATAAAAGTTAATAATATAGAATATGAAAATTCATTAAATTATTTAAAATTAAATAATCACAATCTCATAGTTACTAAAGGTCCATTTGGTTGTGTGTATAAAGATACAACTTATCCAGTTGAAAAAGTAGAGGTAAAAGACACTTCTGGTGCTGGTGATACTTTTTTAGCTGCTTTGTCAGTTGAATATACAAAAAGCAAAAATATCGATAAAGCTATTGAATTTGCAAATAAATGTGCTACAATAGTTGTTCAAAAACAAGGTGTAGTGACAGTATGAAAGTTTTTACTAATGGTTGTTTTGACCTTTTACATATTGGTCACATTGAACTTTTAAAATATGCTAAAGGATTAGGTGATTATTTAGTTGTTGGTATTAATAGTGATAATAGCGTTAAAAAATTAAAAGGTGAAAACAGACCAATAAATAATGAACATACAAGAAAACTAATTTTAGAATCAATTAGATACGTAGACGAAGTAATAATTTTTGATGAACAAACTCCATTAGAATTAATAAAAAAAATACAACCACAATTAATAGTAAAAGGTGGCGATTATAAAAAAGAAGATGTAGTAGGACATGAGTTTGAAAAACTTGGATTATTAGAAGTTAAAATTTTTAATTACATTGAAAATAATTCAACTACATTAACTATTAAAAGGATTAAAAATGACTTATGTGTTTGATTTAGATAATACACTTTGTAAAACAAATGGTAATGATTATTTAATGTGCATTCCGATTCCAGATAGAATAAAAAAAGTAAATCAATTGTTTGATAACGGAAATAAAATAATAATTTATACTGCTAGAGGAATGGGTTCAACTAACAATAATCAAATTGAAGCAATAAACAAATACTATTCAATAACAGAAACACAATTAAAAAATTGGGGTGTAAAATACACACACTTAATGCTTGGTAAACCAGCAGCAGATCATTACATTGATGATAAGGGAATAAACGATTATGAATTCTTTAAATGAAATACATCCAAAAGGATGGGGATACGAAAAATGGATTGTTAATAAACCAGAATATTGTGGTAAACTTTTATTTTTTAATAAAGATAAAAAATGCTCATGGCATTATCATAAAATAAAAGATGAAGTCTTTTATTTACATTCTGGTAAACTTCTTGTAAAATACTCCAATGAAGACTCTTTAGAACAAGCAAATGAGATTATTTTAAATGCTGGTGATTCATTCCACATTTATGTTGGTTTACGCCACCAAATGATTGCCTTAGAAGATTCTGAATTGTTTGAGTTTTCTACACAGCATTTTGAAGATGATAGCTATAGAATTATTAAAGGAGATTAGTATGCAACTTTCAAATCAAGCGGTAGGAGCGATAATGATGGCTCTTCAGAAATCACTTATGGAACAGTCAGACATTGTTCCAGTTCTTAAACAATTTAATTTAGTTGAAACAAATGACGGACTAGTAGTAACTAATCCACCAGTTGTTTCAATGGATTCAGTAGAGCCTAACTAATGCCACGCTATTCTTACACCTGTACAAGCTGTGGGAATAGTAAAGAAGCCTTTCATTCCGCAGATGAGAGGCTTTTTTATTGTGATGTATGCGACGATGATACATTAAAGAAAAACTTGACTATTCCAAACATAGTAAAGCAACCAGAATCTAATAATTTGACAAATAGTAAAAATGGTGCTATAGTTAAAGAGAAGATCGAAGAATTTAAAAAAGATCTTAAAGAACAAAAACAAGAATTAAAGAATAGGGACTTATGATTATTTTATCAATTTTATTGTTATTATCACTTATAGTAAATGGCTTGTTGTTTTGGTATACAAGAAAGTTGTTAGAAAAACTATCTGTATTTACTGAAGGTGTTATTGAATTTAGAATGAAACTACAAGAATTAGCAGGGCATTTAGAATCAGTACATCAATTAGAAATGTTTTATGGGGAGCCTGTACTGCAAAGGCTTATCCAACACATGAAACTTACTGTAATGGAGATCAAACTATTTAGTGATTCCTTCATCATTAGCGAAGGGCAAGAAAAAGAGGAGCCAGCCAATGACGAAGAAAAAGCAGAATAATTATTTTACAGATTTACATGAACAAGCAATAATAAATTATGCTAAATCTACTGATAATAAAGTAAGAACACAACTTTACATTTCCTACATTGAACCAGCATTTAATGAAATGGTGGATAAAATAGTATTTACTTATAAGTTTACTACTCTTCCAAACATTGACGACCTTAGAGCTGAATGCAAAATCTGGCTTACCACTATTTTGGATAAGTTTGATCCTGCATCTGGCTCTAAGGCTTTTTCGTATTTCTCAGTTATTACTAAAAACTGGTTTATTCATAAAGTAAAGAAAACAGCAGAACAAACCAAAAGGGAAGTTGGTATTGAAGAGCTTACAAAAACTTCTTCTCACGAAATGCTTATTGTAGAACATAATTATTTTGTACTAAGAGAAGATAATGAATTTTGGCGTGAGTTTTGGTACGAAATCAATAGTTGGGAACACGTTGAAATGAAAGCTAATGAAAAAAGAGTTATTGAAGCAATTAAAATCTTGCTTGAAGAACCAGATAGTATTGAAATTTTTAATAAAAAAGCTATTTACCTATACATTCGCGAAATAACAGGTCTTAATACAAAACAAATTGTAAATAATTTAACAAAAGTTCGTATGAGATACAAAGAATTCAAAAATGATTGGGATTCTGGAAAAATTTAAATGGCAGTAGATAACTCTGTAATCTTTATACCACCAGTTATGTCTGTAAGTGCTACACAAAAAATTGATGTTAGCACAGTTGGACAACAAGTTATTTTTAATAATGGTGTTTTTTTACTTAACTCATCATTAAACAAAACTTTACCTAAATCTCTTTATAAGATTTGGAAAAAAGATAACAAACTTTATTTAATAGAAAGAGAAACAACAAATTTTGAATTAAGTCTTAAAGACATAAGCAATAGAATAGCAAATAGAAGTTACAAATCAGATAATAATTCTGTTGAATTTCTTAATGGTGATGGAACTTTGTTAGCAAGAAAGTTTCTAGATTCTTTGGAGTTGGGGTTTAATTATTCGTCAGTAAACAATAGCAATTCTACAATTTCTAATGCTTTAAAAACTATTAACCCTTATACAAAAGATTCTACATTAGTTAATTACAATTCTTATTCTGGCAAGGCATTAAGCTTGTACCAGATTAAGCCAAATCAATTAGTGTCTAATTTACAGTTTACAAACCCAGCTAAACAACAAGTTGCTGAGCTTACAAACATGAATTTATTTTTGAGATTAAAAAGTATTTTCTCAAACAAAGAAATAACACAAAATTATTATAATGATTTTGTTTATTTGTTTTCTAATTGGTGTTTATTTAACATAGACAACATTGATCTTAATAATTTTGAAATAAGTAGCAGAGCGTCAGATGCAAAAATTAAAATTGCTGGTCCATTAAAAGAACAAGATTTAGTATTGAAGCAGACAATTTTAATAAACAATTCTAATAAAAAAACATTTAACAATTTAAATGTAGAAAAATTTGAAAATGTTAGAATTTATGATAGTTCTCGTTTTAACCCAACACAAACTATAGTTTTAGATGGTGAAGATGATCTGCTATTTAGAAACGAAAGATCATTCAACTACATTGATAGAGTGTTTGTTTTAGTAAACAAAGAAAACAAAAATCAAACAGCAATAAAAGTAAAAGAATTTTATAGTGTTGGTGACTCTACAAACATTGCTTTTAGTTATACATTAGAAAATTTATTTAATTCAATTGGCGGTTCTTCTTTGGCAAAAGCCGATTGGAGCCGAGACAGAGAAACAAGACTTAACACTGCCGCTGGCTTTTATGATGTTTACGTATACAACCA
>Ga0214923_10006723_pt1 | contig 12805 bp, 7 predicted proteins | sample LL1510_MetaG_FD_177993 | JGI IMG/M metagenome (GOLD analysis project Ga0214923, IMG submission 177993) | Freshwater microbial communities from Lake Lanier, Atlanta, Georgia, United States - LL-1510 | ecosystem: Environmental > Aquatic > Freshwater > Lake | place: USA: Georgia | collected 2015-10-15
TGTATAGAGATAGTAATTTATGTAAAAAATTTGGTAAAAATTGTCAAGAAACACTTAAACTAGTTAAGAAAGAATATAATAAAAATATGAATGAAATATTTGTAGATAGAACAGTAAAAAAATTATATGATGAAACTAAAGAATATGATATGGTATATTTAGATAAAAATGATGAATTTAAAAAATTAACAGGTCATACAATGACAGATATAATGGAAAAAGCAGAAATAGATTTTGAATATTTTTGTTGGAAAAATGATAAATTAAAATTAGAAACCATAGATAATAAATCTATATTAAATGCTGTATTATTAACATTTGAACCAAAATTACATTTGGATTTTATATTAAAAAATACAATGAATAAATTAGGAAATAAATGGCAATATACTGTTGTATGTTGTGATAAAAATTATGATGATATAGTAAAATTAAATTATCCTATAACAATTATAAAATTAGATAAAAATGAAATGACAAATAATGATATTAATAATTTATTATTAGATCATACATTTTGGGAAAAATTAAATGGAGAAACAATATTATTGTATAATACTGAAACAATAATATTTAATAATCAATATGAAAAATTTTTAGAATATGATTTAGTAGGTTGTCCAATGTATCATTATATGGATTGGGATATAAATAATGTTGGTTCAGGTGGGTTATCATTAAGAAATAAACAAAAAGTAATAGAATTAGCAAATAATTATGGTAATGTAAAATTGAGAGCAAATGCTATTAAATATCAAAAAATGTATGGATATGATAAAGTAATGGAATTTGCTTATTATACAAGTTGTAAAAATGTAAAAATAGCAGATTGGCAAACATCAATGGAATTTGGTATGGAAACAATAAAAAGTACAAATCCTTTTGCAGGTTATAGATGGTGGAATTGTGAAATGGACTGGAAAGCTAGATTATTAGAATATACTTTAGAAGATGTTACAGAAGAAATTATTCCAAAAATAGTTCATATAATGTGGCATACAAAAGATTTACCAGAAAAAATGAAAGAACATATACAATTTATGAAAAATAATAATCCAGATTTAGAATTTATATTATATGATGATTCTGATTGTTATGATTTTATAAAAGAAAATTTTAATGAAAATGTTTTAGATGCCTTTAATAGATTAATCCCAGGGGCTTATAAATCAGATTTGGCAAGATATTGTATAATGTATAAATTAGGAGGTATATATATGGATATTAAATTAAAAACAAATGTAAGATTAAATAAATTTTTAGATAAAGAATATTTTGTAATGGATGATCCAGATTATTTTAATGGTAAATTAGGTTTATTTAATGCCTTTATGATATCAAAACCAAATAATGAAATATTTAATAAATGTATAGAAAGAGTTATTAAAAATGTTGATAATAATTTTTATGGAGAAAATCCATATCAACCAACTGGTCCTGGTTTATTAGGGAACATATGGAGAGAAATGGGATTATTAGAACAATTTACATTATTTAATAGAAATAGAGTTATATATTATGAAGGTATTGGAATAATGAATGAATATCCAGAATATAGAAGAGAACAAAAAATAAATCAAAAAACTAGTTATTATGTGGATTTATGGAAAAATAAAACAATATATTTTAGAGATTTAGATAAATGGAATGCTGAAGGGAAATTATTAGAATTTGCAAAGAAAGAATATAAACCAGTTATTCCATTAATATTACATACAATGTGGCATGAAAAACCATTACCAAAAAGTTTACAAGAAAATATTGATAATTTAGCTAAAGATAATCCAGAAATAGAAATAAGGGTTTATGATGAAAAAGAATGCGGTATATTTATTAAACAAAATTATGATGAAGAAATATTAGATGCTTATGAAAGATTAGTACCACATGCTTATAAATCAGATTTGGCAAGATATTGTATTTTATATAAAATAGGAGGAATGTATTTAGATTCCAAATTATATTTTATTAAAGGATTTAAATTAATATCATTAACAGAAAATGAATTTTTTTGTAAAGATACACCAGAAGGTATTATAAATGGAATTATTGGTGTGAAACCAAATAATAAAATAATGTTAGAATGTATAAAAAAAATAGTTAGAAATGTTAATAATAATTTTTATGGCAAAAATTGGTTAGAACCAACTGGTCCAGTATTATTTGGTGAAATATTAAAGAATTTTAATATTGGTAATAATTTAAGAATGGTTCATAGTAATAAAATAACATATTATGATAATATACCAATATCAACTGAATATGTTACATATAGAAAAGAACAAAAATCATTTCAAAAAGTTAAATCATACTGGGAATTATGGAAAGAAAAAAAAATATATAAATTAAAAGAACCTAATGTTTTAGATGAAATTATACCACAATATTGTATGGATGATAATCGTATTATTAATTCTCAAAAATATTTTTTAAAAAATATATTTAATATTACATATGAAAAATCTAAAGAAAATTTAAACTTATTACGTAAAAAAGCATTAGATATAATTAATAAGAATTTACCAGAAAAAGAAATAAATAAAATTACACACAAAATATGGATAACTAATCCTGATAATATTTATTTACCACCAGATGATATAATTGATATAGTTAGGAAACATTATACAAATTTAAATGATTATGAACATTATTTTTGGTGTAATATATATGATGTTGGATTAAAAATAGTTAATCTACTTAATCTACCTGATATTAAAATAAAAGTATGTGATTTAAATGAATTTGAAGAATATCCAGCTACAAGTGTTTATAATTTATTTTTTAAACATAGACTATTTGCAAATGCTTGTGATATTGCTAGAATTCAAATTGTTCATAAATATGGTGGTTTATATAGTGATATGGGATTTGAAATAAAATCAAGTTTTTCAACATATATTAAAAATTTTGATATAATGATAAATGGTGAAAATGATGAAATTCATAAAGGAACAATATCTCATAATGTTTTATATAGTAAAAAAGAGAAACATAAATTATTTGAAACCTCATTAATGTTAATGGAAAATAAACAAATTATTAAAGAATTATTATTAGCATTTAATGTTCGTGGAATTCTTGAAATAACTAGTCCTAGATATTTTATGACAGGTGTATCTGCTTTATGTAATGATGATTATTTTTTATTATTAACTAATAATGATAAAACATTTAGTAGAAAACATACTGAATCACATATACATGGTAAATTTGGTTCAGCCAAATTAATTAATAATCAAGAATTTTCTAAAGAATTATATACTATATATTGTAGTGATATAAAAAATATAAAAAATATAAAAATATTACATTTAGTTTTATATAACAATGATATTCATTATAATTCTATGAAATCTATAACTGAAAAATATTATTCAAAATTTAATTGGATAGATACATTTTATTACCAATTTAATGAAAATATAGAAAATAATTATGAGATTGATAAAAATCTTATTTTTATAAAAGGTAAAGAGACTTTTATTCCAGGAATATTATATAAAACAATAAAAACTATTAATATATTTTCAGATGATATATATAATAATAAATATAACTATGTAGTTAGAAGTAATATTAGTACGATAATTAATTTTGATTTATTACATTATCATTTAATAAATGAAAAAATTGATTATGGTAGTAGCTATATTCATAATTTACAATGGATGGATAAAAAATCTGGAATTATTGATAAAAAAAATTGGGGAACACAATTTGCTTCTGGAACTAATATTATATTATCTAATACTACTGTAAAAAAAATACTTGAAAATGCTGATAAAATAGATTATTCTATTATTGATGATGTTGCAATTGGAATACTATTAAAAAAATTGGAAATAGATTTATATAATATAAAAAATAGTATAATTTTTTTGGAAAATAATCATATTAATATAGATCATTTAGACTATAATAAAAATATTTTTTATAGACTTAAACAATCAAACCGTATTAATGATATTAATAATATGAGAAAAATTATTGATATAATAGATAATAAAAAAGATTAGTAATAATTTAATCTAATTTATATTTAATGAATATTAAAAGTGCTAAATATGGTGCAAATGAAACATATATAGATGTTACTAATATTATTATTGAACAATTAAAATTATCCAATAGTTTTAAAGTTTGTAATGAATTATTTACTGATCCATTAATAGGTGTTTTTAAAGAATTAATAATAGAATATAAAGATAAAAATATTGAAAAAATTAAAGAAAATAATATATATATACATGATAAATTGATTATCAATAAAGAACAACAAAGTATTGATATTTTAAATGATCTACATAAAAATATTAAATTAAAATATGGTAGTTTAAAAGATGAATTTCCTGAACAACAAATGGCTGTTATGTTTATTAAACCAGAGAGTAAAGTTTTAGAAATAGGTGGTAATATTGGTAGAAATAGTTTAATTATAGCAAATTTATTAAAAAATCAATCTGATTTAGTTGTATTAGAATGTGATGAATATATTGCTAAACAATTAAAAGAAAATAAAGAATTAAATAATGCTAATTTCCAAATAGAAAATTCAGCATTATCAAAAAGAAAATTAATACAAAAAGGATGGGATACCATTCCATCAGAGGTTTTAAAAACTGGTTATAAATGGGTTCCTACTATGAATTATGAAGAATTAAAAAATAAATATCAAATAGAATGGGATACATTAGTTTTAGACTGTGAAGGTGCATTTTATTATATATTAATGGATATGCCAGAAATATTAAATGGTATAAATACTATAATTATGGAAAATGATTATCATGATATTAATCATAAAAAATATGTTGATATGATATTATCTAATAATGGTTTTAAAAATGTTTATAAAAGAAGTGGTGGTTGGGGTGTTTGCTATAATTGTTTTTTTGAAGTTTGGTGTATTGAAAAAAATCAATTATTATATCCAATTACATTTTCTATACCACAAGAAAAAATTATAAATAACATACCAAATAAAACAAAAATGGTAGCTACAATAATTCCAGGAAATCAAAAAACATATATATATGATAATGAAAAAGATTATTATAATGATTATCAAATTTCATTTTTTGGTATTACTACAAAAAAAGGTGGTTGGGATTGTTTAAGACATTATGAAATATTAGCAAATGGATGTATTCCATATTTTCCTGATATTGAAAAATGTCCTATTAATACAATGTCACTATTGCCAAAAAATATGTTTATAGAATGTAATAAATTATATAAAATTTACTCTAATAAAAATATAAAAGAGTTAAATAATACTGATATTGAAATATTAAATAAAATTATAGATAAATTATTATCTTACACGCTAAATAATTTGACTACTGTAAAAATAGCAAAATATATACTTGATAAAAGTAATAAAAATAATACCAATAAAATTCTTTATTTATCAGGTAATATAAATCCAGATTATTTAAGATGTTTGACATTACATGGTTTAAAAATGATATATGGTATTAATTGTCATGATTTTCCAAAAATTTCTCACATTTACAAAAATAATAAAATAGATGCAAATAAATTATATGGCAAAGGCATTACATATACAAACTTATTAGATCAAGAATTAAATAATAATATTGAAGAATCTACTGTAATTGAAAATATTAATACTAAATATTATGATTTAATTATTTACGGTTCATATCATCGTGGGATGCCATATTATAATTTAATTAGTAATATATATAAACCAGATGAAATAATATTATTATGTGGTGAAGATATTCATAACTGTAATTATAAAGAATGGGTTAATAAAGGACATTATGTATTTGTCAGGGAATTTTAAATCTTTATTATAATAAAGAATATATTTTAGGAAGGTCTATGAGTTTGCAAGAGCAATTACAATCAAAATTTTTACTTTAAAGTATCCCACTTTTCAGTGAAAATGGTGTAATATGTATTTAAATGATAAAATATCACAAGATATATAATTTATCATTTGAAAAATTTTATCCAACTATTTGAAGAATTTTTCAAATGAAAAATTATAAAACCTTTCTAAAAATATTTTTCATTTTTAATTAATATTTTTTTTAATTCTTTGCTAATTTTTAATGTAATTGAATTTATTTTTTTAGTATTTATTTTTTCTAAATTAATTGATAATAATTTTTCAATATCCTTAAAATAAATATTACAGCAAATAGTAAATAAATCAAATTTTTCATGATTCATTCTATCTATACTCCATCCATATAAATATAACATATTTACTAATACTTCAGTTGAAATAATAATTTTATTCATATTTTTTAATAAAGTTTTGTTATTATCTATTAAATTAAATTAATTTCATTCATGTATTCATTGTATAATTTTCTTAATTTAATAATATTACTTTTATATGATGTATAAATTTTTCTATCTGAAACAGTATTATTATTTGTATTCCAGATAAACATATTATTGTAAATAAATAATGAACTTTTTTTAAATCCTGTATCAGCAGCACTAAATCTTTCTAATTTATATATTTTTTCTCTTAATTCTTTCCATAATTTATTATATAAATCTATAAATTCTGGATGTTTTTCTAATTTATAGATTTCTACAAGCAATTTATCAATTTTATCAAACATATATATTATATTTAGAATATAATTCTAAAACCTCCAATCAGTTTCTACTTTACTAGCCCATTGAAATCTTTTTATTAAACTACTTGTAAATAATTTTTCTGGTGGGATATCAAATTTTTTTATAAAAGCAAAAATAATTCTTGGATCTATATAATTATTTTTACTTGTTCCTAATGACACATTTTTCATTTTTTCTTTTGTATCTTTTTTCAATTTCAAACTATTTATTTTATCTGTATATGATTTTATTTTATCTTTATTCGTTGTTTTTGTTTTCTTCTTTTTTAATTCTTTTATTCTATCATTTATTTTATCTAATCCTACTTCTAAATTAGCATTTACTTGTTTTTGATGATTACATAATAATGCTACTTCTGTATTTGCTTGATTGAACATTGATATTAAATAGTTTAATCTTTCATTAGAACTAATATTTTCTAATGCTTCTGGTTTTATTTTATCTAATTCTTTTTGAAACACCATTGAAGCATTATAGGTTCTCCATACTTTTGCTGTTAATCCTTCTAAAAATGAACTTAAATAATCATTCAATGTTGATGCTACTATTAAATCAAATAATTCATCTTTATTTTTTTTACCTTCACTAAATAATTTTATATTATTATATACTAATTCATCTATTTTTACTTTTTTACAAAATCTTACACTATCTTTACCCAAAAAATCTAATTTCAATGTATTATTTTCTAATAAATCTACATGTTCTACTCTTAATGATGTAACACCTACTGTATCTGCTTCTTCTTTTGTATCTTTTGAACCACCTACTCTCAATGCTAAATTATCTATTAAATATAAAGCTGTTGCTAATTGTTTTTGTTTCATATCTTCAGATTTTAAACTTTCCATATATGTAGAACGGATTGAACCAACTTTCTTTTTTAATTGTCTTGCTAAATCAAATTTACTTTCATCACTAGCTGATTTAAAAAATGAATCTAAACTTGTAAAAACATATTTATTTTTACCTGTTATTTCTTCTTTCCATGTAGCTAACCATATAACTGTATTATCATGAACTATTTTACCCCAATTTCCTTCTACATTTGGTTTTGGTATTGGTGCGTCTTTTGATAAATTTAATGTAACATCTTCTGGTCTTACTCTTTTTTTTATACGACCTATTTTTGGATGAGTTCCACGACCTAAAAATATACCTGATGGTTCCATTTTATAATTTCCTACTTGTTGTTGTACTCCATCTATAATACATGATTTATATGGTTCATCTAATATAGCTTGTTTTTCTTTCTGTTTTTCTTTTTCTTCTTTTGTCATTTCTTTATTTTTATCTTGTATTTTTACTAAATAATTTTTTAAATTCATAAAATCCCATTCTTCTAATTTATGGTGTTTTAAATTACTATCCAAAACTTTGACAAAATCACTATACCAATTTTTCTTAAATAATGGATTTTCCATATAATCTGTTCCTATAAATTTTGCAAACATTAAAGCATATTCTTCTGCTTGTGGTTTTAATATTATTTCTTTATTATTTAATAATACTGGTATATTTAATGGTTTATATGGTTCTGTAAACATAACTCCATTATGTTGTAATACTGTCCATGCTGGTTTAGCATCCGCCCCACCTACCATCATATAAAAATTCCATTTTTTATTGATATGTTTCATATTAATAAAAAACTAGAAAATAATTCAATTTATATAAAAATCACTTAAACTTGATAAATTATAATTATTATATTTTATTGTTATATCATCTTCTTTTAACACTATAAAGGAATGTGTATCACAATTAATTAAAACATTTCTTATTAACATATTTGTATAATCTGTTTTATTTGTAAAATTAACAACTAATTCTTTATTTGTATGAATACAAGGTACAATTAAATTTAATGTTGTTTGTGTATGGTCTTTTATAATAGATATAATTAATAAAGTATTTGTTGTTGCTAATTTATTATTAAATAAAACATTAAATATAGGATGACTTAAATTTTGAATTAAACTACATATTTCTTCATTATCAACTTTACAAACTAATATTTGTACAGGTTTTATTTCAGGCGGACAATAAAAAAATAATTCCATTATTATAAAATAATATTTAATTTTTTTTTAATTTACCTATTTTAATCACAGGTTTAACTAGTACTACATCACTAATATCTCTATCCCAACTAGCTTTTTGTTCTACTTTTTTTCTTTCTTTTACTTGGATATTAAAAGGAACCATACCACTTTTAGTATAATGAATTAATTTAGATTTAATTAGATCATTATATTGTTTTTCATATTGTGATAATCTCATTTTCAAACCAGTTACAAAAATATTTTCTTGTTTCTTTTTTGATTTTACTTGTACCCAATCACTTGTTTCTTCTACACTAGCCATTTTAATTTCTGTTTCTAGTTTTTCAATATTTTCTAATATATCTTTTTGTAATTGTTCTTTTGATAGACAATCACATACACCATTTAAAAAATCTGGAATACATAACATTTCATTTGTTTCATGAGCACCTGCTCTACAATTAATCCCAGTAGCCAAACACACATCCCAAACAGACATTGTTTTCTTTTCTGCTATAATAGAATTATATAATTGATGTGATTCGCAATGTTTAGTAAATTTTACAAAAGACCATAAAAATTCTTCTTTATTAATATCATCAATATTAAATATTGGAATATTTTGTAAGGTATATGGTTTAATATTTTCTTCTTTTTTTAATTTACGATGAATAATAGCTAATTCTCTCCATGTTTGAGCTAATTTAATAAAATCCATACTTTCAAAATTTTTAGCAAGTTCTTGACAGTCTTTTAATAAAATATTTGGAACATCTCTTTTCATAGTCATTAAAATTAAATCATTTAATTCTATCCAATTACACTTTGAAAAATCTGTTTCCAAATATTTTTTTACAACTGGAAATAATTTAATCTGATCTTCAGAATGCCCACCTCGACATCTATCTTTTGAATAAATACACTTTTTAAAAGGCTGTTTATCAGAAGTAAATGGATTATAACCAAGTTTACTAACTATAATGTCAACATATGCTCCACGACACCACAAATTTTTAGCTTGATTAGGTTGTTTATCTTGTGCTTTTGAATATAAAGCCATGGTAATAAACGATAATATTTTTGTTGTTTAGAGGTTTTTTTATCAATTTTTTTTTAGAATTCATATAAATAATTTAATGTAAATTAATTTATATGAAAAGAGTTTTAGCAAAATATAATGACAAATGGAAAGATATTACAGAATATTTTAAAGAGGATAGTAATTTATCACATTATAAAAACTTTGATTATATACAAGTATTATATGATAATGGTGATATAAAAAAATACAATAATAATGATAAAATAGAAAATAATATTATATTTAGAAATCTTTGTTTAAAACATTTATCTGATATGTGTGAAAAACAATTAGTTTCTATTAAACAAAATCTAGATAATGAAGCTGTTTTTATTGAATTTAGAATTTTACCACATGTCGAATTTTTAATAAGAAATGCTATAGATAAATTAGGAGAAAATTGGTCACAAACTATAGTATGTGGTAATATTAATTATCAAAGTATTTGTGAAATAGTAAAAAATATTGGATTAGATATTAAAATTATTAAATTAGATTATAATAATTTAAATCAAGCAACATATTCAAAATTATTAGCAAGTCTAGAATTTTGGGATTTAATTATTGGTGAAAAAGTGTTAATACATCAAGAAGATAGTTGTATTTTCAAATATAATATTGATGAATTTTTAGAATGGGATTATATTGGTGCACCTTGGAAACATGATGTATATAAAGATGTAAAAGTTGGTAATGGTGGATTTAGTTTAAGAAGTAAATCAATTATGAAACAGATTATTAATAAAATTGCAATAAAAAAATATAAATCAAAATATTTAGTTTATGATAAGGAAATGGTAATATGTCCTGAAGATGTTTATTTTGTATCTAATATGTATGAATATAAAATAGGTAAAATAGCACCTTTTGAAATAGCTAAATTATTTTCAACTGAATCTATAAATGAAATTAATAGTTTGGGAGGTCATCAATTTTGGTTGTGTGATATAAATTGGGAAAATAGAATAAAGTATAACATGTTAATAATGCAAAATAATTTAACTAATCAACAAAAAAATATAGTAATAAATTATCCAAATTTATTTCATAAATACTTATTAAATATATCTAATCTAAATAGTAATATTTCTTATATAGTAACAAAAAAAGCAGTAATAAATAAAAAATTAATATCTCATATTCATTGTTATAAATTAGAATTTTTATCAACAATGTTTTTAGAATATATTGATATAATCATAAAATATTTTGATATAATAGTAACATATGTTATAGATGATAATAATATATTGGATATATATAATAATATAACTTTTATAAAACAAGAAAATTATGGTGCTGATATTGGTGGTAAATTTCATGTCGTAGATTATTTAAATAAAAATAATGTAGATTATTCACATATATTTTTTATACATTCTAAATCGGACGATGAATTAAGATTAAAATATATTACACCATTCATAAAAAATATTGATATAATTGTTAATAAATTAATTAATAATAATATTTGTATAATAAATAATTTATTAACAAATGAATATAAATGGAATGTAAATAAATTATATATGGAAGAACTAATTAAATATTATGATATTTGTGTTTATGATTATAAATTTACAGAATTCATACAAGGTAATTTTTATATATTAAATAAAAAAATAGCATTATTAATGTTCGGAGATATATTTATATATAATATATTAAATACTAAAAATAGTTTTGATTACAATTGGAATAAAATTTATTATAAATATAATAAAAATATCATAGATGTATATAATCATTATATCAAAAATAAATTATATGGTAATAATATTGAAACACAATTAGGATGGAATGGTCTAGCAGATGCAATGATAGAACATGTATTTGAGAGAATTGTATTGCTTTTATGCAAAAAATACAATATAGATATATTTATGGTTAATAATACTCAAATTAATAATATAGATATTTGTTATGAGAAAAATATTAAGATTATTTTATAATATACAGGATTTTAACATAAAATATTGTACACTTATATAATGAACTTAAATATAGATTTAAATTTCAATGTTTATATTTATTGCTGTGGAAAATCTGGTAGTTCAACATTAAATTATACATTTAATAAAAATGGTTATAAAAGTTTACAGTGTCATTCAACTATTCATTATAAGGAAATTTATAAAACAATAAATTTAGATATATTAAATTTAAATATATTTAGTTTAATTCAAAAGAGTATGATAAATAATGAACAAATATATATAATTGATTCTTATAGAACTCCAATTGAAAGAAAAATTTCGAGTTTTTTTCAAAATTATAATGATTCAAATAAAGAAATATCTTATATAACAGAATTATTAGATAAAAATATATATTCATTAGAAAATTATGTTTCTATAAATGAACTATTTGATTATTTTAAGATACCATATTTTAAATCTTTTGATTTTGAAAAAAAATACAACATAACATATTATAAAAATATAACATTTATAAAATTAAGATTTGAAGATATAAATGAATGGGGGACTATATTATCATCAATATTTGGTAAAAATATAACAATTTATAATGATAATATTAGTGAAAACAAAAACTATTCAAAAATATATAAAATAATTAAAGATACCTATATAATACCTGATATTATGATAGATATTATAAAAAATGATAATGAATTTAAAATTTATAATAAACCAGACTGTCAAATAAAATATTTAGAATACTGGAATACTAGAACAAAAATTACAATTTATAAAAATATTCCAACAGATTTTAATGCAAGTGAATATAAAGAATTTAATAATGATTTACAATTTATGACTGATTTACAAGCAAAATTACATTATGAATCTAATGGTTATAAAGAAAATAGAAAATATAAATATGAAAATATTCCAACTGATTTTAATGCAAGTGAATATAAAGAATTTAATAATGATTTACAATCTATGACCGATTTAGAAGCAAAATTACATTATGAATCTAATGGTTATAAAGAAAATAGAAAATATAAATATGAAAATATTCCAACTGATTTTAATGCAAGTGAATATAAAGAATTTAATAATGATTTACAATCTATGACCGA
>Ga0214923_10006724_pt1 | contig 12805 bp, 12 predicted proteins | sample LL1510_MetaG_FD_177993 | JGI IMG/M metagenome (GOLD analysis project Ga0214923, IMG submission 177993) | Freshwater microbial communities from Lake Lanier, Atlanta, Georgia, United States - LL-1510 | ecosystem: Environmental > Aquatic > Freshwater > Lake | place: USA: Georgia | collected...
ATAAATTAAAAACATCTATAGATGTAGTTTCTTTTCATGAGAGACCATTTGAATGGCCAAAAGGATACATTTTTAGAGAAACAGATGATATGACACGACAACAAATTATAGATGAACTTTCCATTTTTAATCAACCATATGATACAAAAAAAAACATACAGGATTTACGTCAGTATTTATATTACTTTCGAGAATCCTTGCCTGATGTTATCAATCCAAGAATTTTAATAAGTAATGCACTTTATCAAAAGGGCAGATTGCTTGGTCTAACAGCATTAGGTGTTACTATTGGACAGGATAAACAACCATCGTTAGCATGTATAGATTGTGTGGAACCCACCACTGACGATGCTGCAGTTGAACCCGTGATATCTCCAATGTCGATGACAAGAGACGCACTCATAGAAGAACTAACGCGTCGTGAAGTAGATTTTGATAAAGATGCAACTCAACAAACATTAGCAAAACAACTAAATATGTTTTTAAATAGTTACGATGGAGGTGGGTCAGTTTATAATAACAATAGTTGTTTAAAAACAAACAAAATAAATATTGATGAATTATTATATAAAAAATATTTAAAGTATAAAAAAAAGTATTTAAATTATAAAAAAAAATATGTAGAGCTTACGTCTAATTTACAGAATTAATTCGGAATTAATTCGGTATCAATAATATATTTATATTTTTTACCAGATCAACCTATTACTTACCCTTTTAGTGTGACACACATTATGTATAAAACAATGAAAATGTATATCTCAAAATACTGTAATTGTTAAATATAAAAATAATGCCGAAAGTCATAACAATAAATAAAATTATATTGTATTATTCCTCAAAACATAATGATACAATATAACTAACAATAGCACAACTATTACTTACATTGTAACTTTGTAATGCACCTTTTTGATTTAATTCTAAAATATAATAGTGAGAAAATTTACTAGCAGTATTTAAAATATTTTCAGGAATTCCAGTTCCTTCATTTCCATAAATAAAGATAGGAATTCTATTAATCCCCTTAGCTGTATTTATAATTGTTTGAATATTAGCGGGTGTTGCTTTAATTGAACCGGGTGATTGTTCTACAAAAATAGGTAAATAATTATTGTCAATTATAAATCTATAGAAAATCTCCTCATCAAAAGCATAATCTAAATCTTTTAAAATAGTTGTAAGATCTTGATTATGATTTTTTAAACCCATAATACGTTCTACATTTGTATAATTATATACACCTACCGCACTCCGTTTATCATAGTGGCGACGACCGAATATTACAACTTTATTACAACCACATAAATGACTTGTTCTAAGAATATTACCCATATTTAAATTACTTTGTATGTTTAATGCTAAATTCACAAATGGAAAACTTGTTTTAATACTGTAATCACGGACTTCTTCGGTGGTTAAACTATCAAACTCTTTTTTTATATTTCTACCCATAAATTCAGTCATCTTAATTTTTATTTTATTATCATTTTCTCATACGATTATAATCAATTTTTTAATTTATTGTTGAGCACATTGAACACGTTGACCACCATTAGAAAATTCGTCATTTTCATCTGGTGAGGGAGATTGAGGTCGTTTATTTGAATTATCACGCATTATAGTATTATTTTCATCTAAATATACAATATTATGACCATTTAGTTCAAGCTGTTTAGGTGGAGCACCAGACTTAGTTAGTATCTTATATAAGTATGCTTTACGGTCATTACTCAAAACATTAGGAAAAATTATTTTAAAATCTATAATTAAATCTCCACGAACATGTGTATTACGTTTATTAGGTAAACCGCAGTTTTTTATAATATATTTTACATCAGGCTTTATAACTAAATTATCTGGAGTTTTGATGATAATAAAAGTACCATCTAATAATTTTAATGGAAATTCTAATCCACAAAGCGCATTACAAAGACTAATTTCACGATTATAAATAATATTCATTCCATCACGTTTGTAATTAGAATGTTGTTCTATTTGAGGGGTAAATATATATATTGATTCTTCTAATTCAACTTGCTGTCCTTCATTATGATCTATTCCTGGTGGAAACTCTATATTTACATATTCGGTATGTTCTATTTTTTTACGACCGGAACATCCATTACAGATAGACCCTTCTTTTCCACGTTTGCCTAATCCACCACATACACCACATGGACCACGTGTTTGAGATATCATACCTGGACCTATTTGCTGAACTTGGGTAACCATACCTCGTCCACCACATTGCATACACGATATAATTTCACCACAACCCAACCCATTACAAATACGACAATTCGTCAATATTTTTATAGCACGTTTCTCACGATAACCAGTAAGAACTTGTTCCAACGTTATTTTTACTTTTTCAACGTGTTGTTGTTTTTGAGGTCCACGGCGCATAAAATTTCCCATAAATCCAGGCATACCACCAAAATTATCTTCTCCAAACATACTCGAAAACATACTGAATGGGTCAAATCCATTTGCCGAACCTATACCTTGTTGTAATCCTGCTTTTCCGACTTGGTCATAAATTTGTTTTTTTTTATCATCACTTAAAATCCCATATGCTTCGCCTATACGTTTAAAAATACGTTCACACTCATCTTTTTTTTCTGGATTTCTATCTGGATGATATTTTAAAGATAATTTTCTATAATTTTTTTTAATATCATCTTGATTAGCATTTTTAGGTAATCCTAATACTTCATAGTAATCATCGCTCTCTACATTTGCTTTTTCTGCCATTTGAATAACTATATACAATTAAATATAAAATTTCTTTATATATATAAACGTGTCTAATCAAACTATTTAGAATAAAACAATTTAAAAAAAAAATTGATATAAAAATATAATATGATATTATAGAATAACAAATGAAACCAAGTTTATTCTATTCTAATCAATTAGATTTATTATCTATGAAACAACGCCAACAATTAATTTTATATATTAAACATTCAAAAGAAGACGACGAAACTATTATTTACGGTTATTAGTTATAATTTATTATATATTTAACATAAATCTATTGACAATCTTAGGATATAAATTATTGATATTTTTTATGTTATATTAGATCATTTTTCACTCAAGGTTACATAGATCAATAGATTTAACGTTGTTAATAAAATATATTTATATATTAATATATTATATATAAATATGGTTCTGATTGGAAAATTATTAACAACTCAAACTACTATCTTACTCTTTAAATTAGTAGACGGCATTGATAAAAATAATGTATTTGCTATTTGTCCACTACATGTATTACAGCCTAATACTCATAAAGTTAAAGTTCAACTTATACTAGAAGAAGAGTATAATATTAAGGAGATTATATATGTTACCGTTTGTCTATTCCCTATTCAGCACACGTTTCTTGATATCGCAATGGGTGTAGTAGAAAATCCCGAAGTAATAAATAATAATCAGATATACAAAGGCTTATTTACATACTACTCCTAGTATATATGAGTGTATTACGAATAAACCTGCTACGATATTATACGCTAGTAAGAATGGTGTCACGAATAGCCTAGATACTAAAATACTTAGTATGAACTATACCCTTGGCGATAAGGAAAACATGGACTTAATCAATGGACTGCCAGCACCTGGGGGTTTTATACTTACCAATTTTAATGCTGATACGGGATCGAGTGGTAGTGTATTAACGGTTGATAATAATGTATTAGGAATTATCGTTGCTGCCGCAAACATTAATGATGAGAGTAACGGAAATGAAAATGCTACTGTAAATTATTCACTCGCAGTAGATATGTTTTATATCTTACCCCATATCAATCAGTGTGTTAGTGCTATTGATAAATTTACAAATAATAATCCTGATAATCTCGTTAGACTATGCCTTTTTAATACAATGGATACATTTAGGGATGACCTTAAACCCGTAGTTAATAGTCTTGGTTCTAGTTATATATTTCGCCATATGACTACGGCGTTAAGTCCAGAAAAGTATATTATGTTAACGGATATTCAAAACTTTTTAGGTGTTAGTAGTTTACGCTTATATCAAGAACGATCTACAGATAGTATATTAATAGAAAACGTATTAAATACAAATTCTGAATTTGTAGACTATTTTTTTAATAAGCAGCAGAATTCAGTAGTTATTTTTAAACGTGCTAATTACTATGATAAGGTATTCGGTAGGCGAGTAGATATTGATTTTGTAAATGATAGTATAAACGCAAATATACTAGACTGGAGTTTTCGTGGGGATAAATTACAACCGCTAGTATTACACCTACAAACTCGAACTGTAAATAATGATGGAACGGTCTCACTGTCTGCACCCGTCGCTTTTACATTTGTATCACAACCAACGGTTGATACGATTCATAATGAAACCTACCCGCGAACAACTATGGAAATCCCAGGTATATTCTTTAATAGAAATGATGCTCTGGCTGTTTTAATGAATAATTTTAATATTAAGAGTATAACCAGAAACAATGTTAATATTAACTGGCTTAATAATATTTTTCGAAAAGATTATAGTGGTAGAGATTTTCGTGGTATAAGAAATTTGTGGAAGAGAGATTTCAGTAATGTTATTGGCGATAGAGCTGATTTTACTGAGGCTAGGTTATATCGTGTTTCATTTGCTGGATCTCGTTTAATTAATGCTATTTTTAATTTTGCCAGGTTAGATATTTCTAATTTTTATCGTGCTAATTTATCACGTGCTCGTTTTAATAGGGCTGATTTAAAGCAATCTAATTTAACAGAATCTAGGTTAACTAGTGCTATTTTAACATATGCTATTTTGCGGCAAGCTAATTTAACTCGTGCTATTTTAAATGGTGCTGATTTAACTGGTGCTATTTTAATTCGTGCTAATTTAACTGGTGCTAATTTAAGTAGTGCTAATTTAACTGGTGCTAATTTAAGTCGTGCTAATTTAACTGGTGCTAATTTCACTAATGCTACTTTACGCGGTGCTGATTTCACTGATGCTACTTTAAGCGGTGCTAGGTTTGTGCAGTGGCAGTTAGAATTTTTTGGTTTTACCATGGATCAAATTTATGCATTTAGAGCGAGGGGTGCCATTATTGTTTGACCTTGTTGACCTTATTGATTTATTATAATATTTCACCCAATGTCTGGCACTGACACCACCATAAAGTGTTTTAGAATTATTATAGTGTTTTGACACATCCTAAACTTTCATAAATGTACCAATCAATCTAATAAATATTTTATTATTTTCTAATTGTAAATTAATAAAATATTTAGTTTTATCAAAATTGATGTAACAGTTAAAATATTTTTAGTACTCCCATTTCTAAAAATTGTGATATTTGAGAAATAATATCTTCTATCTCTCTAATTAGTTTTGATAAGTTTGAACCAGTATCCCTAATTCTGTGGTTGTGTATAATACATTTTAAACTATTAACAATAAAAATTAATTTGTTACTTGTTAATTTTTTATCTTCTGCTATGAAATCAGGTTGTTGTAGTATTAAATTATATAATTTAGTACAATATGCTGTTTTTATAGATATATCTGGTATATATGAACATTCATGTATTTGTTTAGAATAGATTGATCCAAATAATACTTTGATATTTGTTCCTTTAACTTTTTGATATAAATTGATTATCGATAAAAAACATAATTTAATGTAATGATCTTCCAGACCACTTCTGTATTTAAATTGTATTTTGTCACATAATTCGCCCACGTCTATACTTTTTAGTATATCAAATACTTCGCGTGTTTTTTGTTCAAGTCTTTCTGTTCTTCGTCTACTTGTTATTTTATCACCAAATATAAATGCATATAAATCATCATAATCTTGAGCACTAGTCAACCATCCTAATAATACCATAACATAGTCATGAGTTTGTGTTAAAAATAATTGTACATCATTAATGTGTTGTAAAAATATATCTAATTCTTTAATAAGATTGCTAAATCTATCTATATTTTTTGCTTTCATAAATATATCATTTATATTTTCACGTATTAACAAAGGTTTTTCATCTAGTGGATGTCCATTCAATAATGAAGAAAGATAATTTCCATCAGCATTAAATAATCCAATATAGGCATCTAAATGTGGTTCAAAAAAAATAGAACTATACTTAAAATTTTCTCTTATTGTTGCACTATTAATTGAAATAAATCTTTCATACATGTTTAAATTTGTCTCTGGTTGATAACTGTGTATTTGTGAGTCACTTAATAACTTACTATATATACTGGTAAAAATTGAATTAATATATTTATTACTGATAGTGCTTACTTTACCAGTATAAAGAACTACGTCAAATTTATTAACTATATCGTATATTTCCGATGCAGTAGTTAGGTCTGACCGTTTAACCATGTCTTTTATAAATGAAGAAACAGTTTCAGTTAATGTTTTTACATTGTTTACTAAAGTAGGATTACCTACTAATATACTCCTTAAAGCGCAAAGTTTATCTTTGGTAATAAGTATACATTTTTTTTCAGGAAATTGATTATTATAATTTTTTATCCAATTACATTGACCCCAGTCACCGGTTAGTTTAAAATCTAATAATAACATAAACAGTATATTTTTTTTATCATCAGTATAATTAACTTTATCAGTTTTATATTCTAATATAGGTATTATAATACTATTTAAAATAATTTCAGTATTAGGTTCCATTGAATCTATTTGGCTATTTTCAACATAATTCATAAGTCTACTTATTTGATCAACGCCAATACTAACATTACTCAATATAACACTAAATTCATTAACTATAGTATTATCTATATAAAAATCTACTTGAAGAGTAAAGGTGTTACGTTCTAAGTTAAACATAACTCCCCAATTTAATTTTAGTTTTCCCGAGACAATCTCTGGTCTTTTAGGGGTATTTTCTTCATCTTTGTTCAAATATGTGTTTTCTAGAATACTTTCAAAAAAGGGGGTTCGTTTTTCATTTCCGGGTAATGGTAATAAGGTGTGTTTTGAATTTGGATCCCATATAGATGCAGCACTTATAATTTCATCCATAGAACTACTATATATATTTTTGACTTCTTTTCCAGGTGTAATATCATCCATATGATATGAAATATTATTTGTTTTAAATATCATATCTTGAAAAACTTTAATATTTAAAATTTGTTTTTCTATATCTATTTGTTTTAAATTATATATACTATTAATTACTAAATCATCTCCTTTTATTGTTAAATATTTATATAATAAAGGACTTGTATTTTCTTCATATTCTGAAAACTTAATAAAGTTATGAAAATAAACAAATGTCATCGACTCAAAATTGTCATCATGTATAATTTTATCTAAATTAAAATTTGCTGGTCTATAAAATTCATTACCCTCCTTAATAAAATCATCTAAATGTTTACGAATATGCTGATAATTTTGAAAATTGTCATATTTTCCAATATACTGTTTATTAAAAAGTGTATTGATTTGATTCTTGATTCTACCCGATTTACCAAAATCATGTCTGGGTTCAAGGACTTTTCGTAATAACTCTTCTAAAAATTTAAAGTCTCGTACGCCACCACCATGAGCTGAAATCTGTTGAGGTATTTCTGATTGTGCACTACAATTAACATCATCACATGTTTTTGTTTGAAATATTTCGTCAATATTACTATATAAATTAATAATTTTTTCCATAAAATTATGTGTTTCTTCATGGATATATAATTCAAACATAGTAGTTGTGCATTTTTTTTCTAATAATATTGTAAATAAAATATATATATCAGATACATTTTTGTAATGAACTAATTCCTTAGGAAAGAATAAATTATATACAAAATAATAAAATAATACTGATATTTCTTGGTTCGGGTCAAGAATTCGGATAGTTATTGAACCAGGTAAATCATATTCTATTGGTATTTTATATGTTTTTTTAATATTTGAAAATAATGCTGTATACATGTCAATGTTTATTGTAAAAGGTGGATTTTCAAGATGTTTTAGAGAATCAATACTACTCTTATCAAGAATATTACTAAGAATTGTCATATACTAAATATACAGATAAAAATTGATTGTTTTAATATATTTCACAATATATTAAAAATATCTATTATGGAAAATAACCCAAGAATTCGTTTAGGTCTTTGTTGTCTCAATACAATTTTAAGAGAACAAAAACCTCCTATCTTTATGAGTCGTAGCTGTATTCAAGCAACTGCGGAAACAAAAGGTCTTGACTATGTACGTGAATTAGCTAGACAAAATTTACTAGATATGATAAAAATGGTGCAATGGAATTATGAAAATGGGATTGAAGTTTTTCGTCTTAGTAGTGAAATTTTTCCACATATTACAAATCAACGATTAGACTTAACTGACTATAGACTTGAATATTTCGATGCTTTGTTAAAACGCCTAGGCAATTTTGCCCGTCAACGTAAGCAACGTCTTACATTTCATCCAGGGCAATTTAATGTTTTAGGCTCACCCAATCGTGAAGCGCTAAAAGCTACCTTTTATGAATTACATATTCATGCCACGATATTAGATAAAATGGGATGTGACCAAGATAGTGTAATGGTCATCCATGGTGGTGGCATCTATGGTAATAAGCAAGCTACAATAGACCGATGGTGTAAAAACTACATGAAACTACCACAAAATGTTCGTAATCGATTAGTATTAGAAAACTGTGAAAAAAACTTTTCTATAGAAGATTGTCTAGAAGTTTCAAAACGAGTAGGGGTGCCAGTTGTTTTGGATAATCATCACTTCTTTTGCTACAATATATTACATAAAGATCACCCACTCGAGTACAGAATTGACCATTATATACCAGCAGTCTTGGAAACTTGGCAAAAAAAGGGTATTCGACCAAAATTTCATATTAGCGAACAAGGTTCCGGTAAAACTGGTCACCATAGCGATTATATTAGTGCTCTACCTGATTACTATCTGGAAATTCCTGAAAAATATAATGTAGGTATAGATATTATGGTAGAAGCAAAAATGAAAGAACAAGCTATTTTTCAATTATACGCCTTACATAAAGAACATTTTCAACGTAAAGAATAATTACCAAACTACAAAAACTTTTATAATCTCCTCTATTGGACGATGATAATAAACAACCGGATCTAATGTTTGACCACCACTAAATTCATAGACTACTACTAATATATTTTTTTCTATGCCAGACAATTTAGCAATATGTTCCGCAAAAAATATCATGGACTGTGTTCTATTTGAAATATCATCATATTGAAATATTAAATTTTGTAAAACTTCTTTATAAGTAGACAAATTATATGTCAAATACTCATTTGAACCAAAAAATAATATATCTGGTTTAGGAACGATCTTTATAGGCACAGATGTATTGATAGTTAGATTAACTATTATAGGTGATACAGATACTTCATAATTATTACTATTATTAGCTTCTATATAAATATTATTGTATTGAGGGACTTCATAATTATAAATATATCCCATTATTCCTAAAAAAAATAATACAAATAATTTTAAAGATAGCATATTTTTATTTTCATTTTCATTAATAGTTTTATTCTCTCTTATCACAACCGGACGAGTGACAATTTTATTATTGCGCAATAACATTTAAGATAACTAGTTATTATAATTATTAATATTTCTTTAAGTATATATATTTTTTAGTAGAATACTTGTAAAAATTGATTTTATTATATTTCTTAATTAAACCTTTTAACATTTAAGACATGGTAGAGAAATTACAAAGTATTCAAAAATTGCTCAAAGGATTTACTTACACTAGAGATATAGAAGATGTAGTGTTTGATTATAATGGACAAAAAGAGGTTCCCCATAACTGTCCAGGAAAACGTATTATAGAAGAATATAATGGATTTGCTAGCAAAGAAAATACCTATAGTTACAATAAATGTAATCAGAAAGAATTAATCAACATGCCTACAAATAGAAAATGTTTTTGGACAAATGGGTATATTAATCCAACTCATTCTTATCCTGATGGTATTACTGCTTATTATTTTAAAGAATTTATGATTATAAAAACTGAACCAAGTAACCAAGGCTCCCAATTTTGTCCACCAGCAAAATATAAATTTATACGACATTATTTTACACCAGATGTTTTACTAGTGATAAAACGTTTTTCTCGTATTGAAAATCATGAAGATGCTATGAATTATATTAGACAAAATCCTCATTATTTTAAACATCATACTGTGGATTCTATTGAAATTTTTAATAAAGCAAATGAAACTATGAAAGAAATCATAGAAGATCATAAAACAAATTTAGAGTATTTTAGTCAATTAGAACAAAAAGTAAAAGATTTAGAAAATGAAAAAGAATTATTACAAAAAAAAATTAGCGAAATGGAAGAAAACGCTTTAAGGAGTGCTTCACCAATGAAAATAAAACAAGAATAAAATCTCTTGATATATATTATTTAGGTTTTAAATGTATTTTTGGGATGTTTATTTATAAATGTTGTATACTAAAGACAATCAATAACATCTTTTAGTTTAACGGTGCGATATTTAATAATCGGCGGTTCTAATCCCAGAATTTCTTCATATTTTAAACATCGTTCAAGACTAGTTAAGTCGGTTGATTGTTGTATTTTTTTCATATAATCTATTTGTGGTGAAAGCATACGAACTTCTCTAACACTTTCTAATCCATCGTATTCATTTATATTTGGACTAAACCATAAATCAAATGGGATTAAATTTGGAGAACTATTGGTATAAAATTCTACAAAATTAATAGGACAACATTTATCATTATAATCTAAACAACCAATATAAAATGTTTTAGAAATACCTAATTTACGAATAATATTATAAAATGCTGGATCCTTTCTGATTTGGTCATTTCTATGAATTACATTATACCGAATTACATAATCTTCTCCATAGTATAATTTTAAAGCTTCGTTTGTAATAGAAAGTCCACCTCCAAAAGATGAATATACTAAATATCTACTAATAATTGTTTCTGTTTCACTCATTATTTTTTCATTTTAAAATAAATTAAAAATAAAAAATCAATTTTTATACTATTTAAACATAAATTACATTGTAAATTTATTTTTATATTCGTCTAGACCATACTTAGCAATAAATTCAATCTGTCGCATAGTCATCCCATAAGATGTTCCAGAATGTCCAATCTCCATATTCGTTTGAATTAATGATAGTATATCATCTTTACAAAACATAAAGCCTTGTCCAGATGGTGGTGTAAAATTATATAAGTATTTCCATACGTCAATTTCGCGTGCTTTTAAATTTTCTTCTGTTTTAATAATAGCGTGCATGGCATCACGTATCATATCTTTATTCCAACTATCGGTTATAAAAGATAGATCTAAATTATTTAATTCAGTTAATGTTCTTGGCAAAGCCATCTTGATATTCCTTATCTATAAGTTAGTTTTATATCGTTTTACATATAAAAAAGAGTTTATGTTCTTTTCAATTTTTTTTTTATTAACCATATGTATACTCAATAGTAAAGCACAAGTTCATCGCGACAGCATGGACAGGTTGGTTCAATTTGTTCTTGGTTATTTTTTGTGATCCACTGTTTGATACAATTCCTGTGAAAATGGTGAGAACATTTGGAAACAACAGTTGATTCGTCAGAAGTGTCTTTGTAGTTTTCATGACAAATGGCACACATAGTTGCTTCCATCTCGACTGGCAATGACAATACGGGTCGAAGTTTCAAAAGACGAAAAGACGTAAGATATTCTCCAGTTTCAACAAATCCTTTTGAAAGCATTTTGTTCAGACGCATGTTCATTTTTTCCATGAAAAATGTTTTTTGACTGATGGATAAACGCTGTGAAAATCGGTCCGGAACCATCCACACAAGATTTCCTAGATAACAATCCTGAACACATTTGGCAAGCCATTCTATTTCAGAATATTGATGATGTAGTCCAATTTTTCGAGCCGGGACTCTGGTTTTTAAATTTCCGTGTTGATCAATCATGAGGTTGTTCATGGTAAATTCAACGTTATTCGTGCTGTTTTCTTCAAGTACTGTTGCCGCCGAGTAGGTGATGTCAATTTTCAATTCAGCTGTCCTGGGAGCTTGGATAACCATTGTGAAATGTTGGTAGTCTTCTGGCCCCACTTCTTCGGTGGTCCTTTTTGTTGTCAGTGAAAGAATTCTTTGACAATCTGTCATTGCTTGGATAAATCCTTGAGCTGTTTCAAGACATGGAACCCAAATATCGATGTCTTGAAAGGGCTGTTTGCGCAACAAGTCTCTAACGTATCCACCATAAATATGAGATAGATGTCTTGTATTTCCCAAACGGTTGAGTTGTTCAAAGACAAACTCGTGATCAGTGGGTCTCCTAAAATTTCTGCTGATGGTAGTCATTCTGTCTTGATAATTGCTAAAGCTATATTATTTTGAGAAAAAAATAATTAGAAACAATCAAATTTTTTTAGATAATAAATTTGATTATTTTTAAGAATATAACGAAACAAATTCAAAAAATCTAAGAAAAGAATGAGTTGTAAAAATTGTGGTAAATTAGATAATCCTCATGAAAGTAATTTTTGTAATCGATGTGGAGTTAGTCTGGAAAGACACGGATCATGTGTAATTTGTTTTCAAGATAACCAATTATTATTGCCTTTATCATGTGGTCATAGTTTTTGCCGTTCATATTGTTATAGTCGTTGTTGTAAGAAGTGTCCAATTTGTCGTAAAATGAATACATTTTTAGAAGGAACTACTACTCAAAATATTTATAAAATAGGTTGTTCAAGATGTAATTCAATTGA
>Ga0214923_10006725_pt1 | contig 12805 bp, 11 predicted proteins | sample LL1510_MetaG_FD_177993 | JGI IMG/M metagenome (GOLD analysis project Ga0214923, IMG submission 177993) | Freshwater microbial communities from Lake Lanier, Atlanta, Georgia, United States - LL-1510 | ecosystem: Environmental > Aquatic > Freshwater > Lake | place: USA: Georgia | collected...
TAAATAGTCTATTTTCAATAGATTTAATTATCTTAGTAGAATCACCTCCCCAAAGATCAGTTCTACCAATACTTCCATTAAATAAAGTATCTCCTGAAAATAAAATTTTCTTATCTTCTAGGTTTAAATAAAAACAGGTCGATCCGGGTGTGTGCCCTGGTGTATAGATTACTTTGATTCCCGATTTTTTTTCAAAATCAATTTCCTCTTCATCCTCCAAGAAATGAGATATTTCTCTGAGGGGAGCAGAATTGTAATAAATTCCAAAAGCTCTGCATTGCATTTCTAATTTTTCATATAAAAATAAATCATCCTTATGCAAACAAATAGAGGCAGACTCATGGTGAGATGCTATTTCACTTGTCCCGAGACAATGATCGAAATGTGCATGTGTATGGAGAATATGGGTTAATTTATAATTACTTATTCTTAGTTTCTCTAGAATTTCTTTTTCCATCCCACCAGGATCAATAACAATGGCAGACTCTGTGAGGTCTGAATATAGAATAGAGCAATTGCAACCTAAGGGGGGAACGGGAAATGTTTCAACTTGAACTGTCACATTCCTAAAATTCTATGTCTCCAAAATCTGTAAAGTAACTACTCGCTGATTTTCTAGGGCTGTAAATGAATTACTTTCCTTGACCCCCTCAGGGATTTATTTTTTAATGGGAGAGAACTTTTCAGCAATTGCATAAATTCCCGGAGATAATGATGATTTTTGGAATACTAAAAGAATCTGATGATGAAAATAGAGTAGCACTGCTCCCTGAAGCAGTAGATGCACTGATTAAGATGGGTCAAAAAGTAATCATAGAGACAAATGCCGGAGCTAGGTCCTTTGCATTAGATGAGGATTATAAAAAAGTAGGTGCAATTATTGTATCCCGTTCAGAAATTTTCCAAAAAGCCGAGTTTATCATAAAAATAAACCCTCCTACAGGGGCAGATATTGATTCATTGAAAAGTGGGGTTATTTTTATGGCCGTTATCCAACCTCTTTTTAATCCCCAAATCATTAAAGCACTCACCGAAAAAAAAGTATCAGTCCTTAGTCTAGATACCATTCCTCGGACTACCCGAGCACAGAGCATGGATATTCTTTCTTCTATGAGTGCTGTATCGGGATACAAGGCCGTACTCCTGGCGGCAAATCACTTGCCCAAGTTTTTTCCCATGCTAACCACAGCCGCGGGAACTATAGCACCCGCAAAGGCACTTATCCTCGGAGCGGGTGTGGCTGGACTACAGGCAATCGCCACAGCAAAAAGATTAGGAGCGGTGGTTGAAGTATTTGATTCAAGACCTGAGGTAAAAGAGCAGGTTATGAGCCTGGGAGCAAAATTTGTTGAGGTTGAGGGAGCAAAGGATGCAAGTGGAGCGGGTGGCTATGCGGTGGAACAAACTGAAGAATATAAGCAAAAGCAGATAGTCGCTATACAAAAGTCTGCCTCAAAGGCAGATTTTATAATCACAACTGCCCTTATCCCGGGAAAAAAAGCACCCATACTCATCACAGAAGATATGGTAAAGGATATGAAAATTGGCTCTGTAATTGTAGATCTAGCCGCAGTAAATGGTGGAAATTGTCAATATACTGAAGCTGGTAAAACTATTAGCATTCATGGTATCACTATAATTGGTTTGACCAATCTTCCATCCACCATGCCGACAGATGCTAGCAAGATGTTTGGCAAAAATGTAATTAATTTTATAAAAAATATGATTAAAGATGGAAAAACTGAATTAAACCTAGAAGATGATATCATCTCTGGTACTTGCATTAGTCATGCTGGTATTGTCAGACATGCCCCAACTCTTCAATTATTGGAAAAATAAACCTTGGATATTTTTCAAATTTTCTCCCAAAATAGAGATATAATTTATTTAATAATTATCACTTCTTTTTTAGGCTTTGAGATTATATCCCATGTTCCTATGATTTTAATCTCTCCTATTAATTCTGCAATCAATTCTATACACGGACTTATAGTCATTGGTGGTATATATGTAGTTGGCAAGGCAAAAGAAGATGATGTAACAATTCTAATTTTGGGATTCATTTCAATTATTTTTGGAATCATGAATTTAGTGGGAGGTGGTCTCTATACAGATAGAATGTTGAAGGTATATAAATCAAAGGAAAAATCAGAAGACTAAGATGGTTTCCGGTGATATAATTGAAGTTTTTTATTTAATCTCAACAATTCTAATTATCTTAGGACTTAGATTTTTAACCCGTATTGAAAGAGCGAGACACGGAAACTTTATACTAACATTTAGTATGGGACTTGCTGTATTTGTCTCTTTGATACAAAACAATACATCTAATTTAGGCTGGATATTTTCTGCTCTATTAATTGGATCCGTGATGGGAATCTTATCTGCAAGAAAAGTTAGACTAACCTCAGCCCCGCAATTACTAGCGTTTTTTAATGGGATTGGGGGAGCTTCGGCTACCATTACTTCTTATATAGCATTCATACAATTGCCAGGCTTAGATAATGAAATCCTTTTCTCTGCAAGATCCATTTTTATCCTTTCATCTATTTTTTTTGGTATCATATCTTTTTCAGGAAGTTTTATTGTAATACTTAAACTATTGGGTATCCTACCTGAATCTGGAATTTCTTTTCCATTACAAAAATTATTAAATTTTTTCACTGTAATCTCGGCGATTGCTGTTTCGGGATTTATATTAGCTAAATCAGAACCTGATCATTATCTTTTATACTTACTTATACTTTTATCTATAATCTATGGAGTCTTTTTCTTTTTACCAATTGGAGGAATTGACTCTCCTGTTGGTATTTCTTTTTTAAATTCTTACTCTGGACTTGCACTCCTGTTTTCTGGTTTTATTTACTCCAATCAAATGATGCTGGTAGGGGGGCTTCTCATTGGTGCTTCGGGCTTAATTCTTTCTATCCTATTTGCAGGACAATCTAAAAGACCAGTCTTCAAAGTACTATTCGGGGGTAATATATATAATTCACCTTCTCCTTATTATCATCTGGGAATGATTGCCAAAGAAATATCTATCATAGATACCGCGATTCAATTAAAAAATGCAAAGAAAGTGTTAATTATACCGGGTTATGGATTAGGTATTACACAAACCCAATATTCAGTCAAAGAATTAGAAGAAATATTGGTAGAATTTGGAGTAGAGGTTAAGTATCTAGTGCATCCCTTTGCTGGAAGAATGCCCGGACACATGAATATTTTACTATCTGAGGCAAATATTTCCTATAAAAATATACTCCAAGTATATGATGTTAACAATATTATTCATAATATAGATTTAATCGTTTGTGTTGGTGCAAATGATATCATTAATCCATTTGTGGATCAGGATAAAAAAAATCCACTATTTGGAATGCCAAAAATAAACTTAGAGAAAGCCAAGCAAATAATTATTATAAAAAGATCCTTACAGCCAGGATTTTCTGGAATTGAAAATCAAATTTTCTTTGAAAATAACACTAGCTTAATCTTAGGAAATATAAAATCCTCACTAATAAAATTAATCAACGAGATTCGAGAAATTTAGTTTGGTATTACAGATTTTGATTCACAATTTATTGTAATATTTAAGGTAATAGGCGTACCTGTTGTAGCAGAGGCTGAGGTACATGTTTTATTGTCCTGTGTAAAACAAGTTGTACCGGTTACTAATGCAGTACAATTAATATTATCCTGTGTATTACATGTTAAGGGAGTTGTGATCGTGGTACTTGTATTTTTAGAGAATACACCATTCAATTGTAATTGAATGTTTTTCATATAAGATAACTGCTGACTACCAGTATTGGACTCATCTATGTAACCCAAGCCCAAGCCACCAAGACCCCAGGTAACCGTTCCCTGTTTACCTGTGATGGTTGTATTAAACAAGCCTCCTGTGATAGTAAAGCCTTGCTGTTGATCCACGCTTCCCCTCGATTGTGTGGAGTCATAAATAAACCTTAGGTTCATTGTTTCTTTTGTATTTTTCATCACATAAGAGTTTACAATTGTAAACTTGGAGGATGTTGTGGTAGTACCTGTTGTTCCTGTGGTTGTAGTTCCTGTAGTTCCAGTGGTTCCTGTTGCGGTCGTAGTGGCAGGGGAGGCAAGTCCACAATTAGAAGTGAGATCAGAATCTATTTCTCTGGTGGAAAAGTAAAGAGCATAAAAAGAAGGATCATTAGAAGCAATATCCAATAATTGAACGGGGAAATCCATTTTAATTTTATTTGCATTTGCATCGGTGCAGGAAATAAAAATATTGATAACTAGAATGAGAAAGATGGCTTTTGTTTTATTCATAAATTTTAATTTCCTTGTTTTTTATTTATTCACAATTCTCGATTCATGAATTGGATTTGCCTTTACTCTTTTCATAGCTAACTGTAAAACGGAATTCAATTCGCTTTGACTATAATGAAAACTCACCATTTTCCCTCTTCTTACATAATAGGGCGTAAGTTGATTAATTGCACATCCAAAAACATCCTGTATTGAAATTTGTTCCCAACCCCAATTAGGATTTTCCAAAATAACTTTTTTTAACTCTTTTCGTAAATCCTCTTCTACAGAGTTTATAATATCCCTGGTCCATTCTGTAAGTTTAATTATCTGTGTAGCCAAACTTCAATGTCCTCCCTTATTCAAGATCTGCAAGCAAAATTTAAAGGACTCCCAGGTGTTTCACATTTTTCACCTCTTGAATCCATTTCCTATTGTTTGATTCTGTTTCAGATAAGGCCAAGGTAGATACTCCCCTAGAAGTTTTAATTGTGATTGATCCCAAGATGGTTAAAACTTTTTTATCCTCTTTAGTTAGACCCGACAAAAGTCGAATTCCAGTGTCCTCATCAATTTTTAATAATTTATCCAACACTTTCATGTACTCATTTTTTTTACCCTGAATTTGAAGTGTTAGTTTTTTCATCTCAGTATAGTATTTTTCCCAGGCGAGAACAGTTCCCGCTTTTTTGGGACGCTTAGTTCGGGATTTTTTCCAAAAATATTGATAAAAGCCTATAAATTCAAGGGGAATGGAATTTAAAAGTTCTTCTGTTTTGATAAGATATTCTATTGAATCAAGGGAATCAGAAATCTTTTGTAGTTCCCTATTTAGTCTTTTTAGTTGTGAACTACCCAGTTTTTCTAGAGAACGATTCTGTAGTTCATTTAGTTTTGCCTTAATTTCTTTTGCATTCATTCTTCTTTCCATCCTAAAATTTGACGGGTCATTAACTCAACCTGAACTCTTGCTAATTCTGAAGAGTGATAATCCACAATAGGCCTTAAAGACTCAATAGATTTATTTACGGAAGAAAGTCTCTGTAAACCTGTCCAAATTTCACATCTACCGAGTAAGTCTCTGTAACTATCGCTTCTTTTCCATAATTCTATACTTCTACTCAAGATTCGAATATGGCGAGAAAATACTAATTCCCTTACGTTCCACAAGGTTGGGGCTATCCCCCTGATCTCTTTTTTTCTATTTCCATATCTTTGGGAAAGTTGTTTTACCTGCATGATCAACCAATTAATTCCATTGGTAGATAACCAATCAGGTATGACAGGAATTATAATATTATCACAAAAATAGAGCATATTTTCAGACATTGTATATAAATTGGGAGGACAATCCACAATAATAAAATCATAATACTCTTTGATATAGGAACTAATTCTATCCATCAATTCAAAATACTGAATTGGACCACCAAAAGAAGAAATGTATAGTTTTCCATCTTCCCCGTATCGAATATCTCTCTCGAGACTGATCAGGTTGTAATGGGCAGGAATTATATGGAGATTAGGCCAATAAACTTCTGAATCTATGTAGGTACTACTCCCATCGGGAAGTATTTTTTTTTCTATCGAAAAAACAGGAGATCTCATTCCAGTATGGAACTCTCCAATAATATCCTCTTCATCTATTTTTTTTAGATTGCCTTTTCTGACCCTATCAATAAGCCCGAAGAGACTTTTCTCGGGATTGGGAAAAATTTCCCGCTTCCAGTATTCTCCCAACATAAAAACAGATGAATTCGCCTGAGCATCTGCATCAATTAATAGGACTTTATAGTTTTGGTTTTCTTTCTTGGGCGTATTGGCCAATGCCGCAGCAAAGTTAACGGATAAAGTAGTTTTTCCTACTCCCCCTTTGAAATTTAAAACACAAATAGTACAGGCAGACATACGCTCTCGATTTTAGGTAATAACCTACAATGATAGTTTCGATGACAAGGGATAGTTTGGTAAACTAGTTTTCCAGATAAATTAATTTTTAACTACGAAATTTACCAATTTCTCTTTCACATATATTTTTTTAATTATTTCTTTGCCTTCCAAGAATGGAGGAACTTTTTCCGCAATTACTCCTTTTTGAAAAGCCTCGGCTTCTGTTATGGACTTTTCTGCTGAAAACTCTCCTCGAACTTTCCCATTTACCTGTACTACAATTGTAATTTCTGTATCTTCTAGATACTGATCATCAACATAAGGGTATTTTTCGTTGGTTAAAGAAATTTTGTAGCCCAATTTTTGCCAAACTTCTTCGGCTAAATGAGGTGCAAAGGGTGCTAAAACTAGAATAAACGGCTTGAGAATCTTCCAGGGTCTATTTGCTTTAGAAGTCATTTCATTTACAAAAATCATCATTTGGCTAACGGCTGTATTAAAAGAAAAATTTTCTATATCTTCTTCCACTTTCTTAATTGTTCGATTTAAAATTTTATACTGATCTGTATCAGGCTCGGATCGATCGACTGCAAAACTACCATCTTCTTTATGATAAAGTCTCCAAACTCGATTTAAAAATCGAAATACTCCCTCTACTCCTTTTTTACTCCAGGGTTTCACCATTTCAAATGGACCCATAAACATTTCAAAGAGTCGCAAACTATCAGCACCATATTGTAGTACGACTTCATCAGGATTTACAACATTTCCCAATGATTTAGACATTTTTTTCTTATCTTCTCCTAAAATCAATCCCTGGTGAACTAGTTTTTTAAATGGTTCTTTTGTAGAAACTAACTCAAGGTCAAATAGTACCTTATGCCAAAATCTTGCATAGAGTAAATGTAGTACTGCATGCTCACTTCCCCCCACGTATAAATCTACTGGCATCCACTTTGATTCTAACTCTTTGTCACAAAAATATCCATTATTTTTTGGATCGATAAAACGGAGGTAATACCAACAAGAACCAGCCCATTGGGGCATGGTATTTGTTTCTCTGCGGGCATTTAATCCATCCTGGGTTTTATAAGGTAACCAAAGAGTTGCATTGGCTAAAGCTGATTCTCCACTTCTAGCAGGTTTGAAATCACTTAATTCGGGAAGCTGTAGCGGAAGTTCCTGTTCGGAGATTGGCAATGCATATCCATCTTCTGTGTGAACCAAAGGAATAGGTTCTCCCCAATATCTCTGACGGGCAAACAACCAATCTCTCAACTTATATTGAACTTTTCGCTTTCCTATTTTTTTCTCTTCCATAAACGAAATCACTTTATCACTCGCATTTTCGTAGCTTAGATTATTGATATCGAGAGTTTCACTTTTTGAATTTATACAATAAGAAGTTTTTGACTCAAAACAATCACCCGGGTTTTCAGCTCCAAAAATTACATGCTTGATTGGAAGGTTGTACTTTTTAGCAAACGCATTGTCCCTTAAATCATGAGCAGGTACTGCCATGATAGCTCCCGTTCCATAGTGATACAAAACATAATCTGAAATCCAGATTGGAATACGTATTTCAGGATTTAAGGGATGAAGTACGTAGCTACCCGTAAATACTCCTGATTTATCTTTATTAAGTTCAGTTCTATCTAAATCACTTTTAAGTGATGATTTTTGGATATAATCTAGGATTTCATTTTTATATTCAGAAGTAGTCACATCGAGCACAATAGGATGCTCTGGTGCAAGAACTACATAGGTCACACCAAAGATCGTATCAGGTCTAGTAGTGTAAACATCAATGGACTTATTGCCCTCAGTTATAAATGAAAATTCCAAGCCTTCACTTTTTCCAATCCAATTCCTTTGCATATCCAAAGTAGATGCAGGCCAAGTAACTAAGTCTAAGTCTTTTAAAAGCCTGTCTGCATAAGCGGTGATACGCATCATATATTGACGCATTGGCCTTCTTGTTACGGCATAGCCCTTAGAGGTCCATTCCTCCACCTCTTCATTGGCAAGAACAGTTCCAAGTTCTTCACACCAATTCACAGGAATATCAGCAATGTAGACCAAGCGAAACAAGGAAAGAATATCCTCTCTCTCTTTTTGAGACTTTTTATTCCAATCATCTGCTGAAAATTCAGATATCTTATCGTTATTTAAAAAATTACCAGATCCTTCCCTGGATAAGAGTTCAATCAAATTTTCAATAGGCTTCGCTTTTTTTTCAGTTTCATCAAAATAGGAATTGTAAAGTTTGAGAAAAATCCATTGAGTGAATTTATAATAATCTGGGCTTGTGGTAGAAACCTCCCTACTCCAGTCATAAGACAATCCAAGCATCTTAATTTGTCTTTTAAAATTATTAATATTAGTTTCGGTTGTGACCTTGGGATGTATGCCATGTGTCATTGCATATCTCTCTGCTGGTAAACCGAAGGCATCCCATCCCATAGGATGCAAAACTTCAAAACCCTTCATTCTCTTGTAACGAGAAATTATGTCGGTTGCAGTGTAGCCCTCTGGATGTCCCACATGCAAGCCCGCACCACTTGGATAGGGAAACATATCTAAACAATAATATTTTGGCTTTTTGGAGTGAATATCAGTTTGAAAGCTATTGTTGAGCTCCCAGAACTCCTGCCATTTTGACTCTAAATCCTTAAAAGGATAATCCATAGAGAATAGTTCGCTTTATTTCCTCACAGAGTCAATTACTTTTACTAATCTTTTAAATGTTATAGTCAAACAACTCTTACACATATTTTGCTGATACAGTTTCTCGCACTCTTTTTTACATGCAGCACAGGTTAGCTTATTATTAGATTTTTTAATAAATGCCTCGATTGATTGAAATTGTATAAATGTATTGTCGTCTTCCAAAAATCTCATCGTTCCTTTTTCCCTATAATTTCTTTTTGACAAAGTGTAAATAACCAATATATTAAACTATGTATTTCAATAGAATTTATTTCTAGATTGTTTACTCTTTAAATTATAAGTCTGTACAGGTCAAAAAAAATATTCTCAAGAAGTGACTGAATAAATTCGATAAGTAAGTAATTTTTTATTTTTTTTCAATTCAATGTGGAACATTTTTTTATTTTCAATTTTCTTAAGTAAAAAAAAAAATCACCTTACACAAGCCCTAAAATAAATAAAAATATAAACTAGAAAATAATTAGTAGAATCAATCATAGAAATTACATTAGAATATTCTAATTATCTATTAATAGAATTTAGAAATATAATAATAGCTAAAACTAATTTAATAAAAATTTATAAAATTACATTTTTGGATTATTTAACATGATTTAGATGTAAAAAAAAAATAAAAAAAAATCACACTATTTGTTCATTTCTGGGAAATATATAAGTATGAGATTTTTTATTTTGAACAAATTATCCCTATCCGAATTTTCTGTTGCTTGTCTCATTTTTATATTTTTGAGAATTAGCCTAGACTCAGAAATTATAGAGAGAGCTGAATTTCTTTTTTTAGTTTTTATTATGTTTTTTATCTTTACCCTGATAAGAAAATTAAAGGATATTTCTATAATCATTGGTATATGCTTATTTTTTACGCATGTGTTAATAACTTTTGTTTTTATATCGCTTAGAAATTATGAATTACTTAATGAAAATATTTTTTCAAATTTCTCGGAGAATAATATCAGAGTTGAAATTAAGACAACAAATAGGATTAAAAATAAATATTATATTGTAGAGATCAAACATGCTTTAGATTTATATAGAACAGTTTTGTTTTCTCAGAATTCAATTTTTAATAATCAAACATATAACTGTCAACTTAATAAACTTACCCTAACAAAAGTAAGTAATGAAAATTCATATCATGAATTTTTAAAAGAGTTCAATTATATTTATTTACAAATAAAAGATTGTGACATGATAGATGAAGAAAAAACTATTTCCCAAATTATTAAAAATAGAGTAGAAAGATCACTTTATGAGGGAGGTCTGGAAATAACATCCCGTGAAATTGCAATGGGAATCGTATTTGGAGATATTAATTATTTAAATTCGGAATTAAAAAATTCATCTATGGAAGGAGGTGTAATACACTTATTTGCGGCTTCAGGACTTCATATGGGGATTATTATAGGAGTTTTGTACTTTATTTTTAATAAAATTATTAAATTAAACTACTTCTATTCAAAAATAATACCTGTGTTAATAGGTTTTATTTATTTGTATCTACTAAACTTTCCAGTTTCCTTATTTAGGGCATATTTTTTTGCTTGTTTTTGGTTGGTTTCAAAAGTTTTTTTTCGAAAATCAAAACCAATTAATATGATTATTATCTGTATCACTTTTGTATATGTATTTCAAAGGAATTCATTTTTTTCAATTGGATTTTTTCTATCATTTGGAGCTACCATTGGAATCATTTATTTTAAACAAATTTTAGATAAAATATTATTTAATAATTATCAAAATTTTTTTACCCAAAATTTTACAATTTCATTATCTGCCAGTATAGGAACATTTCCCTTTTTAATTTATTTTTTTAAATCCTTCAGTTATGGATCATTATTATTAAATGTATTAATTGTACCTTTAGCAGGATTTACATTACCTATACTCTATTTTTGTTTAATTATTCATCAATTAGGAATTGAACTTATTTATAGCCCATTTTGGACCTTATGTGATCTACTTCTAAGAACAATTATTTTATTAACAGTTAAATTATCAGAACAGATTGGATTATTTAAAAAATATAAAGATATTGAATATCAATTGATTTTTTTGAACTTTTTATTTATAATATTCATTTTGATTGTTAATTATTATTATAAACCAGAGAATATCCTTAAATCTAAAATAAAAAATGAAATTTATTATCTTTATTCTCCAATAAAATTAAAAATTTTTACCTCTTTGAATTATGTGGTTAAATTTATTATTTCATCTATTATTCCAATTAGTATAATATTTTTTTTAATGATCTTTTCTTATATAGGATATAGTATTAAAGTCATTGATAATACTCAATTAAAATCTATACTATATGTTAATTACAATATATTTATAATAGAAGAAAATAAGAATTTATACATAGAAGGAGATTGTACATATATTTATAAATATTTATTAAAATTAGAAAAAACTGAAAATATCAAAAATTTAAAGGAGATTCATATTTCTAATTTAACATGCCTATCATTTGCACTAAAAAATAATTTTCATCCTAAAATATTTTTTCATAAATCTTTTTATAATAAAAAAATTGATTCTATCATGATTTCTAATATTCTAGTTTCTTTCTCTGAAATTATAAAATCAAATGATTACATACCAAGATATTATAAAGAGAGAAATATTATTTTTTTCTCTCCCCATTTAGAATCACTTTCCGATTTAAAAAAAAATTCACTTAATACTGAGGGATCAATTTACTTATTGTTTCCTTTTAAGTCCTTAGATACTCCTAAAGAATGGAATGACAATAAAAAGCTATTGGGAATAAGTGATAGATGGAAGTTTTATTCTAATACAGAATTATGAAAGAATCCTTTGTATATTTTAATCAAGGTAATATTAATCATTTTTTAAGTAAAAAAAAAGGAGCCCCACTAAAGAAATGGGGTCAAAACTTTTTAATAGATAAAAATATTGTTGATATAATCATACAATCTTTGCCAGAGCAAATACTAAATGAAATTTCTTCCATTGCTGAGATTGGACCCGGGTTGGGAGCTATTACTTATCGATTAGCAGAATTTGATAAACCGGTATATTTATTTGAAATTGATCCAATATTAATTGAAAACCTAAAAGAAAATAAATATAGTAATAAACCCTTTATTTTAATAGAGGGAGATGTATTAAAAAATTTGAATGTTTTAAAAAATGAATCTTTTTTTTGTTTTGGAAACTTACCGTACTACATTAGTACTGATATTCTCACTTCTTTAGTATTACAATGTCCGAATTTAAAAGCAGGCATTTTTATGTTACAAAAAGAATTTATAAATAGAATAACTAGAGAAAATTCATCTATAAGTATTTTTCTATCTATTTTTGGGTCTTGGAGACACATAAAAAATGTTAGCTCATCTTGTTTTTACCCATCTCCCAAGGCAGAATCTTCTCTAATTTATTATGAAAAATATTCTAATCGAATACTATCCGACTCTGAGATTGATGTACTGCAAATTGTACTTAGGTCATTTTTTTGGGGAAAAAGAAAAACTATTCTAAAAAATATCAAAGATTCTCCTTTCCTTGATAAATTCAATAGGAGTGAAATCATTGATGCTGTACTACAGATTGATAATCTAACTGGAAAAGAAAGAGCTGAAGATATAAAAAAAGAATCATATTATAAAATAGCTAAAATAATCAATTCCAATTGTTTATAAGTTAATTAAATTAATTTATCGTTCTTTAGGAAAGTATCAAAATAATGAATAGTTTTAAGTAAGCCTTCTTTTAGTGAAATATTTGCAGTATAATTCAATTTTTCTTTCGCCAGATTCAAATCAGGTCTTCTTCGAGTAGGGTCATCGGAAGGTAAAGGTTTATATTCTATTTTAGATTTTGAGTTTGTAAGACTAATTACCATTTCTGCCAATTCTTTTACTGTAAA
>Ga0214923_10006726_pt1 | contig 12803 bp, 10 predicted proteins | sample LL1510_MetaG_FD_177993 | JGI IMG/M metagenome (GOLD analysis project Ga0214923, IMG submission 177993) | Freshwater microbial communities from Lake Lanier, Atlanta, Georgia, United States - LL-1510 | ecosystem: Environmental > Aquatic > Freshwater > Lake | place: USA: Georgia | collected...
GCTTGGACCATTTTCAATCCATCTGTCAAAACAGCCACACCGGCCAACACTTGACCCTGAGAATCTGTGACCACATGACAGCTGTAAGGCATGCCAAGTGATGATAAAAAATCAGACTTGGAAAATATATGACCTTGAGGCGATGAATCAATTAAGGCATCCCATTGCCCTGCATCATTGCAACCATGCAATTCATAAGCTGTCTTGATTGAACTGTTCAGAGTGTCCATTGAGTTTTCAATTTAAGGAATGCGCTTTAGCTCATCTAAATGATTCCATACCTTCAGAAACGCTTTAGCGATCAAATCCACATCTGCGTGATTTAAGTCGTGCAAACACATGGCGAACCCCATGTAAGTTTCATCGTGGTATTTTTCAGCGACAGGACAAATTCCTTTTGTATAGCTTATCTCTCTGTGGCAAATATCTGAGCTCCAAGGAAATCCATGAGATCCATAGGCAATTTTTTGCTGAAACATGGGCAACATGTGAACATTTTGGTAACCAGCACCTATGCCAGTCACACCCTCAGCTTGCAAGGCCTTGATCAAGGTCTCACGCTTCACGCCCAGTTTGGCAATGTCCAGCAACAAGGGGTACACGTAATAAGCATGGGTAGAGTCAGGCATGACATGTGGCAAGGTCAGCCCTGGCAATGATGACAAGGTTTGGTTAAATCGCTGCGCGACTTTCTGGCGACCATTGACAAAATGGCCTAATTTTTTGAGCTGGGTGATACCCATGGCACATTCAATTTCTCCCAACCGGAAGTTGTAACCCACCATGTTGGTCAAATCTGTCATGCCCATGCCCTGCACCACCGCTTCTGCGTGGTTGCGGATGAGTTGCAAACGTTTTGCAATTTCGTCATCGTCGGTGACCAAAATGCCGCCTTCACCGGTGTGAATATGCTTGTGATAGTTGAGACTGAACCCACCCACATCAGCCAATGTGCCTGCGTATTTCCCCTTGTAGATCGCACCAGGGGCCTGTGCAGTGTCCGAAATGACTTTCAATTTGTGGCGTTTGGCTATTGCAATGATGGCGTCCATGTCTGCGGATTGACCAAAAATATCCACGGCCATGATGGCTTTGGTGAAAGGGGTGATGTTGTCTTCAATGGATTGAGGACTGATACAAAATGTTTGAGGATCGATGTCTGCAAAGACAGGAATGGCGTTCCAGTGCAAGATGGCTGTGGCACTGGCACACATGGTCCAAGGTGGAACGATGACCTCGTCGCCAGGCTGAATGCCAATGGCACCGACAGCTGCAATCAAACCACTGGTCCATGAATTGACTGTGATGGCATGCTTGACGCCAAAGTGTTTGGCGCACAAGGCTTCAAACTCTTTCACTTTGGGCCCACCTAAAAAGTCGGGGTGCCATGCGCCAATGAACTGAGATAAAACGCCGCTTTCAATCACCTCTTTGGCGGCCTGCACTTCTTCTTCACCAATGGGGTTGTAGTGTTTAAATTTTTGGGTGATGGTGGCTGGTCCACCCAGCAAGGCCAGTTGGGCTTTCATGCGGTTTCACTTCTATCTTGGCGTTGAGGCTGTTGGGCCACTGCGAGTTGTTGAATTTGTTCACATAAAGTTTGCGCTTGTAATGCATGTTCACCGCTGCATGCCAAAGGAGCACCTTGGGTCAAAGCATCGTACAGGTTCGCTACCGCTGCGGTCAGGGCATAGGAGCCTTGGGGTTCCATCCAATCACCATGGTTTAAAAACTTATAACCCGACAGTTGGGTGCTGGGTTCAGCTGTGCGAAAGCGCCAGCTTGCACCACCGTCTTCCATGGCAATGACACCTTTCTCGGTGACGATTTGCATTTCAAACATGGCATAGTCTTGCGCATGGGCCAGATTCATCTGTATGGGAATACCCTTTGCGGATTGAAGGCAAGCAGCAATGCTGGGGTCGTTGTCGAAATGATCGAACACCGTTTCACCCACATGGGTGATGTGCAGAGGGCCAAACAGGTTCAAGCACAAATCCAACATGTGGCTGCCGTTGTTCAACAAACCCTTGTTGTAGACCGCTGACACAGAACGAACGGCACCCCACTGGCCATCGTTCAATTGTTGCTTTAAGTCAGTCACTTGTGGGGACCAGCGGCGGCTGTAGTTCACTGCCAACAACACATTGTGACGAGCGCAGTTGGTCACGGCTTGCTGTGTCTGCGTCAAACTCAGGGTGACTGGTTTTTCACAAAAAATAAGTTTGGGCTGAAACGACAGAGCCGCCTGAATATCTGCGGCATGGAAAACATTGGGTGAGCAAATACTGATCACATCAAACTGACCAGCAAGTTGGGGTAAATCTTGCCAACAATCAAAACCCTGTGGCACTTTCCACTTGCTTTGAAAATGTTGGCGTTGTTCTGCATTCGGGTCGATGCAGGCGGTGATGTCAAAACCACCATGCTGGATGAAGGCTTTGGCATGCCCCAGGGGCAAGGCCTCATCTGGCTGAAGCAGGTCATATCCGCCGGCCATGTTGCCGCATCCAATGATCAGTAGCTTGAGAGGATGTGTACGCATCAGAACATGTCCCAACTCAATGCCGTACCGCGAACAATGTCATGCTTCACACTTTTACCCAGCACTTGGTCTAAGTATTTCGTGGGCAATCCCAAACCGGGACGAATGGCTCGCACATTGTCTGGGCCCAAGACATCTCCAGCAAGCAAGTCTTTCACAACATACAAAGAACGACGGAAAACAATGGATTTTTCTTCAGCAGCTGTTGGCCCATACGTCACTCGGCCCAAGGCCTGCCATGCACGCTCTGTTTCCACCACCAACTGCGTCATTTCAGCAGGTTCCATAGAGAAACTGCTGTCCACACCGCCATCGGCGCGGTTAAGGGTGAAATGTTTTTCAATCACAGTCGCCCCCAAGGCCACGCTGGCCACAGAAACCCCCACACCCATGGTGTGGTCTGACAAGCCCACTTCACAGCCAAACAATTCACGCATGTGCGGAATGGTCAGGATGTTGGTGTTGTCGGCTGTTGCCGGATATGTGCTGGTGCATTTCAGCAGCACCAAATCTTTGCAACCCGCTTGGCGAGCGGCACGCACGGTATCGTCCAATTCGGCAATGCTGGCCATGCCAGTAGAGATGATCATGGGCTTGCCGGTGGCCGCCACTTTACGAATCAATGGCAGGTCGGTGTTTTCAAAAGAGGCGATTTTGTAACAAGGCACATCCAAAGACTCGAGAAAGTCCACAGATGTGGCATCAAACGGCGTGCTGAAAGCGATGATGCCCAGTTCTTTGGCGCGTTTGAAAATGGGTGCATGCCATTCCCATGGTGTAAAGGCTTGTCCGTACAACTTATAAAGCGATGTACCCGTCCACAGGCTTTTGGGGTCGCTGATGTGAAACTCACGTTCATCTAAATCCAAGGTCATGGTGTCAGGCGTGTAGGTTTGAATCTTCAGCGCATGAGCCCCGGTTTTGGCTGCGGCCTCGACAATTTCTAGTGCGCGCTCGAGTGACTGGTTGTGGTTGCCGGACATTTCGGCGATGATGAGCGGAGGATGACCACTTCCGAAGGATTTGTGGGTAATTTTCATTGACAGCTCTTCACCAATTTCAAAAATTCCAAAGGAGATGTTTGTTCATTGGCAATGTAGTTCAATTTTGAAAAGAGTTGGATCGAGGGGCTGTTGTCTGGCAATACTTTCGCATGCAAAGTCAAAACGCTTGGGTAATGCTGTCGTAGCCAAGATTCTGATTTCTTGAGCAGCAGGCTACCCCAGCCCTTAAAGTTTGAATCTGGTACCAAATAAATCGACACCTCAGCGTCTGATTGTTGGATGTCAAAACGAACAACCCCAACAGCAGCACCTTTAACCTCACCGATCAAGACCAGACCTCGCTTACCATTCAAACGTTCCTGGAACCATTGCTGATGTGAAGACCACTTGATTTCATCTTTATTTTTTGAATGGCTTCGAATATACGGATGATTTCTCCATTCAAAAATATTTCGTTCATCCTGGCTATTTGCCAATCGTATATGCAACATGTATTCTTTGATCGCTGCAGCCGTATTGGTTGATCCGGCTCCATCCACAAGGGTTGCAACCTTTTCAGAAAGTCTAGTCAATAACGCAGGTTGTGATGACATATTGTCAAGAAAATTGGTCAATGCCAAAGTTGAGAGTTCACCTTCTGCTTCACTGTTCACATATCCTGCGAGTTGCAGTTCATTCAATTGCTGCTTTTGGTTTTCCGCTGTGGCGATACAAAAAGAAGGCAATCCTAAACAAAATCTTTCCCACACGGTAGTTCCGCCTGCGCCAATGGCCAAATCAGCTTTAGACATCAAGGTTGCCATTTGACTAGTTTGGACATGGCAATTGAGCTGGTGCAGCTCACACACTTTTTCAATTTCGATTCTGTTGGGATGTTGCTCACCGATCACCACATTCATTTCGATATTCAGTTGCAGACCCGTCAGTATTTCCAATGCTTTTCCGGTGTAGTTATCAGCATCTACACCGCCAAAAAACACCAAGATATTTCGAACTTCACCAGAGCGAAACTTCATTCGTTGCCGCGCTTCTTTGAATTCAGGTCTGAGCAGTGCATAGGTGGGGCCCAGCAACATTTGGCAGTGAGAAGGTACTATGCCTTGGTAGCGAATTTCTTGATTGCTGTAAAAATTCTGGTCTACCAGAAGGTCACAATCATGTACACGATCAGCCAAATCATCAATCACCAGGATGTTTTTCGTCACTGATCTCAACAGTGTTTCGAACCGGCGGTCCAATGCGTAATGGTCGATCACCAGCCAGTCCAACTTATTTGTGCCCACCATATGTATGGTTTGTTGGGCATCATGAGCTTGACTCGTACCAAGCCAGTGAGCATGCTGCAATTCATCCATGGATTCCACACTCACCAATGCTGGTAATACACGTAGAGGAATTTGTCGTTCATCCAACATCAAACGCAAATGCGCTGGCAATCCTCTGGACACAAAACAAATGTCTGATCCTTGCAGACTCAATTCATCCGCCAATGTGAGGCATCGCATGAAATGTCCAGTGCCAATCATTTCATTGGCATCTGTTCTGAATGCAATACGCAAGCCCGCCATGGCTTTCAATTCAAAAAAACCGATGACGCCATTCGCTCTGCACGCTCCCAATCGGCAGGCGTGTCGATATCAATCACTCGCCAGTTGGGTATTTCATAGCCAACACCGCTGGTGTGGATGCGCCCATTGGTCAACCATGCATGCTTGGTACCCCAGTAAAACTGTCCTGCATCGAAAAAAGCAGGCTCCAAATCTTGCGTTCGGATCAGTTCGTTTTCAGGATAAATCGGCGCCATCAATCCGTTTTCAGCATGTTTGAGTGCCCGCTGAAGAGCTGCCGGAAATTCGGTGACGGGGAAGCAATAGTCTGCACTTCGCGCTTTGAGTTGTTTCAATGCACCCTGCAAATCGCTCACTTCAATGAAGGGCACACCAGGATAAATACAGCAGACATTTTCAAAGCTCCATCCCAGGTCTTCAACGGATTGGATGGCATGTGCAATCACAGGTACTGTTGGCGTGAAATCATTGGCCAACGCGGCTGGCCGCATGAAGGGTATTTCAGCCCCTAAGGCTGCTGCAATGGTTTGTATTTCCGTATCATCCGTAGACACCAGAATATGAGAAAACAAATCTGATGCTTGCGCCGCCTCAATCGCGTAAGCAATCATCGGTTTTCCGCAAAATTCTTTGATATTTTTTCTTGGTATGCGTTTGCTGCCGCCTCGCGCAGGAATCACGGCGATATTCAAAATACACCTCCCATTGTGCGTTTTAACAACTTTGGATGACACAACGATTGAATCAAATCTACAACCCGGTGTTGCTGTTCAGGAGTCATACTGACATAGACAGGAAAACTGATGCTTGAATTGAAATAGTCTTCTGCGTTTGGGCAATAGCCTTGCTCGAAACCCATCTGCGCATAATACGGCTGTCGATAAACAGGTATGTAGTGCAGATTGACTTTGACTCCCACTTTTGTCAATGATTGATAAAGCGATTTTTGTGTGATACCTGATGATTTGGTCACTTGCAACGGATACAGGTGATAGCTTGAGTAGCTATCTGGGTGCTGCCAAGGTGTTTTGATCTCTGTATTAGCTAGCGTTTGGTTGTAATAAGACGCAATCGCATGACGTGTTTGAACAAATTGATCAAGTTGCTTTAACTGACTCAATCCCAATGCTGCTTGCAATTCTGTCATGCGGTAGTTGAATCCCAAGTCAATCTGTTGGTAATTCCAGGTTTCTTCAGTGGGTCGCGGCACCATGTCAGCGGGATCGCTGCTGATGCCGTGGCTGCGCAGCATGCTCATTCTCTTTGCCAACTTGGCGTTGTTGGTCAAGGCCATGCCACCTTCGGCTGTGGTGATGATCTTGACGGGATGAAAACTGAACACCGTGATGTCTGAATACCGGCCATTGCCGACGGGTTCGCCTTTGTATTTGGCACCAATCGCATGTGAAGCATCTTCAATGATTCGAAATCCATATTTCAGGGACAGCGCATGGATGGCTGCCATGTCGCAGGGCTGGCCGCACATATGCACCGGTATGACCACCTTGGGTAGTTTGCCTTGGAGCTTTGCCGAAATAAGCTTCTTCTCCAGCAAAACAGGACACATGTTGAAGGTATGCGGATCAATGTCCACGAAATCGATATTTGCGCCGCAATACAACCCACAGTTGGCTGAAGCCACGAAGGTGATGGGACTGGTCCACAGCCAGTCACCAACCCCCAAGCCCAATGACAGGCAAGCAATGTGAAGGGCAGCGGTTGCATTGGACACGGCAACGCCATGCCGCACGTGGCAATAGGTTGCCACTGCTTCTTCAAATGCGGGCACCACTGGGCCTTGGGTGAGAAAGTCAGAGCGAAGCACATCCACCACCGCCTGAATGTCGGCCTCTGAAATGGACTGCCTGCCGTAAGGAATGATGTTTGATTGACTCATGCTGCACCCAAAAATGCCGACAAATTGACGGCGCGTTCTGTCCAGTTGCAATTTACATACCAACCAATAACAACTGGCATGACTTCTGCTTAATCTGCCTATCTTTCTATTTGGACGTCGACCTTATGGCGGTTTTTGCTATGCAGCAGTCAATTGATATTTGCGACCAATCTATCTTGATCACCGGGGGCACGGGCTCTTTTGGCAAGGCATTCGTGCAGGCGGTGCTAAACCATTGCCCCAAGATCAAACGCTTGGTGGTGTACAGCCGAGACGAGTTGAAACAGTTTGAGATGCAGCAGGAATTTCCCCGCAAACAATACCCTGCTTTGCGCTTCTTCATTGGCGATGTGCGCGACCCTGGTCGCCTGTCTCGCGCCATGGAAGGCATTGACACCGTGGTCCATGCGGCTGCATTGAAACAAGTGCCCGCAGCAGAATACAACCCTTTCGAGTTCATCAAAACCAATGTGATGGGCGCTCAAAACGTGATCGAGGCTTGTTTGGACCAAGGCGTTCGCCGGGTGGTGGCTTTGTCCACTGACAAAGCGGCTGCCCCGATCAATTTGTACGGCGCCACCAAACTGTGCAGTGACAAGTTATTCATCGCTGCCAACAACTTTAAGGGAGAGCGTGATCTGCGTTTCTCTGTGGTTCGCTATGGCAACGTGATGGGATCACGCGGATCGGTGATTCCTTTCTTTATGAACAAAGCCAAAACGGGCGTTTTGCCTATCACCGATACGGCCATGACCCGCTTCAATATTCCCCTGGAAGAAGGGGTGGAAATGGTATTTTGGGCGCTGGAACACGCTTTGGGTGGTGAAATATTGGTGCCAAAAATTCCTTCCTACCGCATTGGCGATGTGGCTGAGGCGATTGGCCCAAACTGCAAGCAAGAAATCGTAGGAATCCGCCCTGGCGAGAAGCTGCATGAGGAAATGATCACCAGCAGCGACAGCCCCAACACGATAGATCTGGGTGGCTATTACGCTATTTTGGGGGCAGGCTTAGCGGACAAAATGCCAGAATATTTACAAACTTTGAAAGCGCAACAAGTGCCAGCCGGATTTGCGTATGAATCAGGCAGCAACCCAGACTTTTTGAGTGTCGAACAAATAAGAGCGCTGATCAAGACACACATGAATCCAGAATTTGAACCGGTTTGAGGAAATGAAATGAACTATGAAACTGAACAAGAAAAATTTTGGGCCACAGAATTTGGCAATGACTATCCCAGCAGAAACGAAGGCGAAAAACTGATCGCATCAAATATTGCCTTATTTTCAAAAATATTAAGACATTGTCCATCCGTTCAATCAGTGGCTGAACTTGGATGCAACATTGGTCTGAACCTTCAAGCCCTAAACAGGATCAATAAGCAATTCCAATTGAGAGGATATGAGATCAATGAAAAGGCAGCTCGAGTCGCGAAAGACATGGGAGTTGCTGAAATTTTGAATACAACGGTGGTGGAAACATTAGATCAGAGCAAAAAATTTGACATGGTTTTTACAAAAGGCGTTTTGATACATATCAACCCAGATATGCTTCCAGTTGTTTATCAAAATTTATTTGACTTATCAAATCGCTACATCATGGTTTGTGAATATTACAACCCTACTCCAGTGAGCATTGAATATCGGGGACACAAAGAACGACTCTTCAAACGAGATTTTTCAGGGGAGTTGATTCATAAATATGGTTTAAAACTTATCAGCTATGGATTCAACTACCAACACGATCAATATTTCACCAATGATGATTCAACATGGTTTTTACTAGAAAAATCATAACTGCCGGATAAGTTCAGGCAACTTGACTATGCTGGATGCGATGTGTTGACCTGGTTCAGGTTTCAAAAGCCTGACAGAATCAAACCAAGGGTAGTGCTCACTTTCACCCAGCATCATCCAACTTTGCTTGGACAAGACAAAAGTGGGCGTAGCCACTACGCCGGCAAAAGAACTCACAGCGGTGCCAACAGTCACGACAGCATCAAGATTTTTTATCAAAGCCAATACATTTTCCAAGTCATTCTTTAAGTCCAAATCACTCCAGCGAACAATTGAAATGCCAAGTTTGTTTTCCATGGCTTGAAGTTCTGCTTCGCAATCATCGTACTGTAAGTTAACAAAAACAAAATCTGGTTGCTGAAGCAAATATTCCCAATCAGACAAATGGGTGTAGCTGTCATTTCTCTGAAGTGACAGTAGGCCACTGCGCCAACATAGACCTACCAATTTTTTATCCGAAAATTCTTGTAGCAGTAATTTAAATTTACTGAGGCATTCAGTATCCAGCAGCAATTCGCGTTGATGCTTCTTGAAGGCCGACAATTCACGACGGTAAAGTCTGGGTAATGAACCCATGGGATATTGAAGGTCAAAGTCCTCAAATACAGGAAAGCCATTGGCCAATACAGAAGAAGGCCGAAAGTAAAAATCTGGGTAGGTTCTTTGAAACAAGGTCAGTAATCGCGGTTCACATTCCACAATGATGTTCATTCCTGAGTGGCGCAGATCTTCCAAACAAGTTGAAAATTCAATTTCATCTCCGATGCCTTGTTCGCGCCAGATCAATAAATTTTTTCCAGGACTTGGGACACCATCCCAACGTGGTTGAAGAAATTTACGGGTGGAACGCAATGCTGATACAGGTAGCAACGAGCTGAAACCGTATTCATAATAATCCCAGCCTTTGGCCAAATCGCCTTGATTAAGATAAGAATAACCCAAGTAATATTTCACCATTTCCGATTGACTGGCGGTGATAAATTTATTTTTCAATGCATTTTCATACTGCCTTGCTCCTTCAGCGAAATTTCCCAGTTTGATTTCAGTTTGCGCCAAGTTAATGATGGCAGGAATAAAGTGAGGATCTAATGAAAGGGTGGTCGCAAAGGCTTCACGAGCTTCTTGCACATGGTTGAGATCCCCTAAGGCGGTTCCCAAATTGTTATAGGCGAGCGCGGCATGTGGTCGTATCTCTATGGCTCTCATTGCACATCTCAATGACTCTTCTGATTTACCCAATGCTTGATAAACATTGCACAAATTTATCAATGCATCAAAGCTACTTGGGTCGATCTCTAATAGGTATTCCAAAATCTCTTTGGCATCGTGCTGACGATTACACCGAATCAAAGCAACCCCAAAGTTAACCAAGGCCACTTTGTTTGTGTTGTCTAGCTCGACCACTTTTGCAAAATCAATCAAACCCGCCTCAAATTGTTCTAGGTGAAGATGAGCTTCTCCTCGCATCATCAACAGCTCAATATTCTGTGGTTGTTTCTCAATTAGAGTATTTAGCAGCCCAACAGCCTTAGGATAGGCTTTTTCATTCATAGCTTGTTTGGCTTTATTGAAACTCTTATAGGAATAATTAGACATAAAAAAAGGAGAAGGTTACCCTTCTCCTTTTATACCATACTGAAATTGTTTATTTCAACAAAGACAGGATTGATTGCGAAGACTGGTTCGCTTGCGCCAACATCGCTGTTGCAGCTTGTGTAATGATCTGCTGCTTGGCAAGGTTTGTGGTTTCCATGGCGTAGTCTGTATCCAAAATGCGGCTTCTGGAGGCCTGCATGTTTTTGAAGCCCTCATTCAAGTTGGAAATGATAGAGTCCAGACGATTGTTGTAAGCACCTGATTTGGCCTGCTGGGCACTGATGGTGTTGATCGCTGCATCAATCGCCACCAAAGCTTGGGAGGAACCACTGACAGTACTGACATCCAACTGGTTGATTTTCAAACCATTGTCAGTGCCACCAAATGTGCCTTGACGGAAACCTAACTTCTCCAAGTTCAAAATCCCGTTGGTGCCTGCTTCCACTTTGAAAGCGTTAGCAGAGCTCAGGGTAACTTGTGAATAGTAGGTTACAGACAAAGCTGAAGTGTTGCTGGTTCCGATAGTGATACCAGTCAAACCCAAAGCAGCCGCACCTGCTGAAGAACCAATCGTGATATTGCGTCCGTCTAAAGCTGAGTACTCGATGCCATCACCCCAAGCTTTGGCAGTCACACCTGTTTGTCCAGAATATTGGTTGATTGAATCAATCAATCCATTTCTGGTTTGTGTGTTGGCAGTGATAAAGACACCGTTCAGATAAATGGTCGGGCTGGAAACGGCAGCAGTGAACCCTTCGCCACGAATGACGTTGGGTGCGGCTGTTGCAGAAACGCCAGTCAAGTCTGTCTTGCGATTGATGGCAGCAGCAATTGCAATGGCACTGGCAGCACGAGAGGAAGACAATGCTGTGTCAATTGAAGCTGTGTCATCAGTTGCCAATGCTTGACCGATTGCTACGCCATTGATGATCATGCTGTTGGCATTCAACAAACCTTGCAATGCCGATGTCGGTGCAGTTGCAGCTGCAGGATTGGTACGTTTGTATGAGGTATACAAAGCGGTATCAGATTTGTATGTGCCGTTACGCAATCCGCTGAAAGCTTCCACGTCGTTGTCGCCGTCTTTGAAACTGACATTGATATCACGGCCATCCAAGGTGTACAGTGAATATGATCCCACTTGAGTGGTAACAGCCTGCAAACCCGTATTAGCTGATGCATGACCACCCGTCGTGGCATCTACAACAATGTTGCGACCGTCGGCTGCAGTCAATGTGATGCCCCCTTCGTCACTTTCTGTATCTGTTGCAACGACACCAGTGATGGCCGATTTGGCATTGATGGCGTTGACAGCTGCTTTGCGAGACAAAGAAGTTGAAGTGCCACTGGTTGAGAATGTGTCAGTATTGACGCCATTGATGGTCACATAGCCTTGTGTCGAGGCAGCCGTTGACATCGCTGTACCTGACAAAACAGTTTGGGACGCTTTGGCATACACACCACTGATTGCTGCAACCTTATTGATTGCAGCTGCTTTAGCGATTGCGCTGGCGGATTGATTAGCTGATGATGCAGTGTCATCTAAAGCCAAAGAAGCTCCAACAGCAACTCCGTTCAACAACAATGCACCTGCACTGAATGCGTCTAAAGTTGCGCCAGTAGACCAGGCACCACCAGTAGACGACAAAGAAGCGCGGGATCCAATTCCAATGTCTTTGGCTTGGGCAGAAGCAAAACCCAGTTTCATCGTGTCACCAGAGTTGAAGCCAGTTTGAATCACGAGATTTTGTGCTGTGCCATCCAGCAACTTGATGTTGTTGTGGTTGGTTTTCTTGGCAATTTCATCGATCTGGGCTTTTAATTGAGAAACCTCTAATTGAATGGATGCACGATCAGTATCGTTGTTTGTGCCTGTTCCAGATTGAACAGCCAATTCACGCATGCGCTGCAACACATCGTTGATGTTGCCAAGGGCACCTTCTGCAGTTTGAGTCAGTGAAATGGCATCATTCACGTTGTTGATGGCCTTGGCCATGCCACGAATTTGCGAGGTCATGCGGTTGGTGATGGCCAAACCGGCAGCATCGTCTTTGGCGTTGTTGATTTTGCTGCCTGTAGACAAACGCTCCATCGCTTGGCTCAGGCTCACGTTACTGGAACGCAGAGATTCTTGGGCGACAAGTGCTTTCACGTTGGTATTGATCACTGACATGGTGTTACTCCTTGAGGATGAATTTACCGAAACATTTCAAGACAACTTGTCCTGATGGTTGATGATTCGACTTAGAAAAAAAAACCTTTAATAAAAATTTGACAAATCAAATCTTTTTGTTCATGAGCAAGCCCTTAAGAGCTTCTATGTTGTGCGCAACTTTCACTACCACCTCATTGGGTATTTGACGAATGACTTCGCCAGTGTCCTCTTTGCGCACCACC
>Ga0214923_10006727_pt1 | contig 12800 bp, 11 predicted proteins | sample LL1510_MetaG_FD_177993 | JGI IMG/M metagenome (GOLD analysis project Ga0214923, IMG submission 177993) | Freshwater microbial communities from Lake Lanier, Atlanta, Georgia, United States - LL-1510 | ecosystem: Environmental > Aquatic > Freshwater > Lake | place: USA: Georgia | collected...
TCCACAGCCCAGCTGTCATTTGGTAACGGCTGTAGCCACAAAAAAGCTCGTCTCCTGCATCGCCTGAGAGCGCCACCGTTACGTGCTGGCGTGCCAACTGACTGACCAGAAAAGTTGGAATCTGCGAAGAATCGGCAAAAGGCTCGCTGTACAAGCTGGGTAACTTGGGGATCACATCCAACGCTTGCTGCGCCGTGACATACAACTCGGTATGGTCAGTGCCTAAATGCCGGGCTACCGCCTTGGCATGCTCAGCCTCGTTGTAACCCGCTTCATGAAAACCAATGCTGAAAGTGCGTACCGGCCTACTGGACTGCGCCTGCATGAGCGCTACCACGGTGGACGAATCAATGCCGCCTGACAAAAACGCCCCCAGCGGCACATCAGCCATCATCTGCTGCCCCACTGCGTCGCGCAACAAAGCCTCTAAGGCATCAATCGCCTCATCGGGTGAACCCGCAAACGGTTCGGCTACGCCCTGTCGAGCCACCACAGCCCCTGACCACCAGGCGCGCACTACTGGCTTAGGCGCAGCCAAAGACACTGAGAGTATGTGCCCGGGTGGCAGCTTGTGAATGCCCGAAAAAATGGAATGCACGCCCCCAATGCAGTTGTGGCGCATGTACATCGCCAAGGCATCGCGGTTGATGTCTGCTGCAAACGCTGGATGGAGACGCAAGGCCGACAACTCAGATCCAAACAAAAAGGCCGCCTGCGCGCCCTGTCCCTGCCAACCGTAATAAAGCGGCTTTTCACCCAAGCGGTCACGTGCAAGCGTGAGGGTGCGAGTGTGTCTGTCCCACACTGCTAACGCAAGCATGCCTATGCCACGCTGTAAAGTGGCTTCGATGCCCCAAGCATCAAAGCCTGCAAGCAGGGTTTCTGTATCTGAATGGCCGCGCCAAGCGCTGGACAATCGGCCTTCGCGCTCTAGTCCATCGCGCAAACGCAAGTGGTTGTAAATCTCGCCATTAAAAGCCAATACATAGCGCCCACTACTCGAGGTCATCGGCTGCACACCAGCAGGGCTGAGGTCAACAATGGCCAAGCGTCGGTGCGCCAATCCCATTCCGGCACTATCGTCTATCCAATAGCCATCACTGTCAGGACCTCTTCTAACAATAGCATCCGCCATTTGATGCAGCACTCTTTTCGCATCAATATTTAGGGTAGAAATTCTTGAAATTAAAAAGCCAGCAAACCCACACATGCTATTGACCAAATGGTGAGTATTACGATAAACCGACTTTGCTTAGCTCGTCCAGCCAGCGTCGGTATACCGATTTCGAGCTGAAGCGGCTAGCGACCTCGTGGCGGCCCGCTTCAGCGAGCGCGCGAGCTTTATCAAATTCAATTTTCGACAGCACTTTAAGCAAGCCGGCTAGAGTGCCGTCATGTGCGACGAAATGTTCGTCGGGGAAAATATCTAGCCCATTGAAACAGTTAGGATGACCGATCAGAAGCGCACCACAAGCCATCGCCTCCAGCGCGCCCAACGCGGGGAAGCCACTCCATTCTTCGCCCACGACTGCATAGCGGTATTGGTTGTAAAGGGAGACGATGTCTTGTGCGAAGTAGTTTTTTTGCGATATGTTGAAGTGTGAAATAAAGCGTCGAACGAGGTTAATATTATCATAGTCACGAAAGGGCGAGATGCGACAAACAATCCGGTCAGTTAAAGTTTTATGCGCATCGAAAATCGCTTTTCGTAGTGGATGGTAGGTCGACAGCCCGCTGCTAGTGATGTAATCAACATATTTATGGACCGGTTCTTCGCGTGTGAGGTCGTGAAAACTGCCTGTGGCGAGGCACTTGGCATCGCGTTCTGCATAGGGAATACGACAAGAGAAACGTGGTGCAACTGCAAACGGCAATACTAAGAATGGGCGCTGGTACCAACCGAAGTGTCTATTAAAATAAAAATTATCACTGATGTCGGTATCGCCGGCAAGGAAGACATTGTGCAGCCGCCGCAAATTGTCAGATTTTTCTCGGGTAGCGACAAAATAGTGGCTTAAATGAAAAACAACGGCGCGGCAGCGCCTGAAATACGCAAGTCGGCGCTCGAAATTGCCGCAAGCTGCTTTATAGGAAAAAGCAAGAACGGTATCGTCACCGCTCAAATGCTCTGTAGAAACGCACTCAACTTTCGCCCGAGATAGTCTGTTGAGTTTGCACCAAACGTTAAATTCAACCGTCGCAATAAGCCGCCGCATCAGCCTGGGTAATCGTGAAAAAACGGAGTTCGGCAGGAACGCGGAAAGCTCTGCGTCAAACAGAATGCGAAGCGGTTCTTGACCAGCTAGCATTTCGCTGATCAAGAAACCATATTTTTTTAGTGGACGCCGATGTAGGATCCGGAAATGCGGTGGCTCCCCGAGAAAGTCGTCAATGTGAGGATTGTATAAAATTACCATTTCCGAAAACACGCCAAACGATATAGCGAGCCAATCAAAAAATAGACCGAGGCCTTAATAAGTAGGGTAAGATAATTGCGTGATGAAATTAAAGTGCCAAATTCTCGCACTAGAATCCAATGTCCGCGCGCGATGAGCGGCAATCGGCGTAGCAAGCCCGCAGAAATCGAGAGACGATCAGCTCCGCTGGTGTCATACACCCTTGCAGTGATCGCTGATAACCGTGCCGGCCCAAATTTTCGGATCAACCGGCAACAACCCAATCCCTCGTAACCACGCAGATCAGATAGATAAGGTGGGGCCGCACCGATAAGTTTTTTATTTACGGCAGTAAGAGCTTCCCCGAACGATGTGTACTTAAGGTATGTAGACAAGTCGAGTTGGAGGTCTTCGCCTTGACGTTGACCAACGAAGCGGCCCACCTGATCCTGGCAGCGAAAAAATACGATTGGTGAGGCACCGCTGGTGGCCAAGGTCTCTTCGATTGCCGGGCCTATGTCAGGAAGGTAAGCGTCGTCGGAATCGAGAAAAATCACCCAGTCTTCATTGCTTTCTTCATAGCCACAGTTCTTAGCACCGGTTACTCCAATGTTTTGACGGAGTTCAATAAGCTTAATCTGTCCGTTATAGGAAGCATTAGCGTAAAGTCCCCGGACATGCTCAGCGGAGCCATCCTGTGATGCGTCGTCTACCACAATGACTCGCTGTGTGGGCAATGCGATAAGCGCTGAATCGATCGCACGTGCGATGCAGTGACGGCGGTTGTAAACTGTAATGACTGTAGCAATCGTGACGGCCGACGACTTAGTCATGGAAAGCTCTTCCGACCAAGCCCTTGCGAATCAACAAATCTTGAATTGCCGGGGGGATGGCATAAAACATGCGCGCCTTCAAATGGCTCAAGTTGCGCTCGATTTCATCAAAGCGGGAATACAGAGGGCGTGTCAAATGTGAGCCCAGACCTGCAGAGCGAATCAACCGTCCCCCTTTGCGGGTAACTCGACCGCGACCGATAACCTCCTGATAGTGCAGCAACGGCTCATTCGAACAGAAAAAAGCAGGATCGGGCCGACTGCGGCGCGACCCATTTACCTCAAACTCCCAAGGGGTTTCACCGTCTATCAGCAATTCCAGTAGCCGCGCTCTTTTCCAAAGAGAAGGTTGAAGCGAGACTCGATGAAGTGCGTGCGCACAAAGTGTTGAAAAGGTGCCGAGGTTGCGCGGGTGAGGCGGTGGCACGGGTGCCATTCGGATACAGGTCGCGTCTTTGACGAGAGAGAACCGTGCTAACTGTTGCCAGTCGGCAAATGAGCAGGGAATTGTGCAAAGCAAGTCCTCGGTGAAGATTATTACATGTGTATGCTCAATTGCCCGCAAACCAAACGCAATCCGCGTCGACCATGGTGCATTGATTAGATGCGGATAGTTGATGGTCTTGAGGCGAGGGTGTTCGTGAGTTTTTTGCTCGGCTAATAAATAGAGAGGGAGCGCGGTAAGCCCGGAATGCTTTTCAAAAAATTCGAAAAAAATGGGCCAAAAATCGCCGTAACCGTCAGACGAAAGGACTACGACGGCAGCATCAAGATGTGTGTCGGTTGACATTGAGGTTCTTAATTCGATTAATCAGACCGCTGGATAAACTGATCGCAACGACATGAGCGATACTACGCAGATAGTTGCGATTAAACCAGCAGATGATGTACTTGTTGGCGAAATGCGTGAAATGACGAAGAGCTTTGTGACGGCCGGCTTGGGAGATATACAACGGGACTTCACTCAGGCCCTCTCTCATATTGTGCCGGACGAGCGTGTTGGCGAAAAATCGCTCGGGAAAGCGGATCCCGGATTCGTGGGCTTCGACGATTTTGAAATTAGAAAAAAGAATCGTCAGCCAATCGTCTAACTGTTTTGCTGAGCCATCATTGATATGCGTTAGCGTGATAACTAGGCCCTCTGCCGTGAGCCAGGCGGTGGTAAGCGCCTGCTCTGGTAACATACGAAAATCGGTATAGCCGCTGAAATTACCAAGTATCCGACGGGGATGATGGTTGCCTATCGGCGAAACGCTATCAACGACATTATTCATCCATATCCGTACTAGGTCTCGTCGAAAACCAAAATGCACAATGTCAGATAGGTGGTAAAGAGTCGGATCACGCAATGGATTGGGGATGAACAGATTAGTGATCACAACTCGTTCCGATAACAACGACGGGCGCTGCTCGTTGAAGTGCGTCGTAAATGCCTCAACTATCGTGCAGTTTTCAAGAATGAGATCAGGTCGGAATTTGAGGACGAACTTCCGTTGCGCACGCACAAGTCCGGCAGCCACAGCAATGCGCTGCCTATGAAAATTAGACACACGACCAGTGCAATCGAGGATAGAGGCCGGTTCTGGCATCTGGATCAGGATGTCGACATCCAGCCCTGCCGTGTCGCAGTGCGTCCAAGTAGACAAAATGAGTTCGGCTCCGGGTAGGTTTTTGCGCAGCGACCGAATGCAGTTTGACGACAAATCGCCACTCGGCAAATCGCGTTGTACAAGGCCGGCGATTACGACAGATATGTCGGCACTACTAACAGCAGAGGTAATCTGTCTATGTAATATGGGCATGTGTTCTATTGAATATATGGCTGGACGTAATTGATACTTTTTTGTTGTCGTGTAGTAAGGCAAGGAACCTTCGCACGGGGCCAATCAAGAGTGCAAAATATAGCCAGATAAACATATATGATGATAGCTGACCGGATGCGCCGACGTAAACAAGTGCCAGTAAAATTAAAGGGGCTTTTCGAAGCCCCCAGAAAAGCAACGCAACAAATACAGACGAAATAATAATTCCAAAATTAAAAATCGCCCAACTCAAATTATTTGATCCGCAGTAAGTCGTAAAGCCATCACTCGTCATTCCACTTCCAAAAAGTAATCCATGCGGATACTTCGTGTATAAATATTCAAAACAGTCAAGATTAATTTTGCCAAGCCGATCGTTCGCGCTACCATCTAAGCCATCTCTTATCACATCAAAGCGATCAATATAAAGAATATTTATCGCCTCCATTAATGGTTCTGGGGCTAATGCAATAAGGCCGGCGATCGCAGAAATCGTGCACACTACAAGCAAAATGCCCCTTAGTATTGATTTTTTGGCGGCAACTATTACCAACGCTATAAATAGCACCAGCGCCCCAGCGAACGACATGGAAAGAAGAACACCTGCCATGGCACTGACAGATAATAGGTCAAATCTATAGTTATTTATAGTTAAATATATCATTAACAGTGCCATACTCGCAAGCGCATGCGAACCGGGTTCGATATAGAAGCCTGTCGGCCGCATAATCAAGCCAGCAAAACTGCTTCTCGTCTCCATCTCCGTCGCCAGAATTGCAAACGAAGGCATGCCGCCGGATATAATATATATAAAAAACTGTGTAAAAATAGCGATCGAAGTCAAAATCAAAGAATACTTTATGATATTCATGAATTGAGAATAGAATTCAATAGAGTTAAGTAGAATAAGAAACACCGATAATCCCATTAAAAATGGCACAAAAGACCATGAGTTATGCAGAAGAATGCCTGCAGGTATCGTATAAACTACAGTCAAGAAAAGAACAATATAAAATAATAAACTCGGCTTATTGATGCGACGCAGCTTGATAACGCCAGTTGCCACAACAGCTATAATTACAATGAAGCCTAAAAAGTCAAAAACTCTTACTCCCGGAGGGTTAACATAGTTGTCAAAAAAAGTAATAAAGCAAATACAAGCAATAAATATCGCCCTCCGACCCATTGATTTGATTACCATATACTAATCTTTGAAAACACTTCTTGATCGCAATAGAAGCCACCTCTGCTCGGTCATTTCAGATCGACTCGGATCGATTTAAGGTATTTTCATATCTCGACCTTAGTATGCGTATCCCGTCTTGCGCGCCGCGGACATACTCGTAGCCTATCGAAATTAATATTTTGATTGGCACAACGATTAATATAATTAATTTAATCGAGGGACTAGGCGCAAGCCTAATAAACTCCCGATAGTAATTAAGCCTATCAGCCCCGAGCACATTACTGAATGACAATAGATATTTTGCAAACAACGCGGGAATTGCATACTTAAATCGACGAACGCCAATAACCGCGTTCCTTTTTTTTAATATTGCCTGGCCCGCGCACCCAATTTTACCAATTGTTAAGATTTTGAATATTTGCAAATAATCCCAGCCATATTTAGTATTATAATGCGGAACATAAAATCCCACCGACCTAATTATTGGCGTTCGCATCAAACCATAAAACAAGTTGCCTTTAGTGTTCTCGTCGAGCATAAAGAATCGTACCAGGCGCATCGGCATGGAATTATTTCTAATTGAATAACGTTTAATAGGCCCATCGAGACAAAGGTCGGCTTTCGTCCGCACTGTTGCTCCAAATGCAATCTGTACCGACTGGTCTTCAAGGAGTGGGACTAGTGCCGATAACCAATCCGGCGACCACCAGTCATCAGCGGCAGCCCACATGAAATACTCTCCCACCGCTTCATCCAGCACGAACAGAAAGTTCGCTATTCCGCCTTGGTTTACCGGTTGGCGAACATAGCGAATTCGGGCATCTTTCGCAGCATACTCACGGCAGATGGCATCGGTACCGTCGGTGGAAGCATTGTTGGAAATAACTAGTTCGAAGTCTTTGTAGTTTTGTGCCAATAGTGAATCAATTGCCTCGCGTATAAAAGGCTCGCCGTTGTATACCGGCATTCCGATGCTTACCTTGGGCACATGTGGTGTACTAGATACTGCGGTCGCAGATTGGGCCGGAATAGAAGTTTGCGGCTCAGTGTTCATGTTGGGTAAATGCTAATCGAATCCAGTGTGTTTTAAAAATTTGTGCAAATTGGCGACGAACCAAAGTGGCAGCCAACAAAGATGCGCCGGTAGTTAAGATCGCCGCGACTGCAAGAAGCAGAAATTGCGCAATAGGAGTTTGGGCAACTGACCAGGCGGATTTCACGGCCAAGGCGGCTAAGGTCCCTGTCCCCAGCGGTGCAAGCAGATCTAACGTGTACCAACGCCATTTTTCCCGACTTAGGATACGGCTGTACATGAATTGAACCGCGATCAGGGCGTAGCCTGCATTTAGGCACACCCAAACCCAAGCTGCACCCACGGCACCATAGCGCGGCGTTGCCCATAGAATGGCCGGGACTACGAATAATACGGCTATGGTATTAACCTTCACGCCAAGGCTGGTCCAACCATGTGCAAGTTGCACCTGGTAAGGCATATGTACCATGCCGTTCAGCAGGTTGCCGAGCATCAGCAGGCTGAGCAGGCGCGCTGTGCGTGCGGCCAATTCATGATCTTGGGTCCAGAGTTGCAGGAAGGTTTCGGAGAAGATTATCATCACGATGGCTGCGCTGCCTGCAATTACGCTCACCAGTTGCGCGCCCATGTGAAAGGTCTCAGCCATAGCGCCGGCGTCATTGCGTGCATGCAATTCGCATAGGCGTGGGTATAAGGCCTGGGTGATAGGTGATATCAGCGTGAATAGCGCACCGGCCACTGCAGCGGCTAATGCGTAGTAACCATACTCGCTCAGGCTCAGCAATTTGGAGAGAAGAATCTTGTCCACTTGCGTGAGCAAGGTCGCAAGGAATGTAATGCCTATCATGCCGCCAGCAAACCGCCACACGCCACGGATGGCGTTAAGCGAGAAGCCCGCTAAGTGCTCGGTGCGGGGCAGGCTGGCGCTGGTAACTGCCGCGAGGACGCCGAGAGTGACGATCGAGAGCAGACCCTGCCAGAGGAAGAAGGCCTGAATGCTCGGCGAGACCCAAGCCAGGATGGCGACGCTTCCGACGCCGCGAAGGGTGGCCATGATGCTGTTGACGATATTAAATAGCACCTGCCGTTGCAGGCCGACGATGCTACTGCGGTAGATGCCCTCCATGAAACGCAGGGCAACGAGAATACCCATGATGGTGAAGGACTGAGCGATAATTTCGACCGGCAATTTCTCGGCAGATACCCAATGGGTGGCAACCCAATTTGCCCCTAATGCGACGCCACCGGCGATGAACAATGCGATGCACAAGGCTATGACCTCGATGGTGCGCAACAGGTCACGGATGGACTGCGCCGTGTGACCTCCGCCAGTAAACCGTGCCATCTCACGTCCGAGAGTGGGAGTCATGCCCATATCGAGCAGGCTCAACGAAGCCTGAAGTACCGCGAACAGGCCAATCAGACCGTAGACCTCAATACCTAGGTACTTGATATAAAGCGGAATGAAGGCCAGTCCCATTAAAGCAACCCAGCCCTGGCCGAGGTAGTTCGCGATGAGGTTGCGTTTAACCATAGAAGGTTTGATTAATTGATGATCATCAAAACTAATCTATCTTGTTGAAGTTGCCACATACCGAGCCTTGAAATACTCTTCAAAGCTCCGATATTCGTTTAAGCCATAACCCAGAAGCCTAAGCTGATGAGAACTCAAATAATCAAGATCTCCCAATATCGAGGGAAGGTGAAGTTGCTGACGCAATGATGGTATTGTGAAGACATGATTTATTGCCCGTCGATTACCGCCGGTTAAGTTAACACCTCCCGCATGAAATGTCATTGCATCTAAAATAATAAACGTGCCGGCCTTACATGGAACTTGTCGACCCAGGGCGCGAACGGCATCTTCTGAGGGGAATGGTTCAATCGTGTGACTGCCAGGTATAACCCATGTTGCCCCATTTTCAATCGTAAAATCATCTAAAGCGAAAAGTGCGTTTATAGCAATTGGCCGCGACGTGGTCATATGACGCCAAGGAAGGTCACGGTGCCATTTCGCCTGGCTGTAGGACACCGCATGAGCCCGATTGATCAGGCCATTAACTTGATTGACCACAAAATAATCACCTAGAGTACGTGAGAGCAAACGGTGGAGTCGCTCATTAAATACGATTTTAAAAAATTCTTGGCTCCATCGGGGCATAACCCTAATCACATCCGCCTCATTCAAGGCCTCAAGGTCGACGCCACTTGTGGAACAAAAATTTTTATAATATGCAGCAGCGGTATCAAAAGAATCGGCAATATTGGCCAAGTCCAGCTCTGTGAGGCCTGACCAAAGGGCTGTGTACCCTGAAAGCTTCAGTTCTTCAACGTGAGTATCCAAATCGTCTTGAGACTTAGTTTGCTCGGATACCCCATAACTACCAACTATATAATTCATGAAATTCGCCTCAAATACCCATCTGGGCTAGATGTAATCAGAAGTTTTTGGGAGATATGTCGATCAATTTCGAAATTATTATTAGATGCGAGAAAATCCCTTACAGCGGTAAGCGGATTATCCCCCGCACTCCAACTTCTATTACTGAATGCACCTTCAGCCGCATATTCTATGCCCGTATCGTGAACGATGAGGTAACTTCCTGGGGAAACAAGAGGCGAATATTTCTCCAGCTCAAGCTTAACGTGATCATGAGTATGATTGGAATCTAATATTACAAGGATCTTATCATCGGGTCGAACAATCCTTTTCACCGTATCAATCACGGAATCCTCAATAGATGATCCTTCGATAAGCTCGATCATTGGTGACAAAGGATGCGATTCAATAGCCTCACGGTTGTGTTTTCGTATTTCAATATCAATACCGATGCACCGACGTCTCGAATCTGCAAGCGATGTTTTTCCTTCCTCGCACAAATCAAGCATCGCAAGCTGAGCGGCATTGAAAATAATCGAACCGCCACGAGCAACACCGGTCTCTATTATGACAGTGGGCCGAGTAGTCCAAACAATCTCTTGCGTTGCAACGACATCCATCGGCAACTGAATTATAGGCAACCCGAGCCAACGCCAGTTGTAGACAAACTTATGAGGGCCAGTTGTATTGATCCAATGCTGCGATGCATTACGCACCGCCGGATCAAGCGCCATCTTTTGAACATTTGATATTGATTCAAGCTCGAAGTTTTTCAGGTCGTTCAATTGCATCTCTCCAGTTAACAGTTGATGATTTCAATATTTGACTAACATTTGGACCCAGATGTGCTATCGCATCCAAAGCAGTCACGTATGGCGTAAACTCATCATGGAGTTGCGGATATTCCTCAATAGAATAGTGCATATATCGGACCTCAACACCATTTCTCTCAAATAAATCATGATCCAGATAATTAAGAGCACCATGACCAGTCAAATACACCCCACCTCCAACCGATTTGGTTATATTAAGCAGGCGTTCCGAACTGACCCCTAATGCATTCAAATTGACAGAATCCCCAAAAACTATACCCTGATCCAATCCAAAATATCTCAACAAGGACTTAACTGTAGCGCGCCCCAATTCACTCAATACCTCATATTTATTTTTATGCACATCATCAAATACAGAAATGGCATCATCGAGGAAATTAGTTTTACGATATGAATTTATTAGAATCGCGCGATGGCTTCCTATCCAATCTTGGCCATAATCAATATACGACTTATTGATTAATTGCTTTTGATGCCTATCTTTAATTGGCACCGTTATAAAAGATGTGCCACCAGGAGTTTTCACTTGTACTCGGTTATAAAATCCTCTGGATAACTGAACATCGTCGTAGTGGACAAACGTATCTGATAAACGAACCAAGTCCAGAAATCCACACCATGGGAAATACATCGATTGCGAGATAACTATAATCTTCGCATCTGATGAAGACAAACCATTGGTCATTCCACGATATCCAGCTTATCTTCTGCCACCGCAAAGCCGACCCCACCGCGCCCCACACCATTACCGGAATAAAACATAAACGTCTTTTTCGCACCATTGAAAATTGCGGGGTAGCAAATCATTTCAGAATCCCAGCCTGATTCAGATTTAGAGATCCCAACCTGTGCGTCTTTTCTTTCCCATTCTTCACCGTTGTCGGAAACAGCAACTCCTATTGAATAGTTTTTTTCTATCCGCGTTGAGCTTCCTCGACATGAGTAGTACATTAAAAAATGATTTTTTAGACGAACTACCCAGGGAGCAGAAATAACCTCACCGTCGAACGAGTAGGGTATAACGGCCTTCGAGGGCTGTGGACACCATGAAATTCCATCATCGGAATTACCATGGAACACAGTATAAATTGGCTCCGGGCCGAAATCACGTTGCTTCCACTCGGTACCAGAGCAGTACCACATATTGAACCCTGTTTTATTATTTGGAAGCACATAAGGACCTGCAACAAGGTAAGGATGGTGTCGATCCTGCGCCAATATTGGGCCCATCGAGACTTTCTCAAATACATCGCCATCATCATGGACGCGAGCCACACCGATTGAAAGTTCGAATGAAACCCCGTATCTGCGACGCTTCCAGCCCGTGTAGTATGCGTAGTCTTTTGATTCCGCCCGAACGATTGATCCGAGAGTGATGCCAGAATCATCAAAGAGTCCTGGGGATCCAATTATAAGCATCGGACTCTCACCGGTACGAACCACTTTCATCGGATTATCAGGGTCTACATCTATATATGTGGGATGCATCATATCTTCACTGCATCTTGAGGAAATAAACAAACGCAGTACACCCTCTTTCCTTAGATAAGGAACCACTCTCATTGCATGAGATTTAAAAAAAGAACCACCTTCACGAGTAAAGATGCGGCCCTGCTTTCTCCATTTTGGCAAACTACTCATGATTTCATTCAAATAATGTCACGCAGAATCACACGTGATTCGGTGCGAATAGGCCTAAAAACACTTCTTGGCTCACATGATTCAGTAATGATGGAACCCGCGCCAACAACGGTTTTTTCACCTATGGTAACCCCATCATGTAGACAGGAATTAACGCCTACAAACGAGTTTGCGCCGATTCTGCACATTCCTGATATGACGACATGAGATGTGATAAATGCGTTATCTTCAATTATGGAATGATGCCCTACGTGATTGCCAGACCACATGGTAACATTGTTGCCAATCACTGTATAAGGTTGAAGAACATTATTTTCTAAAATAAAGCAGTTGTCTCCAATACTCTCGGTCAGTACGGTCGCCTTGCGACTCACATAAGATGCCAATCGGTACCCAGCCTTCTTAATTTGCTCATATCGATTCTGCCGAATCGTATTAGTTTTCCTATACCCAATAGCAACAAAATAATCAACATCTTCGGTCGAGTAGCCCGCACGCGCATCTTCCCAGGACCACACAGGTTTTCCTGACAAATGGGATTTCGTGCTAACGAATTCAGCGTCGTCAACGTATCCGAGAAGCTCATAAGGGGTATCCGACTGAAAATAATATCCAGCAAGTTCGCCAAGTGTACCGGTTCCAAAAATTAACAGCTTTTTTACTTCAGACATTTGGCGAACTTGCTGGATATTATTT
>Ga0214923_10006730_pt1 | contig 12799 bp, 3 predicted proteins | sample LL1510_MetaG_FD_177993 | JGI IMG/M metagenome (GOLD analysis project Ga0214923, IMG submission 177993) | Freshwater microbial communities from Lake Lanier, Atlanta, Georgia, United States - LL-1510 | ecosystem: Environmental > Aquatic > Freshwater > Lake | place: USA: Georgia | collected 2015-10-15
ATAACCAGTTGTATTAGCTGCTACATTATAGACACTAGCAATACCCGCTGATCCAGGAGCACCGGTTAAGCCCGTGGCTCCCGTAATTCCAGTAGCGCCGGTGGCTCCTAAGCCAGTGGCACCAGTTACGCCAACGCCGGTGGCACCAGTCAGTCCTAGATTACCCTGTATACCAGTGGCACCAGTGGCTCCTATGCTGCCCGATGCTGTTCTAGTCCAACCACGCCCGTTATAACGCCATGCCCGACCATTGGTGTCGGTGTAGGTTTGGTTCTGTGTGGGATTACTGGGAAATGTTATTGGCATAAGTTATATTTACGTAAAAGTCACTGTACCAGTACCAGCTGTGACTGTGTAGGTACGATATCCAATTTGACTGGTGTTGGCTGATGTGGCTGTGATACCAGCTGAGAATGTGGCTGTGTACAAGTTTGGTATGCGTAGGATGACTATGCCTGAACCACCGGCACCCCCGGCATATGTATAAGGAGCTCCGCCGCCGCCACCACCTGTATTTGTTGTACCCGAAGAGCCATTTCCATTAAATGTGACATTGGCGTTTCCACCACCTCCCAGTCCTCCGGTTCCACCTGTACCTGATCCACTTGTACTAACACTACCACCACCACCGCCGGCATAGTAGGTTGAAGTTCCAGATATAGCAGAAATAGCACCTATCCCGCCTAAACCACCGATATTTACTCCTCCGGCTCCGCCCACTGAACCTGCTCCACCCCCACCACCCGATGATTCTGTGGTAGTTGTGTTTCCTAACCCACCAGCGAACCCTTGACCTGCTATACCTGTACCTACAGTACTACTTTGACTGCCGTTTATTCCTCCTCCGGATCCACCATTTCCAGCAGCAGCCAATCTAGCACCACCACCACCTCCTCCGGTGGCAGTTATACTCGAAAATACAGAATTTGATCCATTGTTACCTGTGCTACTTTGTGTAGTTCCAGACGCAGCACCCCCTGCCCCAACAGAAATACTATAATTTACTCCAGTGGTTATTGCTGATAACGATCCAGCTAGAAATCCGCCGGCACCCCCACCCCCACCTTGACTGCCACCTGATCCCCCACCAGCAACTACTAGGTAGTCAACAGTAAGTGGCGGTGTTGTGGTAAAACTTATCGTTCCAGTGCCTGCGGTAAATCTTGTGTATTTCTCTGCCCCATTTATCTGTGCTGTTTCTGCGGTGAGGCCTGCGCCAACATTGATGTAGTAGCCAGTTGAGTAGCGTAGAATCACAATGCCAGAACCACCAGTGCCACCTGCGAATCCACTGTAAGCGCCGCCACCGCCACCGCCACCGCCGGTGTTATTAGTACCCGAAAAACCATTTCCGTTACCATTTCTTCCAGCACCACCGCCCCCTGTACCACCTGTACCTGCTGTTCCGGCATCAGTGCTTCCTCCGCCACCTCCCGCATATATAACCGATGAACCTGTTATAGAAGATGCTGCTCCCGAACCGCCATTACCACCAGCAGTAGATGAACCGTTACCTCCTACACTACCGGCTCCGCCACCACCACCGCCTGACCCATATGTAGCACTATTAGTATTACCTGTCCCACCATTGTTTCCCTGACTCGGTGATGTAGACGGTGTATTACCTGTACCACCTATACGATTGTCTAAACCACCGCCCCCACCGGATCCACCGTTTGATCCATCACGGGTTCCTCCGCCTCCGCCTCCACCTCCGTAGGCTACAATCGCATTCGAGTACGGGTTATTCGTTGAAGGATTGTTCGTTATCGAGGATCCAGAAATATACGAGTTTCCACCGTTACTTCCGTTAAAATTGTTCCCTCCTGAGCCACCCGAACCTCCAGCTCCTACTGTAATAGTATACACAGTATCAACAGTTAACGATAAGCCAGATCCTACCCTAAGTCCCCCGGCTCCGCCCCCACCACCTCTGTCATATGACCCACCACCGCCCCCACCGGCAACTACAAGATATTCGACAGAAATTGGTGGTGTGTTAGTAAACGATACTGCGCCGGTACCAGCTGTGAATGTGGTGATTTTGAAAGCACCAACTTGCACTGTACTGGCAGTTAAGCCAGCGTCAACGGTTATATAATATGCAGCTGGATATTTAAGGATGACTATACCGGAACCACCTGATCCCAAATTGTTTCCGCCCCCGCCGCGATTCGCTAAGCCATTTATAGCCGATGGGCTACCTGCTCCGCCGTCATCTGATGCTGTACCCGAACCATTATTCCCGTAAGTACCACCCCCGCCTGCATAGCTTACGTTTGATCCTGTAATTGCGCTATTTGCACCTATACCACCGCGTCCACCAACAGCAAAAGTTCCTGGTGCACCGGGCCCTCCTGCGCCACCACCACCGCCGGCAGCTCCGTTCGAATTCGCGTTATGACCATTACCCCCACTATAACCTTGTGCTGGCGAAGTAGCTGGTGTATTACCTGCACCACCTGCTGCCCCAGAGGGGTTATCAAATCCACCGCCACCACCCGACCCGCCTGCGCTTCCGGCTCCGGTTAACACTCCACCTCTACCACCACCTGCACTAATAATTGTACCATATATAGAATCAGAACCGTTTGAACTACTGCCACCTGCCCCGATTGTTACAGTATAAGGTGTACTTATAATAGTGCTTATAGTACCAGTTCTAAAGCCACCGCCACCGCCACCGCCATTATATAAATTAGTCACACCACCACTACCACCGCCAGCGACTACAAGATATTCTATGTCAAAAGTTAAACCACCACCAGCAGTCTTATTCACCGTCATCCACTGCGTAAATGCAGGATCATAGTATTCTATATTTAACGTACTAGAATTATAGCGTATAGCACCACTAGGTGGTGAGCCGGGACGCTGTGCTGTGGTTCCTGAGGGTAAATCTATATAACCAGTGCTGGTATTAACTTGATCACTGACAGCAGTAATTGATGTTGAACCCGATGTCTTTGCCCAACTGGTGCCGTCAAAGGTCCAGGTGGTTCCTGAATATACATATGTATTACCTGTGGTCGGATTTAATGGAAATGTTAATGGCATAAGGTATTTACACTAGACTAAATGTGACAGTTCCCGTACCGGCTGTGACAGAATATATTCGTGAACCCGCAACAGCAGTGGTATTGGCTGTCATGGTTAGGCCTGCTGAAAATGTGGCTGTGTAGACGCTGGGTATGCGTAAGATGACCACGCCAGAACCGCCTGCTGCTGATGTACCATAACCACCCCCAGTTCCACCTCCACCTCCACCTGTGTTTACTGTACCAGCTGAAGCGGCACCATCAACGGAAGAGCCATTTCCACCTCCCCCCAAACCCCCTGTTCCAGCAGTTCCCGAGTATTGAAGTCCACCTCCACCTCCACCTGCATAGTAAGTTGAAGTTCCTGTTATAGAATTCAATGCTCCTATGCCACCATTTTTATTTGTAGCAGCAGCGCCTGCACCGCCGCCACCGCCATAATCAGGACTATTACTTGTCGTAGCTGCGGCCCCGGAATTTCCTTGGCCAGCTGTTCCCGGTCCACCGGCTCCGTTGCCACTGGATCCGTTTAAATAGCCACCGCCACCACCTGAACCACCTGTAGCACCCACAGCCGTTCCATTCCCCCAATTGGTTGCTTCAGTTCCTCCTCTCCCGCCTCCAGTACTAGTAATAGATGAAAAAGTCGAACTTGAACCGCTTGTTATTGAAGATCGACCGGGATAGGATGCACCAGTTCCCCCAGCACCTATAGTGATATTATAACTTGCATTAAGTTGCAAAGAGCTATTTGTTCCGGTTAATAATCCACCTGCACCGCCACCTCCTCCATTGGCACCCCCGCCACCTCCGCCAGCCACTACCAAATATTCTACTGTAAATGCTGGGATCGTGGTTGTAAGAGCAAAAGTGCCAGTGCCGGCGGTAAATCTTGTATAACGAAATCCAGTATTTAAATTAACAGTTTCACCAGTTAAGCCAGTGCCGATATTTGCGTAAAAAGTGTCGGGGTAACGTATGATGACTACACCTGAACCACCTTTACTTGCTGAACCCGCTCCTGATCCCCCACCGCCTCCGCCGGTATTTTCTGTACCATCAACCGGAATACCCGATCCTTTTGACCCAGCTCCGCCTCCGCCTGCACCACCCGGACCGGCACTGACAGCATTTGCAAAGACTCCGCCGCCTCCGCCACCGGCTAGTGTTAATGGTGTTCCTGTTATAGTTGTAGTTGCTCCTGAGCCACCTGTTCCTCCAACACCAGATGTAGTACTACCTGTTGCTGCACTACCTGCTGTGCCGGCTCCACCGCCGCCGCCGCCACACCAACTTACACCGGATCCGCCGTTGTTACCTTGAGCAGGCGTGACTGAAGGGACATTTCCAGGGCCACCGATACCACCATAACTACCGCCTCCGCCTGATCCACCTGACCCGCCATTAGAGGCATACCAATCTCCATAACCGCCGCCGGCAGCAGTTATAGTGTCTAAAACTGAATTACTGCCATTTGGACCGTTGAGACCTACCGTGGCCGGCCCACCGGCGCCGATCGTTACAATATATGATGTGTTAGCCCTTATGCTTGTTAGAGTACCAGATCTATATCCGCCAGCACCACCTCCACCTCCACCAGCACCACCAGGCCCATACGCACCTCCACCTCCACCTCCTGCTACTACAACGTATTGAACTTCTATAGGTGGCGAACTACTAAAGAAAACATTTCCAGTACCAGCAGTAAAGGTTGATACTTTGTTGGCACCAATCGTTAATGTGCTTGTGGTCAGGCCTGCATCAGGGACCATGTAATAGAGTGAGAGATAACGTAGTATTACTACGCCAGAACCACCTGCACCACCGATACTACCGCTTGCTCCTGTACCACCTCCACCGCCTCCCGTGTTAGTAGTTCCTGCTAGACCTGTTCCACTTACCACACCAGCAGCACCGCCGCCTGATCCTGCTGCGCCAGCATTTCCTGTGTAAACTCCACCACCTCCACCGCCAGCATATAATGTTAATGTTCCTGTTATAGATGACGCACCACCAGCACCACCAGCACCACCATTACCGTTTGATCCAGTATTTGTAGTGGCATTTGATCCAGCAGCTCCAGCGCCACCCCCTCCACCCCCTCCGCGTTCGTTGCCTGGCGTATTAGCAGATCCTTGTCCGCCACTGTTGCCCTGAGAAGGAGTCACAGAAGGTGTATTACCTGCTGCGCCTGGATGATCACTGCTATATGACCAGCCACCGCCGCCCCCGCCAGAACCACCAGCAACACAATTATTAGGACCAGTATTACCAGATCCACCACCGCCTCCACCGGCGCTAGTTATTAACGAAAATACTGAATTTGAACCACTTCCTCCTGCTGTAGTGGTTGCTGGACCACCTGTGCCACCACCTCCTACTGTGACTGTGTAAGTACTTGCAAAATAGACAGATTGTGTTCCTGACCTAAATCCACCGCCTCCACCTCCACCTCCACCATAAAAGGCTCCACCGCCACCGCCACCGGCAACAACCAAGTATTCCACTGATATTGAGGTCGCTTGACTGGTACTTGACACCGACATCCATGCGCCAGCCACAGTGTCATAGTATTCTATACGAGCGATTTCTGTGTTAAATCTAGTGTATCCATTTGTTGGCGCACCTGGACGTTGAGCCGTATTGCCCGACGGTATTGCTATAAATCCTGTACTTGAGGTAGCTTGATCATAATTAATGCCGCCGCCACCCGAGCCCGACCCAGTTATTACCCAACTATTAGCATAGTAGATGTTAAGGTCGCCCTTTTCTGAATTAAACCATAATTGCCCAGCAGCAACATTAGCTGCGGGTGCTGTCGCTGAAATAGTGACGTTCGCCCCACCCGACCCACCCGAACCAGCTGGTCCTGTGGCTCCGGTTAAGCCTGTTGCTCCAGTGGCTCCTACACCAGTGGCGCCTGTAGCACCAATGCCAGTAGCACCTGTGGCTCCGACAGGACCTACATTACCTGCGATACCAGCGGAACCCGTAGCGCCCACATTACCTTGTAGTCCAGTAGCGCCAGTTAATCCTGTGATACCTGTGGCACCTGTGATACCTGTGGCACCTGTGATACCTGTGGCACCCGGTACGCTGCCTGCGCCAACTTCGGCCCAGGTATTGGCATAAAATACGTAGGTATCACCAGTGTCTGTGTCATACCATAGTGCGCCCGAACTGGGATTCACAGGTGCTGTGTTACTGGTTGTTATACTAGCGCCACCACCGCTGATTGGTATAGCATTGCCTGTTGATCCTATTGTTTCGAGTCCACTGGCACCTACACTTAGTGTGACTGCATTAGCTCCTGTGCCTAACTGTATGCTACCTACTGTGATTGGTACTTTAGCTTGGGCATTGGCTGCACTGGTAAAACTAACACCGTTAGCCGTGCTCTTAATCGCTGTACCACCAATGTCAAGAGTATTTCCCGATAAGTAAAGATCACGCCAACGTAGATCGGCTCTACCAAGATCGTAGGCAACATTGGCACCAGGTAGTACGCTGGTACCGACACTGAGTAAATTAGCAGCAGCGCCGGCTGATTGGCTAGCAGCCCAATTGACGCCGTTCCAGACCCAGGTTTTACCACCTGTGATATGCTGTTGATTTAAGGCGGGATTAGCAGGAAATTGTATGGGCATAACTAGTATTTACGTAAATGTAACAGTCCCAGTTCCTGCTGTTACGGTGTAGGTTCGGTATCCGGTTTGACTGGTGTTGGCTGCTGTGGCTGTGATACCGGCCGAGAATGTTGCTGAATATAAATTTGGTATGCGTAGGATGACTATGCCTGAACCACCTGCACCACCATAGGCCCCAGTAGATAACCCACCGCCCCCACCCCCACCTCCGCCGGTATTAGTACTACCTGAAGATGCTGTTGTATCGTTGCCGGTTCCGTTTCCACCTCCCCCAATACCCCCTGTCCCTCCACTGGAATTATATCCGCCTCCCCCTCCGCCACCGGCGTATGCAATAGAAGTTCCGGTTATGCTTGTATTTGCGCCAATTCCGCCACTTGCCCCAGCACCGTTTGGAGCATTTGCACCGGCACCACCTCCGCCACCGGCACCACCTCCGCCACCGGCACCACTTGTATTATTACCGCCACTTCCACCGCCTCCGCCAGTATAACCTTGGGCAGGAGTAGTTGCTGGTGAATTCCCTGTCCCGCCTGCAGATCCTGGGTTTCCTTGTCCACCACCGCCACCAGATCCACCTGCAATACCAGCCACGCCCGGACCACCGCCTCCGCCTCCGCCGCTACCAGTGATTGTAGAAAATACAGAGTTTGAACCAGATCCACCATTTCCGGATCCCAGAGGACCTTGACTCGCTCCTGCAGCACCTCCACCACCTACGGTAATTGTATAAGATACTCCTGTTGAAATCGACGTTTGTGTTCCTGTTAAAAAGCCGCCACCGCCACCGCCACCGCCACGATTGTTTCCACCGCCACCCCCACCACCTACTACCAAGTAATCAACTGTCAGTGGTGGTGAAGTGGTAAATGAAATCGATCCTGTGCCTGAGGTAAATCTTGTGTATTTTTCTGAGGCGTTGATTTGAACGGTTTCTGCGGTTAGGCCTGTACCAACATTGATGTAGTAATTGGTTGAATAGCGTAGTATTACTATACCACTGCCACCATTAGCTGAATTTTGTGAGCCATTACTAGGAGAAGTTCCGCCACCACCCCCGCCTGAGTTCGTAGTTCCATCTGTGCCTTTTAGATTACTACCACCAACAGTTGCGCCAGCACCACCACCACCAAGACCTCCTGTACCAGAAGTTCCGGATCCGTAGGCCGAGCCACCGCCACCACCGCCGTAGTAGGTACTAGTAGTCGTTATAGAGGAAAGTTTTCCTATACCACCATTACCACCACTGGCACTGTTGGTATCTGCTCCGACACCCCCGGCACCACCACCTCCAGCACCCCCACGGTTTCCGCTTGTACCTAAATTACTACCTCCTGCGTATCCCCCGGGTCCTGCTGCACCACCGGCATAAGCTGTACCACCAGAACCACCTGCTCCACTACCATTGCTACCCTGACCACTGCCTGCTATACCTACTGCGCCAAACGTTGGACCTTTAGCACCACCACCTGCTGTGATTGTATGGAAAACGCTAGAACTACCTGCTGCGCCAGGAATGATACCACTACCTCCGGAACCTACGGTGACTGTGTAAGAAATATTCATCTGAACTGTACTCAAGGTACCATTTAAAACGCCACCACCTCCACCACCTCCACCAACTTCTAATCCACCCGATCCACCGCCTGCAACTACAAGATATTCGACGTCAATTGGTGGTGATGTACTAAATGACACCGTGCCAATACCGGCTGTGAATGAAGTGATTTTAAAACTACCCGACTGTGCTGTACTAGCAGTTAATCCTGCGTCAACAGTAATGTAATAGCCGGCTGGATATTTAAGGATGACTATACCGGAGCCACCCGAGCCAGCAGATGACGATGGTTGATTTGCGTGCGATCCTCCACCGCCACCTCCTGTATTCAGTGTTCCGCTTGTAGCACTTCTAGTAGTAGTTGAATATGGTGAGGCGGCATTCCCTACTCCACCTGTACCACCACCGCCCCCGCCACCTAATCCATTTGTAGTGGATGCTCCTTGAGCGACTGCCGCAGCTCCGCCTCCGCCTCCACCGGCATAGGTAACTGAAGATCCTGTAATACTGGAATTAGCTCCTATGCCACCATTTCCTCCACCACCATTGGGGCCTACTATTGCAGGACCTCCTGTGCCGCCAGCACCACCTCCTCCGCCAGCGCCAACAATCGTTGAGGAACTACCACCGTTATTCCCTTGAGAAGGGGACACCAAAGGGGTATTACCGCTACCACCAGTTCCCGAACTTCCCCCTCCTCCACCACCAGAACCTCCAGTACTGCCGGCTGCGGTCCAACCGCCCCCTTTCCCACCTCCACTAGAAGTTATAGTGTAAAAAATAGAATCAGAACCATTTGTATTAGTTCCACCGCCGGCGCCTATAGTTACATTAGCACTTGTCCCAATTATATAATTTAACGTACCTGTTCTAAATCCCCCGGCACCTCCTCCCCCCGAAACGTCATTATTTCCGCCGCCCCCACCAGCAACCACCAAGTATTCTATGTCAAACTGTGCTGTGCCACCACCAGCAGTCTTATTAACGGTCATCCACTGTGTGTAGGAGGGATCGTAGTATTCTACATTTAGAGTACTAGAATTATAACGAATCGCACCCGAAGGTGGTGAACTAGGACGTTGTGCTGTAGTGCCTGAAGGTAAGTCAAAGTATCCGGTGCTGGTGGTTGCTAGATCGTAGCCAATGGCCGACGCACCGGTGCGACGCCAGGTCTGCCCAGTCCAGGTGTAGACTATGCCTGAATATGTGTATTGTTGTCCAGTTGTAGGGTTTGAGGGAAATTGGATAGGCATATGGTATTTACGCTAGACTGAATGTAACCGTTCCAGTACCGGCTGTGACTGAGTATATTCGTGAGCCCGTGACAGCAGTGGTATTGGCTGTCATGGTTAAGCCTGCCGAGAATGTGGCGATGTAATAATCTTGAATTTTAATTACAACTATGCCGGAACCACCTGTGCCACTAGCATATGTATTACCGCTTCCTCCCCCGCCACCACCGCCGGTATTTGCAGTACCAGCAGTACCATTGCTATTGTAGCCACCCCCGCCACCCCCGCCACCCCCGCCAGGCCCTGCCGACCAGCCAGCAGCTGGGAGTCCACCTGCACCACCTCCGCCTGCATAAGTTATCGCAGATCCGGTAATTGATGATGCTAATCCTATACCTGCTGCGCCTAAAGTTCCTCCACTGGCATTGCCCCCAGCTCCCCCAGCTCCCCCACCACCGGCATTGGCACCATTTATTCCGGGATTATGAGCTGAGTTACCGCCGGAATTCCCTTGACTAGGGGTCGTACTAGGTGTGTTACCTGCTCCCCCCGGCGAAGCACCCCCTGAGGGGTTGTATGCTGCACCACCGCCAGAACCACCAGCCAGTCCTGCACCAGAATTAGTACTTGTCCAACCGCCTCCGCCACCACCTGAACTGGTTATTGTATTAAACACGCTTGCGGTACCATTTGCGCCAATTGAGCCACTGGCACCAGCACCACCACCGCCGATGGTTATGTTGTATGCTATTCCAGTTGAAAGATTGGTAGATGTTCCAGTTCTGAGCCCACCAGCACCGCCACCACCCCCGCCATTGCCACCACCAGCACCACCGCCGGCTACTACTAGATATTCTACTGTGAGTGCGGGTGGTGTTGTAGTTAAGGCAAAAGTACCAGTGCCAGCAGTAAATCTTGTATATCGATAACCGTTGCCTAGTCCAACAGTTTCACCAGTTAGGCCAGTACCAATGTTAGCGAAATAAGTGTCAGGGTAACGTACGATGACTACGCCTGACCCGCCACTACTGCCCCCACCAGCACCTCCGCCTCCGCCACCACCTCCGCGATTCGCGACTCCGGCTGTAGATGTATTGCTAGTAGCAGTACCACCATTTCCCCCAACACTAGAGCCCCCGGTACCGGCGGCTCCATTTCGTCCACCACCACCGCCACCAGCATAAAATAAACTTGTACCAGTGATAGATGTACTTGAGCCTGCTCCGCCTGCGGTTCCACTACCAACAGCACCGGCACCACCACCACCGCCTCCGGCTAAGCTATCGCCTCTGTTTCCCGAAGCTCCAGAGTTTCCTTGACCAGCAGTTCCTGAGCCACCTGTTCCGTCAATGGCGCCGCCGCCGCCGGAACCACCACTTAGACCGTTGTCGTTTCCGTCTGATCCGCCACCTCCGCCACCTAAACTAGTGATAGTACCTAAGCTACTGTCACTGCCATTTGAGCCGCGCACAGACGAGGATCCGGCTCCTGCTGCACCACCGGCACCAACTGTCACAATATATGAAGAATTAACAATTAAATCTGTGGTACTAGCTCTATAACCACCAGCCCCACCGCCACCGGACCAATCAAATCCACCACCGCCACCACCAGCAACTACTAGATAATCTACTGAAATAGGCTGGCTACTAGTAAACGTGACATTGCCAGTGCCAGCAGTAATAGTAGAAACTTTCTGGGTGCCAATGGTGACTGTGCTTGTGGTTAAACCAGCATCTGAGATCATATAGTATACTGCGGAATAGCGTAGAATGACTATGCCTGAACCACCGGCTGCACCTGGGTTAGCATTATCTCCACCCCCAGAGCCACCACCGCCACCAGTATTAGCGGTCCCGGCAGTACCAGCTGCGTTTCTTCCACCTGCTCCACCGCCCCCAAGACCCCCAGTTCCTGCTGTTCCTAGCCCGCCACTAGCATTAATTCCAGCTCCACCTCCGCCTGCGTAATATGTTAAAGTACCAGTTATTAACGATACATTACCGATGCCGCCCGTACCACCAGTGGTAGCTGTAGGAATAGAACCTTGACCACCAGCGCCACCACCACCGCCTCCTGGATAATTTTGTCCCCCAATGTATCCATCCCTGCCTGCAAATCCTTGACCAGCAGTTCCGGCTCCAGCGAATCTACCATTATTACTTGCGGCAGCTCCACCACCTCCTCCACCGCCACCCGATCCGCCAACTTTTCCTGAGTTTCCTCTGTCGGCATCTGCTCCGCCACCGCCACCAATTGAAGTAACTGACGAAAAAACAGAATTAGATCCGTTACCACCTGTACCGTTAGGACCGCTATTTAGGCCAGCAGTTCCACCTCCCCCAACAGTAACAGTATATGTAGACGTAAAATTGACGGTTGATGTGCCGATCAATAAGCCACCTGCACCACCCCCACCTGCACCACCCCCTCCAGATGCTGTCACGCCGCCTCCACCTCCGCCCCCAGCAACTACTAAGTATTCTACCGACATTGTGGTAGCTGTGCTAGTACTAGTAACCGCCATCCAAGCCCCGGCTACCGAATCATAGTATTCTACTCTAGCGATTTCACTGTTAAATCTAATTACACCATTATTAGGTGCGCCGGGACGTTGTGCTGTGTTTCCTGTGGGCAAGTCAAAGAATCCTGAGCTTGTAGTCATCGTATCGTAGACTGAGGCTACACCACCATCGCCGCCTACAGTTGCCCAGGCATTACTGAAATATACGTTGAGTTCACCGGTTTCGGTGTTTAACCACATATTACCGATGTTGGCCGAAACAGGTGCAGTAGCACTTACTGTGACATTAGCCCCGCCACCTGATCCACCTGTGCCTGCTGGACCTGTAGCACCAGTCAGGCCTGTGGCACCTGTTGGGCCGGTGTTACCCGGTAAACCAGTGGCACCAGTGGCTCCTAGGCCGGTGGCACCAGTTAAACCTGTAGCGCCAGTGGATCCTATACCTGTAGCCCCGACGGGGCCTGTGTTACCCTGAATACCAGTGGCACCCGTAGCACCAACAAAACCGCCGTCGCCAGCTGGTTCTATCCAGGTGCCCACACCTGACAAATTGGCATAAACAAACTCTTTTAATGTTTCAGTGTCTAGCCAACGATCACCAAAATTGGCTGACACTGGTGCTGTATTACTGTAGGTAAACGCAACACTGCCACCACCTGACCCAATGGGTATGACGTTACCTAGACTGTTGATTGCCTGTAACCCAGTTCCGGTAGCTTCTAGTGTTATAACATTGCCTTGAGTAGACAACCGCACTCTAGACACAGTGATAGGAATTGTCACTGCTGAATTGGCTGCTG
>Ga0214923_10006732_pt1 | contig 12794 bp, 12 predicted proteins | sample LL1510_MetaG_FD_177993 | JGI IMG/M metagenome (GOLD analysis project Ga0214923, IMG submission 177993) | Freshwater microbial communities from Lake Lanier, Atlanta, Georgia, United States - LL-1510 | ecosystem: Environmental > Aquatic > Freshwater > Lake | place: USA: Georgia | collected...
ACACCAGAACCAGTCCCAGAAGTAACACCAGAAGTAACACCAGAGGTTGTGCCAGAACCAGTCCCAGAAGTAACCCCAGAACCAACCCCAGAACCAGTCCCAGAAGTAACCCCAGAACCAGCCACAGATGTGATATTAGAATAAATTATTATTTAAATTATTTATTTTAAAAATAAATAATAAAATTGATTCTTTAAATTATTTATTTTGATTATTAAATTATGGAAAAACTTAATAATCAACAACAAACTATTTTTGATAAATATGTAAATGGAGAGAATATTTTTATAACTGGGCCAGGAGGTGCTGGAAAAACATTTCTTATTAAATTAATAGTTGAGCACGCAATTAATAATCAAAAAAATTATAAAGTATGTGCATTAACAGGATGCGCAGCAATTTTATTAAATTGTGGTGCTACAACATTGCATTCATTTGCTGGAATTGGTTTGGCAAAAGGTGCAGTAAATCAAGTTGTAGATAGTGTTGTAAAAAATAAATATCGTAAACGTAATTGGACAAAAACAGATTTGTTAATTATAGATGAAGTTAGTATGTTGTCATTAAAATTGTTCATTATTTTGGATTTAATAGCAAAACGCGTAAAACAAAAAAGAGACACTCCATTTGGAGGAATGCAAATAATATTTTCTGGAGATTTTTATCAGCTGCCGCCGGTTGGAAGTGAAGAGGATCCTGATACACTAAAATTTTGTTTTGAAACTCCATTATGGAATGAATTATTTCCACAAAACAATCAAATTATTTTACAAACAATATTTAGACAAACCGATGAAAAATACGCAAAAATATTAAATCGTTTAAGAATCGGAGAGGTTACAAAAAAAGGAATAGAAGAACTGCAAAAATGTGTAAATAAACAAATTGATAATGATAATAATCCAACAATTTTAATGCCCCTACGTAAAAGTGCAGATATTATAAATAATAAAGAATATAATAAATTAGACAAAATAAGTGAGCACGTATATGAATTAAAAATGCTGGATGATATAGATATAAAAACCGATAAATATATTAGTAATGGATTTTGGTCTGAAGATGATAAAAATCAAGAATGGCAAACATTAGCAAATAGTGTAATGGTAGATAAAACTATTAATTTGCGTATAGGCAGTCTAGTTATGTGTGTTGTTAATTTAAATACAAATATTTATAATGGAAGTAAAGGAGTAGTAATCGATTTTAAAGATAATAATCCACTAGTAAAATTTAATGATATTACACTTTTAATTACTCCTCATATTTGGCAAAGTGATAAAAATCCAAATCTTGGAATTAAACAACTACCGTTAATATATGCGTGGGCTATTACAATTCATAAATCTCAAGGAATGACTTTAGACACTGCCTATATTGATATTGGTAATTTTATATTTGAATGTGGACAGACATATGTTGCACTATCCAGAGTAAAAACATTAGAAGGATTATATTTAAAAAACTTAGACATATCTAGGGTAACCGTAAATATGAAAGTAAAAAACTTTTATAGCAATTTAGAAAGCCAAAAAAGCCAAGAAAGCCAAGAAAGCCAAGAAAATCAATCATAAAGTATATCCAATACTAATGTAAAAGACCAATCCATATTATTAAAATCAACGATCTCTCCATATTCATCTAATACTTTAATATTTAATTTTTTTATGTCTACTGGCCCATAATAATTTCTAATAGCATTTTGTACCTTATCATTTCGAGCAGTATTATAAAAGTTTTTTTCATCTATTTGATGAACATAATCAATTCTTGCAATAATATCAGTAGATACAATAGATTCTGCAAATGTGGCTATAAAATTATTAGTTCCAGAGTTTGTAAAATCAGTTATACTAACATATAAATATTTTGGAGAATCAAAATCAACAATTCCTTCAGAAATAAGAGATTCGCCTGGCTTTAAAATATACTCATCAGATCTAAATCCTAACTTCCAACCTAACCTGAAAGGACGCTGACTCTGTTCATAGTTATTACTAGCACTACTAGCACTAGTAGTGTTAAATACTAATGTATAAGAAGTATTTGTAGTAGAATTATTTGTAAAAACACTTTTCCCACTAATTACATCTATATTATATGATATATCATAAGTAGTTAACTTGTCTGAAATAACCGTTTTTATATCTCTACCAGCCGGCGTTACCAATCTATTTGTGCAAGGCGTGCTATAATTTCCATAGCTTATATCAATGGTTGAAGAAACATTAGAAGAATTATTTTTTATAACAAAAAAATTATTTGAAGAATTAATAGCATGTATTGAAATTGGAATATTATAAGCACTAAGCTCAATTGCTACTATTTTTTTAAATGTTTCTGGTAAATCAATATGAAAGCTTGAACTTTTGCTATTATAATAATTGTCACGAAATCTACTATCAATATTAATGGTTTTTTTTATAATTTTATTAACATTGGAAGAAGTAGGAACACTCGGAGCAATAATAACACTTGCAACACTAGCAACACTCGGAGCAATTGGAACATTTGGAACATTTGGAACACTTGGAACAGAAGAACACGGTTCTAAAGAAAGTTGTGTTAAATCTAATTTTTCTAAATTACTTAAATTATTCATATATTTTTCAATCAATAAATCATTTGTAAAGTCTGAATCACTATTTAAATCATAATAATTATTCATATATATAAATTATTTATTTTATATATGAATATTTAACTTTATTCTTCTTTGTCTTTGTCTTCTTCGTCTAATAACATAATAGCCATTGCCGAATAATTGTGTAAATCAATTAAAGTATCGCGCAGTTGCTCGTCATTAACTAGTTGAACCTGCGTTTTACTAATGTTTTGTAGTCGCTTAATCTTATCACCCATTCTAACTAAAACACCAACAGTTCCATATTCAGCAAAAGCATCTCCATAATCACTATTTTTACGTTTAAAAAGTTCTAATGATTCAGCGTGAACTGCTTTCATTTGCAACACTCTATTAGACATGATATACTTATTTAATATAATATAAACATAGTTTAAACTTTAAATCAATTTTAGAAGTTAATAATTTTAATAACTTTAATTAGTGAGAAAAATTATAATATCTATATAGATATATAGATGCCTATAATAAATAACGAAAGTGCAAGAAGTGCAAGAAATGGAACAAAAGAAGGTCCAGGTAGGGCTAGAACGAGGATTGGAAATCCTGAAAAGCTATTACTTGCGGCACAAATGCCCGAAATTCTCAGCCGACTCGCAGCGCGTCGTAAAAGTCTTAAAGTGCATCCTCGGTCAACATCTCGGTCGCCATCTCAGTCGCCATCTCGGTCGCCATCAAGAAGAAGAACTATGGGCGGTAAAAAACCAAAATCCCAAAGAAAAAAACCAAAAACTCGCCGTAAAAAACACTAATGTTAAGACATTAATGAACCAAAAGGACTGTTAAATGGAATCATAATGGATTTTGTTTTTTCTACATCAACTACTTTTTTATCAAGATATTTTTCATCAATTACGATTTGATAAAGATATTTATTAAACCAATCAACCGACATACTATATTTGCCATTAAAATTATTATTGTTTCCGTGAGAGTTTTCTATTAAAAACTTATCTATTTCGCCTTTTATCATATTATACCCCCGTATAATAACCGCGTGCGTTTGACTGGATTGTCTATATTGTAACCCATTGCATTTATCCATAATAATATTATCGCCAAATATGTCATCATAATTAAACGCTTTTGTATCTAATAAACTATATTCTTTTGTATTAAACTTATCCCAATCAACCCCACAAAAAACAGCTTGATTGTCATCAATTGCTTTTTTAATTGCATTAAACATTACAACTTGAGGAACATTAATTAATTCTTGTTGTTTGCCGCCAATTACATTTGGAGTAAGTTCAATATGATATTTTTTATAATATTTGATATTTTTACACGGATAATTTATTAAACATATTTTACTATCAACATTATATTTAACAAACTTATGAAAAAAAGTTAATGGAGTTAAATCAGGATGAGAGACAACATATTCATTTGTTTTATACATAGCATCTGGTTCATCATCGTCATCATCGTCATCATCATCATCATCATCGTTTTTGTCATCATCTGGCACATTATCCCCATCCCCTCCTTTCTTGTGTTTTCTATTCTTTTTCTCTCCTTCTTCGGAAATTTCTACTTCTATTTTATTTTTATTATTATTTTTATTTTTTTTATTTTTGTTTTTACTTTTAATTTTTTTAGTTGAATATTGCCAATTAAATTGTTTAGGTGGCTCCCCTAAAAATATAACTAATATATTATAAAACTCATTTAAAGTAGAAGTAATTAAATGTTCTTTATTTTTTTGACTATTATTTTTTTTTAATGCAGTAATAATTTTAACAGATGCTTTAATTAAATAATTATTAAAAAAATTATTAAGATCATTTGTATTCTTGCTATGAAACATATCAGCCATAGCATTTTTAGGAATAATACCATATTTAGTAATCAAATTTCGAAACATAATCCATTGATTTCCGTCACTTGTTTTTGACTCTAGAATATGAATAAGTTTTATATCATTTATATTTTTATGATAGTTATTAGCTATATAATTTAAAAAAAAGTTGGTTTTTTCTAATCGGTCATAAAAGTATATAAAGTTTTCACTAAACTCAAAATTGGGTAAATTATATTCTCTTATCATGTCTAACCTTATAATATTTAATATTGCAAATATCCAGCATCGACCACTGTTCTCTTGATTTGTTATATTAGTTTTAATGTCAATTTTATTAGTAAACTCTTTATTATCACGTTGAACTACATCACTGTCTATAACTAATTTATTAAAATTAACTTTTGTGTTGATATTTTTAAAAACTTTATTTGTACGTTTTTTTTTAAATGATTTTCTAAAATCAACTATATTTTTATGAGTTATATTGTATTTCATTCATATATATTACTAATATATTATCTTAAATTATGATAATTATGATAATTATGATAATTATGATAATTATCATAATTATCCACAACCACAACTTTTATTACCTATATTAAACATCGATTTATTATTGGGGTTGATTTGAGAAGGCAGCACCTGACGCAAATATGGGGTAGATTGAACTGATTTGTTGTTATTGTTGTTATTGTTGTTATTGTTGTTATAATTGATTTGTGATAAAGATGCAGGTGAAGTATGTTTAGAAAACACCATTTTTAATTGTCGATTCATATTATAATAATAATAAAAGATTATTTTATTATTTTATTATTTTAATTACAAAAAAAACTACAATTTAAAGGCTTGGTTAAAATGATTCCTTTTTTTTTGGCTAAGTACCGATGATAGGAGCCGTGTTTTACATCAACCCCAGCACCGCCTGGATCCATACCTCCTGGTTTATTAGATGTAATACTGGTTTTTGTTGAGTTTCCTCGTGTAGGAACATTTGTATAAGCTGGATATTTTGAAGGCAGTGCACGATCACTTTGTCCTCTTAAATTATTTTTGGAACCCCAAACACTAGAATTGCTAATATCTTCTCTATTTTGTAATATATTTTTAGCAACAATGATAGAAGCATAAGTATCTGTAAACTGTGAACCATGCAATGAAACCTGTTTATTTATTTTTCTCTCTACGCCTAATTTGTATAAACTAGTATTATTTATACATTCACCATTACACCGCGCAGCACTAGTAGTAGTAGTAGTAGCACAATTACAATTAACCATTTATATAATTATATAATTATAATTAATTAATTCTATAATTATATTAATAAATTGAAAATAATTATATTAATAATATTAATAATATTATAAATATTAATAACATATTAAGATGAGTATCCAATATGATTGTCCAAATTGTAAAAAAACTTACAAATTATATAAGAATTATTCAAAACATACTACAATATGTAGTGAAAAATATAAAGACAAACATAAACAATTAACAAGTATAAATATAGAGCAACCTTCTAGTATTCAACAAACTTTAGAATATTTACTAAAGTCGGTCGCAGAAATAAAAGAAAGTATTAAAATAATACAGAGAGAAAATACACTTAAATATCAAAAAATATCTATATTTGAATGGCTTACCAGAACACACGCTAATACAATTTGCTTTAGAGAGTTTGTTAATAATTTAAACCTTAATAACAAACAATTTTTTCAAAAACAAGATATTAACTTTTTATTTGATGAATTACATTCATTGCTTAATAATAGTCAAATACCACTTAAAGCCTTTAATATAAAGCCAAATATTATATATGTGTATATAGATAATAATTGGAAAGTGTTTGATACCGCAGAAAGTAATTTATTGATAATTAAGATTTCAAAATTGTTATTATGTAATTTATCAGAATTAAATAATAGTGAAGACTATGCTAAATTAGTTCCTTTAATTAATTCAATTAATATTAATAATAAAAGTTTTATTACTAAACTATATAAGTTTTTATATCAAGAACTAAAGTCCGACATTCAAATTATAGAATTAGTTTAATTATATATTTTGTGTATTTTGTGTATTTTGTGCAGTTGCTCAGTAATATTAATATTTTCCATATTATAAAGATCTTTTTTTTTGATGGGTAGTGCGTGAGATTCAGTTGCGCCAATTAAAGCATATTTTGATGTATCTAAATTAGAATTTTTAATAAAACGATTCTTCACGCTTCCATGTATTGTATAAAATATAATATGTTTATATTTTTGAATCATATAAATATATTATAATACTATTATTTTTTTAAGTTATATTTTATGCTAAACAGTTAATCGCTTAATACATACGCCGGGATCTGCGGTGGCGCCGGGATCTGCCGTGGCGGCTGGAGCGGCCACGGCGCCGGGATCTGCCGCGGCGGTGGCGACGGCGGCGGCGACCGCCTTCCATTTCCGAATGTTCTTCTTCCCCTCCCGTTTGTCCCATCATTTGCATTGCCATTTCAGCCTCGTTGGTTGATTCGCCGCCAGATAATTCTTCATAACTGCCGCCGGACATTCCGCACGAGCCCATACCTCCTCTTCTGACTCTTCTGACTCCTCTAGATCCTCTTCTTCTGGAACCTCTTCTTCTGGAACCTCTTCTGGATTTTCTGCCGCCAAAGATACTTCCTAAAGACATTGTCATTATATATTATAATAATATTATAATTATTTTTTTATTAGAAATTAGAAAATAATTATTAAAAGTTAGAAATTATTTTTTATGTGTTTGTTTTCTATGCTTTTGTTTTCTATGCTTTTGTTTTCTATGAGTTTGTTTTCTATGAGTTTGTTTTCTATGAGTTTGTTTTCTTTTAAATTGTTTTTTTTTTAAAGTTTTCTTATTATATTGTTTTCCTCCTCCGCTCATTACTAGAGATATCGCTGCCTCCCTCTTCTCATCCGGGTCCCCGGATTCTTTTTTCTCTTTCTCTATTTTTCTTATGTTATTATAATATTCCTGCTTTACAGTATCTAATTTCTTATATATATCACAATCAGGCGCAGTGGCGTCGGCAAGTTTCTTACCGATCTCTAATAATTTACTGTCATTTAAAATATTCTTTAATTTCAAATCGTTTAAGGTCCACCTATCGATTCGTTTTTTGCGCCACGCCTTACGTACCACGAGATCAGTGATTTTTGGAATTATGTAGTGCGTCCCGAATCCAGGAAAGTATTCTAATTCATCAATCAATTCAACTTTGGAGCCGGCGGGGTCACTACTTTGGGCGGTATTATCATAACCATTCCTCATATACATAGTCATAGTTCCTTTCGTTATGTTTATCGTCTCTGCTTTCATTAATTTGGCAAATTCCTTTAACATATTTTCTTTAACCGAGTCCGGAGTACCAAGTGTAGCAATATTTATAACCCAATCATCATCGAACGCTTTAATTGCCGCAAGAGTTACTGCATTTATCGCTTCTTTTACCAGATCATTTGCCTCCTGAATTACTCTATTTATTTTAGATTCCAAACCGTAGATGAATCGATTCATAGTTATCCATCTTTTATAAAGATCCAAAGCCCTTTTTGCAAGCACAGCTGTTAGTTGTGCCTCATCAAAAAATTTTTGGGCATTATTCTTATTCCCCTCCACCGCCGCCGCCGCCGCCGGATTGGTACTAGGTTTAGTTAAAATAATAGTATCATAATATGTTTGTTTGAGGGTTCTTGTTATTGCCAGTTTAGCTTCTGCTAATGTAAGCGCCGATTTAGTATATGTGTCGGCGGATTGGGCAGCTGTTGATACTTTGGCTTCGGCGGCTTTGGTGGTACGGAAGTCGGCGGCGGCTTTGGTGGCGGCGAATTTGGCGGCATCTTCACGATTCTTGTTTTCGAACGCAGTGATGCATCTTGCGATATCTGATCGTGTGATGAAGTCATCGATGCCCTCTTTAAGCGCCTTCGCTTTTTTATTATGTTTTTTAGCATACTCGGCAACATTATTAAGCTCTTCATCGGTGGGGGCGGCGGCGGTGGCGGCGGTCTGGGCGCGTAACTCCTCGGCCTCTGCTTGTGTGGCAGCACTGGTAGCGATTCCGGGGTATTTCTTAGCATTATCACCAATATTTATTTTAAGTTCTTTAATTTTTTTGTCATCGGGAGTGGGGACGGCCTCAGCGTTCTTTAATTCTGTTAGAAGATCTTCTATATCTTTTTTTGCTTTATTGGTTTCTGTAATATATTTGGGTGGAAACATAGTGATATAGTATTTTGTGCTATCTTCATTATACGGTTTATTCATTAATGTTTTTAACTTATTTAACTCTGTCTCAATTTTGTCATCTTGTCGATTTAACATAAAGTTATTGAATGTAATATTATTGAATGATTCTTTAGCGTGTATAAAATCCTCAGAAAGAGATTCAGAAGAGTTAAGCTTTTGAATGAGGTCAAACAATAATTTTTTAGGATTATCATTGACGGTAGAATAGTCTTGCACACCTAATTTAACACCTAATTTAGTTGTTACATCCGTGGGCTTAATATAATGTATATCAGAATTAAATTTACTAAAAAAAAACGTTAATTGTACTCCTGTAATTGTGTTCAAAGTACTTTCATCAATATTTACAGACATATCCTCTTTAGTTAAAAGATCGAATAAATAATGACTATTATCATCCTTACTCATTATATATATATATATATATATATATATATATATAAAAATTATTTATTTTAGAATTTATAGTTGATATTTTTCTTCAAACATAGATTTACTCATTATTGGAATATTTAATTTTTTTGCTTTTTTTGTTTTTGTTGTTTCTTCATCTATATTTTCTTTAACAATAACAACAAACGTATTTATATTTACAGAATCGTTTAATATTCCTCCAAGCTCTTTTATTTTTTGAGCAAGTTTAATATCTCTAAACTTTGTTAATACAATTTCTTTATTATTCAATTCATTATCTATAATACCTGGTTTTACATCAAGTTCGGGAGTATTAATTGGTGTTTTAATTTTATATTGTAAATTAGCAATCGTTATAAAATCTAAAAACTCTTGAATATGGGATATAAAGTTATCAGCTGTTTTACTAGCAATACCTTCTAACTTTAATAATTTTGTTTTCTTTATTTCATTATTTTCATTGCTTGTTAATATATCAGGAAGGTTAGTTAAAATTTTACTAAATGTAATCTCTCCAAAACCTCTTCCAAAAATATTAGACGCCACCAATAATTTTGGAAGCGAGGCTTTTTCAATTTGCGTTTGAATGCCTTCAAATATTTTTTTAGCCATTTTTTCTTTAAACCCCTCAACTTTGAGAAAATCTTCTTCGCTCATCGCCAATATTTTTGGAATAGTATTAAATCCGCTATCCACAATACGTTTTATATTACCAGGACCAATTCCACTAATCTCTAAGTTTTTAAAGAACAAAAGAATATTTTTTTTTTTAACAATTGAATTATTTTCTTTATCTTCTAAAATAATATCAACGTGTTTATCATTCCAACTATATTTAACATCTGGAAATTTTACATATTCAGCAGGAACAACTACATTCACAATATGCGGAATTACATCGCCGCTACGAATAATAGTAATAATAGCACCAATACCTATTTTATTATCTTCAATAAATTTAGCATTGAATCCAGTAGCATATTCAATTGTAACACCGCCTAAAGTTATTTTTTCAATTTGAACGCGTGGTTTAATATAACCATCTTTACTTGGCGTCCATAGAACATCAACCACTTTTGCTTCAGCAACTTGGTCAGAAATTACCATTTTAAAAGCAAATGCGTATTCTGGATTTTGTTTAGGCCTTGGATAAATTGCATCATTAATAATAACTAAACCATCAATGTCATATTCATATTCTTTTCGCCAAGCAATTAATTTTTCTGATAAATACTCATTTGAAATAGTAGTATTTACTTCAAATTTTACGTGATTAATTCCACTATTTTCAAACATTTTCATTTGTTCTGAAGGTACAACAACTGGATTAATTAATTCATAAGCAACAAAATCAATATGTTTTAATACATTTGGGTCAACTGTTTTTTTATTTACAACTCCCGACACAAAATTTCTCGCATTTGCAAACGTCTTATAATGTTTATTAAAATTCTCTTTTGTTATTATTATTTCTCCTCTAAATGCCATATCTTTATACTCTTTTTTAATTAAATATGGGATTAAATGACTAATATCTTGGCCTAATACACCATTCCCTCTTGTATATAATTTGGATTCGTTTTTATTATTAACATATAATGCACTTATTCCATCTAATTTGGCAGAAATAACATAAGGTCCACTATAAGTGGCACTCCATTTGGCAACTGCATTTGTCGTTGGTTTTATTTTATCCATTGACCACAATTCATATGGTAAAGTTACTTTATTTTTAGTAATAGTTAATTTACACTTGGTATGACCGGATTTAGCAATTTCATTAGTTGGATATTTTTCTAAAACATACTCTCTAATAATATCATATTCAGTGTCAGTGAATACTGGGTCTTCCTCACAATAATATTTATTATTAGCATACTCAATAATATCTGATAATTGTTCTTCCGTTAATACTTGTAAAAGTGAAATACCATTTTTTTTAAAATTTGTTATTTCATTTAATACTGAAAACGAGTCTTTTGATTTTTTAATTGTTTTATTTTTTGGAGTATGTGGAATTATAACAGGAACTAATGGTTCGGGCGGTGAAGGTTGCGGCGGCGGTGGTGGTAGCTGTAGCGGTACTGCCAATTCTGGCTCTGGCTGCGGTGGCTGCGGTGGCTGAATCGGCTGCGATTCAGTTAATTTAATTAAAGAATTAGCACCAATTCTATTTTCTGGTTTAACATATGCAATTCCTAGAAAATTTAAAATAGATTCTTCAGTTAAAAACTCTGTATCAATTGGCTCGCCTTTAAGTCCATCTTTTAAATGTGATAACGCGTGTTCATTTAATGTGTAACCCAAATCGTTTGCAGTTTGTCTTACAAGAGTATTAAATATTTTACTGCCAGTAAAATATAATAAAGCAAATGGATATTCTTTTGGAGGACTATACAAAAAGTCAACGCGTCGCATAGGTGCATTTGGTTTATTTTTAATAAGAGTTAAACATTTTACTTTTCCTTTTGATAGCACTTCGGCAATCGTTCCGTCTTTAATAAGAGTATCTAAAATAGTTGTAAATATTTTGGAATTATTTTTTTTATTTGTAATAATAATATCAATATCGCTAGAAAAATCTACACCGCGTCTAAAACTACCTACAATTTGAAATTCTGTTTCTGGATCAATCTGTTTTAATTTTTCTCGAAACATTGTTTCAAACTCAATTATCTCACTTCGCGGAATTTTTTGAAGAATATCATCATAATATTTTAAACCGATTAATTGTTTACTATTTAATAAGTCTTCAAGCGATTCGTGCATTTTTAATTCTTCTATGGTTTTGAGTCCTAGAGCAACGAGCTCTTTTGCTTTCGCTGGGCCAACTCCATAAATATTTGTAAAAAGATTATTTGGATCATTTCTTTCATTTTCTAATGCTTCAACCTTTCCAGTATTTATATACTCTTCAAGCTTACTAAGAATAGTAACGCCAACATTTTTTATCTGTTTGACATCATTAATACTATAAATTGGAGTTGGATGTAGCATAATTTCTAAAGCAGCATTTGAATATGCTTTGGATCTAAAATGTTCTCCTTTTTTTGACATAAACTCACTTAATTCGTTTAATATACTAATAAAATCCTCATTTAATCGTTTTTGTTTTTGCATAATAGGCATTGCTGGTTGTGGTGAGTCTGGTGTTTTTGGTTTTAATATATCTTGAGTTGTTTGTTTCAATTTTTTAGATTTTAGCGTAGCATTTGGTTTAGTTTTTAATACTACAGGTTTTAGCATATTATATAATATTTATTATATAATATTTATTATATAATATTTATTATATAATATTTATTATATATATATGCCTTCCAGACCTGCGTCTAAAAGATCGACCAAATCTAAAAAATCTAAAGTCCCTAAATTGCTACCCTCACCGGTAGAACCCGCAGAGATTAGAAAAATGTTAACCAGTACATTTAATGCGTCACCAATTGGAACATTGCCTCGTAAACTATTAACATTTAATGCTTCGCCATTATCACCTACAAAAAGGAGACATAGTAGAGCAGCTAAAAAAATGCAAGCTTTTTTTAGAGGCCATATGGTGAGAAAAATGACAAAAAAAATACAAAGTGCTGCAAAAAAAATGCAATCTTTGTTTAGAGGACGCTCTGCAAGAAATAGAACTAGTAG
>Ga0214923_10006734_pt1 | contig 12793 bp, 10 predicted proteins | sample LL1510_MetaG_FD_177993 | JGI IMG/M metagenome (GOLD analysis project Ga0214923, IMG submission 177993) | Freshwater microbial communities from Lake Lanier, Atlanta, Georgia, United States - LL-1510 | ecosystem: Environmental > Aquatic > Freshwater > Lake | place: USA: Georgia | collected...
GATAGGGAATCTGTGTCTTTGGCATGATAAAAATTACAAATTTGTGAATACAATTCCGCTTTTTTGAGGTGTTTCATATTTTGTTTAAATAATAAAAATTGATTAAAAATACGATTCAGTTTTTATTAATTAAAATGTCATCAATTCAAGAACAACAACTTGCAAAAAGACGTCGCGATGAAGAGAGAAAATTTAGAAAATTTTCTCTCGACTGCTTGAAAAAAAAAATTGATACTTCCGTTAAAAGTTTTTTATCGGAAGTTTTTTCTCAATGGAGACTATACAAGAGATTCTATGAACAAATTGCGGTCATTCAACGATTTATGCGCTCAGATAGATACAAAGACAGAATGAGTTTTTTAAAGATGAATCATCGAGAGCCAAACTCAGCTACTCATTCTGATCATCAAATTGACTTGTTTATCATAATGGAACAAAATCGAGAAGCAGGAATCGGTTGGTCCCGTGATTTGAAGAATGACCGATTGACGATTTTGAGTATATTTCTTCGTGGATTCGTTAGAACACATTCCCCAGTAGTTGATGAACAAAGGTTCACTCAAAAAATGAGGGAAATGTTGAGTCATGATGAATTTGATTATATCAAATTAGCTTATGGACAATCATTCATTAAATTTTTTGAATCAATAAAAATAAAACGAGATGATATTCTATCTGGATGTTCCCCTTTTCGAAGTATGCGTATGCGTGTTTATGATTTATTGTGGATTCTTTACTACTTGTCATCTAAACGACTTCCAAAAAGTTGGTTCCCAAATCCAGAATCCGACTTTGCGTATGTATTTGAGGAAATGCACACAATTCTTCGCCAGTATGTTCAAGAAGAAGAGGAACGTCATCGCGCAATTATGGAAATTGGAACTCCTTATCAGCCAGATTATTCTCCGAAACCTTGTTCTCTATGTGGTAGCGAAACAATTCAGGGTTCTTGCTTCGAGGTGGATTGTATGCGAAGGCGCGAAAGTGCGTGTGCTTCTTGTGGAAATCCAATCATTGAGGAAAGTAATGCTGTTGAAGTTGATGGAATACGTCTTCATCGAGATTGCGCAAATCACAATCAACATAATTCACATTTTCGCGATTACACAGAATGTTCTATTTGTGGATGCTCATCAAATGATATGTCATTTGATGAAAGAATTGGTTTGATTTGTGATAGTTGTATAAGCTTGAACCAATAACACAAGCGCAACAACAACAACTTAAAAGGAATCGTCTTTTATAATATAAAAATGAATACACAACATATTTTAGAACATAATAAAAACATTCTTGATAAATTAAAAACATATCAAGAAGAAATAAATTATAAAATTGTGGATAAATTAGATTATTCCAAAAAGATTCAGAAGATTTTATTAGATAGGACCGTATTTGATAAAAATACATTTTCCAGTGATAAACTCGTTCCAATATGTCTTAAACGAGTAGATAGCAATATCATATTAGATAAAGACGCGTCTCATATTTTATCACAGTTGAAAACCATCGATTTTCGGATTATTCGGTCGGTTATTCAAATAATTTTTAATCGTCTTACGAAAAACAGAAAGAACTATTCATTATTTGCAAAAAAAATTCACACTTTCTTTGATGATGAGGCTCCCACATCTTGGGATGAAGTTGAGTCGCTATATGGAGAAAATGTAGTTTTTTATTTGCTGTTTTTATTTGTTCAATCTACAAATGATGTGATGATGTTTATGAGCGAGAAGCCGATAGATGATATGAAGGGTGCAACCATGATTCATAAGAGGCGCATTCATTTAATGCGGGATGGTCTCTTCAATTTTTGGCAATTATTGAATTATGAAAATCAAATGACGATTGCGGTTCCATTTGTGGGGGATGAGCCGAAATGTGAGTATGAGTTTTATGTTTATTTGGTATTTGACCCACGTGTCCGGAAGGCGGCCATTAGCGGGTTTCGTATAATAGATGCGGTTAGTGGATTTAAGTTGCTATTTCATCCTCCGACTGTTCTTTTTTTGAATGAGCGGAAACACGATGTTATTTATAATCATTTATATGTTTACTTGCTAACATTCGAGGCCTTTTTACAGAAGAACTATGCACATTCGATGAATTATTTGTTGGCGGGGAGTGTGATAAAGAGCGCTTATAATGTGCGTGATTGCGCCGACGTGGATTTCTTGGTGCTGGACCATGAAAGTCAAATAAAGGATTTTTATCCGGAAGTGGGTGTGTCGGGTATTTTTGAGGATTTTGGGAAGACCTATTATGGGAATGAGGAGTATTATTTTCCGATGATTCCAGATATGTATGAGAAGCAGAAGAAGATGAAGGACGCGATGAGGGTTGAGCAGGAGAAGGTAGTAGACCCTTTAACAATTCTGAACAATTATCCAAAGTATTCTGTGAGTGGATTGAAGGCCGGACGCTATATTGATATATTTGCGGGAGAGTGTAAGAGAATTGGGTATTCTTTGGAAAATATGGATGATTTGGTTTTTAATCCAGAGAATCGCATATATTTTTTGGGGTGTCCAGTTATTCAGTTAAAATTGGAGATGATACGGGATAATATAAAGGATATTGATTTAGGACGAGTTTCAAGAAAGCAATTACACGACCTACATTTCTTGAAGAAGAATTATGAGTTTTTATTTACGCAGGGGGAGTGTCGCGAGTTTGGGTTTGATAGATTTACGGGTGGAACTGATATTCGTCATCCAAAAATTGTGTTGAGCCTGAATTGTTATAATCGGCCGTTAATTTCTGAAAGTAAGGTCGGATATGATTTGGTAATCCGTCGGGTTCCATTATATTTACAGGAAATTACGCGGATTATGATTGAAGAGGCCCCATTATTATTTTCTGGTGGAAATGAATTGAAGGAGTATGATTATAAGAAGATATATCAGTCGCCATTATTATCTTCATTACCAGCTTATATGAAGAGGGACGGGGTAATGGTGGAAGTGTCTTATTATTATGAGGTTTCGAAGAATGGTGAGATAAAGATATATATTAATCCTCCGGAGGATATATCACTATTTAGGGATGTTTGTATTACTGGACATATAAAGATTGAAATTGGAGAAACGAAGAAGATACTTATATCAGTGGATGGGCAGAAGATGAAGAAGATATACTCGCAATTTGGAAATGTGGATATTAGAAAGGAGTATCGAATGAGATTAATTATTTTTATGAAAAATTTGATACAAATTCATAAGATGGTGGATTGTCATACGAAGGAGAAAGTATTAGTTGATTTTTTACGATAAAAATGGATTAAAAAAATCATTTGTATAAATAGAATGAATGATTACATTAATAAATTTATAACGAATATTGTTATTGGACAGAAAATTGTGGATTTTTTGAGTTCAAAAAAGATTGATATTGAATCGGGAATTGAATATTTTTTGAATCATTTGAATATTTTGAATCAGATGATTAGTGAGAAATGGGAGAAGAAGTTGAATTATACAAAATATAAAGAATCTTTTAGCAATGAGATGGTGGAAAAATTGAGTGATAAGACCGGAATTGTTGTTGATAAACTGTGTAGTATAGAGCCGTATTGTAAGAAGTCAATTAAATTCTATTCCCCAAATTACATATTTAAGAAGGTTGGATTTCATTTTAGACTGATTCGGTTGGAGAGTTCTTTATACGATATGATGGGTTTCATATATTATGGGAGTGAAATTGTGGGATATGTATGTTGTAGGAAGGGAAATGATTATAAGAATTTGTATATTGTTATCTCGAAGAAGTATGATGGCGATATTTTTACAAATAAGAATCGGAAAGGAAGTTCAGTTAGTGATATAACGGAGGATTGTATGATTTATGACGCTTATTATTATAACATGTATGCAAAGCATTTTAGGAATATGCTGTATTCATATGTTATTGATATTATATCTGAATATGGAAGTATAAAAAATATAATTATGGTCGGTGAGGAGGCGGGTGGTAATTTGTTAGAACTGTTCATGATGGACATAAAGAATAATAAGAATGATATAAATGTCAAGATATCTTCAAAAGTTGTTTATTTTCTTTTTACACAAAATACTGCGATGATGTCATCTGAATTTAAATTGGATTATGGGAATGATATTATTATTATGAATTTTAATAATCGGGATTCTTATCTGACATGGAACATTGATGATGGAATTAAGAAAAAGTGTAATTTTATTTTTCAACCGGCGAAACAATAATTGATTTTTATAAATAACTTTTTTTTCTAAAAAAAGTTATGCAAATTACGAATTTATCAAGAGTTTCATTATATATTACGTATATTATTTTACATTTTATTCTTGTTATACTTTTTGCGAATAAATATGGATATATGAAAATTATATTAGGAATAAATATTATTGCTTTAATTGTGATATTTTTTGTTGAATTGTCTGGATATTTGAAAAACAAAAATAATTTGAATAATGATAAACAAATAAATCAATTTATTGATAATTCTATTGGATTCTATAATTTTATTCGATGTTTTCATTTGACATTGACATACGCTTCGTTTTTTTATATCGTATTATTTTGTTATATTTGTTATTTGGTTCATATTGGAGAAATAAAAAGAGAAATAAGTTTTTTTGTAATTACAATAATTGTTCTTGGACTTATCGTCATATTAAAAGAGGTTATTTTACAATTTTCGAGATGCTTATATTCTGGAACAGATGAAAAGTATCAATTATTATATCACGGGTCATCAAAGGGTCGTTGTAATGATGATTATAATAATTATTGGGAATGTATAAATAATAATTATAAATAATTTATTTTTTTCAAAAAAATTGAAAAATTATAGTTTAAAACTAATTATATAATTAATTACACATGTCTTTAATTATAGTTGAAAGCTCTACGAAAGCAAAGAAGATCGCGAGTCTTCTTGGCAAAGGCTACATTGTCCGAGCAAGTAATGGTCATATTAACCAATTGGCCAAAGAAAACATGGGAATTGATATGAAGAACGGAATCAATCCATCTTATAGTGCAATTCCAGAAAAAATTAAGGTCATTCGCGAATTGAAGGAAGCGATGAAATCAGCGAAGTCCGTTATATTGGCTGGAGACGCCGATCGCGAAGGTGAGGCGATATGCTGGCATATTGCGAACGAGCTCAAACTCCCCATCGATAAAACAATGCGGATTAAATTCCATGAAATTACGAAGGAATCTTTATTGAGCGCAATTGAGAATCCGAGTGTTATAGATATGAATTTGGTGAATGCGCAACAGGCTCGAGCCGTCTTAGATAAATTGGTAGGTTTTGAGATAAGTCCAATTCTTTGGAAGCAGATACAGCCCAATTTATCTGCGGGGCGGGTTCAGACACCTCTATTACATTTGATTATAGAGCGCGAACGCGAGATCGAGAAGTTCAAGGCGGAGACTTATTTTTACACAGTCGGGAATTTCAGTGCCGATGGAAAGAAGATGAGTGGTGCTTTGGACAAAAAATTTGACAAGATTGATGATGTTCGGAAGTTTTTGATGGATGTTTGTGGAGCCACTTTTTCGATTCAGGCCGGAAAGAAGAAGGGAATTCTAATTAAGAAGCCATCGCCTCCTTTTACTACGGCGTCTCTTTTACAGGATGCGATTGGTCGTTGTTATATGACATCAAAGCAGGTTATGGAGAGCGCCCAGAAATTGTTCGAGTCTGGTAAGATTACTTATCACAGGACTGACAGCACGAGTTTATGCAAGGAGAGTATTTTTATGATTAAGGATTACGTTGTTAGGACATACACGGACAAGTATTTGAAATTGCGCGATTATAAAACTAAAATAAAATGCGCACAAGAAGCGCACGAGGCCATACGTCCAATTGATATTGAGTTGGTCCAGTTGGGAGACGAATTTAATCAGAATGATAAGAAAATATATAGCCTTATTTGGAAGAGGACTGTCGCGAGTCAGATGGAGGATGCTTCATTTAATACGATAACAGTCATGATTGGGAATACGAAGAGACCCGAATTATTTCAGTGTTATGCAGAGGAGTGTGTATTTGATGGTTTTCTGAAAGTGTATTCGGTCTATATTGATGAAGCAACTGGGGATGTCATTCCTGAATCTTCATATTCTGTTTTATGTGGGGTTGAAGGCGTGGTGGCAATGGATATTATTACGACTGAGGAAAAAATAACGTCGTCTCGTGGACGTTATAATGAGGCGCAATTGATTAAGCTGATGCAGGATACTGGGATTGGAAGGCCTAGCACATATTCATCGATGATTCATAAAATACAGGAGCGTGGATATGTAGTTAAAGATAGTCGGACTAGTGGTAAGATGGTTTCTCATTGTTTGACAATTGATGCGAAGGGGAAAATGAATTCTTCGACGCGGGATGTAGTATTACAAAAGGAGAATATGAAGCTATTTCCGACGGATACGGGCCAAATTACAGACAACTTTATGAAAGCAAATTTCAATGAGCTCGTCATTGCGGATTACACTGCTGAATTGGAGAATAAGCTGGATATGATTGCAAATGGGGAGGTCGATTGGAAGGAGATCGTATATAGTTTTTATAACGGTTTCCATCCGAAAGTAGAGCATTTCCTGTCAATGAAGCCGACGGATGCGAAGGAGAAAAATAAGTATGTTCGAATTATCGGAAATGATGGTGATGGGAATCAGATTATTTCGAGGATTGGTCCTTATGGGGCAATTGTTCAGTCTGGTTCTAAGGAGACAGGAAATATTCGGTATGCATCATTAGAGGGGCGTCAGACGATTGATACTATTACACTGGGAGAGGCAATTGAGTTATTGAAATATCCGAGATCATTTGGAATGTATAATGGACATGAGATTATGTTAAAGAAGGGAAAGTTTGGGCCCTATTTGGAGTATAATGGTCAGACGTATAGCTTGAAGGGTGGGGGCGTTGGATTGGACGATATTACAAGGGAGAAGGCGATTGTTTTGATTACGATGAATGATGGATATGTTCCTAAAAAGAAGATTGCGAAGAAGTAGTTCAAATAAAATCGAAGTAATATTTATGGATAATAAATTTTTATTTGGGGTGGCGACGGCCTCCCATCAAAATGAGGGGAATAATTATTTGAATAATTGGTGGGATTGGGAAATTAAGCATAAGCTAGAGAGGTCGGGTAAGGCATGTAATTCATTTATTGAGTATCGAGCGGACATTGATTTAGTTAAGGGGCTCGGATGTAATGCTTATCGGTTCTCGATTGAGTGGAGCCGGATTTATTTGGATGAATATCGGATTGATAAAGAGGCGCTTGGGGTTTATCGAAAGATGGTGGCCTATTGTTTGAAGAATAATATTGAGCCAATTATTACTCTACATCATTTTACGAGGCCGAGGTGGTTCGATTCTAATTTTGGAGGACTACATAGTAAAATGTTTATACATCATTTTTCAAAGTATGTGGAAACTGTATGTCAGGAATTTGGTGGGGATGTTCGCTATTGGATAACATTTAATGAGCCGATGTTGGAGTGTGTTCATGGATATTTAAGGGGGACGCGACCCCCTGGAAAGAAGGGTGATTTTGAAAATATGTATTGTGCGATTGAGAATATAATAGATTCACATTGTAGCGCGTATGCGATTATTAAGAAATATAACCGGCGGGCGATGGTGAGTATATCGAAGAATATGGTAGATTTTGAGAAACAGTATCATTATGATTTGATTAAGTCAAATATTGAGGACCAAATTATCGAGAATTATAATTGGTGTATATTGGATGCTTTTTATAAAGGTGTTTTGAAGTTTGGGGTGGGGATGATGGGTTTCGGTGTTAATAAGATTCGAAAAGACAGTTCTTGGAAAGGAAAATTAGACTTTTTGGGAGTGAATCATTACAATGTTGGATACATATCTGTTAGTTATAATGTGGAGGAGCCAATTGATGTTAAATTGACAATGAAAGATAGTGGTTATAATAAGAATGCGATGAAGTGGGATATAAAACCGGAGTCAATGCGAAATGTTTTGGATGGACTAAGGGCGCGTTATGGAAAAATCAAGATGATGATAACTGAGTCAGGGAGTGCAGAAAAAAAATCGCGAGTTGAAGGTAATAATTGTCAGAAGGAAATAATTGACACACATATGAGGTCAGTTATTGAATATCAGAAGAAATATCATACGATATTGGGATATATGTATTGGTCTTTGTGTAACAACTATGAGTGGGAGTCAGGATATTCTCCTAAGTTTGGATTGTATACTATGACTTATAAGAAAGGTAAGAGAGCTTGTCTACTGAAGGACTCAGGAGAACATTATAAAGAAGCTATTCAGAAGGCGAAAAAACAATTATAACTTTTTCACATCACTTAATATTTAGCAATATAATTTGTATATTTCTAATAATTCTGTATTTTCATTATTTTCAATTCTGTCAATACAATCATTTATAGTTTCAATCAATTTATCTAATTTATCGTCAATATCTACTTTACTAATATTATTATCTGGATTAAAACGGATAAATATCCATTTACCACTATGAATCATATATAAATCATCATAACGTATTTCTTCATCGTGTTGGTCATATCCTCTATGTCCAAATTCGTCAGTTTCAACTGCTAAGATAGTATTACCTATCATTTTTCTATGATCTATACGACGACGATGTGAGCAATCACAATTACCCGTATATAATGGTCTATCATGGACAAATCCTTCAAAATTTGTATTGATAATATTTCTAACCATAATTTCTTTTGTATGAGTATGTATAATTTTGCTACGTTGGTCATCAGGAAAAATACGCTTGAAACAAGTTGCACAATATCCATCATATTTCAAACATCCACTTCTCGAATCGAGCCAATCGATACAATTGGGACATCTCTTTCCTCCTCCATGTGCTGCACATTTATTGGATTTGCCAATTGCACTTGAATGACAATCTGGTTCATTACATCTCTTACCACCTCCATGGGCTACACATTTATCTGATTTTTCTCTTGCACTTGATTTACAATCGGGTTCAGTACACCTTCTACCACCTCCGTGTGCTTTACATTTATCGGAATTTCCTTGTGCACTTGCCTTACAATCTGGTTCATTGCATCTCCTTCCACCTCCGTGTGCTATACATTTATCAGTTTTGCCAATTGCACTTGAATGACAGTCAGGTTCATTACATCGTTTTCCGCCTCCGTGTGTTCTACATTTATCGGTTTTGCCTATTGCACCTGCCTTACAATCAGGTTCAACACATCGTTTTCCGCCTCCATGTGCTACACATTTATCAGTTTTACCTTCTGCACCTTTTTTACAATTAGGTTCAACACATCGTTTTCCACCTCCATGTGCTGTACATTTATCTGATTTTTCTCTGGCACTTGATTTACAATCGGGTTCAGTACACCTTCTACCACCTCCGTGTGCCTTACATTTATCGGTTTTTCCTTGCGCACTTGATTTACAACCTTGTTCATTGCATATCCGACCGCCTCCATGTACTATACATTTATCGGTTTTACCTTGTGCACTTGATTTACAATCTGGTTCATTACACCTTCTACCACCTCCGTGTGCAATACATTTATCTGATTTACCTATTGCACCTGAATGACAATCTGGCTCATTACATCTTTTACCACCTCCATGTGCAACACATTTATCTGTTTTACCATATGCACTTGATTTACAATTCAATTCATTACATCTTTTACCGCCTCCATGTGCTACACATTTATTAGATTTTTCTCTTGCACTTGCTGTGCAATTAGGTTCATTACATCTCTTACCACCTCCATGTGCAATACATTTATCTGTTTTGCCTTGTGCACCTAAATGACAGTTCGGTTCATTACATCGTTTTCCTCCTCCATGTGCGACACATTTATCAGATTTTTCTCTGGCACTTGCCTTACATTCTGGTTCGCTACATCGTTTTCCTCCTCCATGTGCTTTACATTTATCAGTTTTTCCGATTGCACTTGCTTTACAATCTGGTTCATTACAACGTTTTCCGCCTCCATGTGTAATACATTTATCGGATTTGCATTGTGCACTTGCTTTACAATCTGGTTCATTACAACGTTTTCCGCCTCCATGTGCTTTACATTTCCCATTTTTACCTTGTGAGAATGATTTACAATCAGGTTCATTACATAGTTTTCGTGTCATTATAAATTATTATAATTATAATTATCTAAATTATTTTAAATAAATTTTTTATACTAATCTTCCTTGTTTAGTTTTTCATTGAGATTTTTTATCATCGTTGAACCAGTTGTTTCAAAAAGTGCTGGGATGATTCCGTGAACGATGAATATGATTGAACAAGTAAGTGTTTCAAGTCCCAATGCGAGAGCGTGTTTAAGATGTTCTAAGTAAGTCATCTTTTGCTCTTCGGGATGTTTGAGAAATATTGAACTTAATGTTGAACGAAGCATTTATTTATCTAAATAAAATAATTTTAAATTTTTGTAATATTAAAATATTCACGTTCTGTGTTGAAAAAATTGATTTAAAATATATTTATAACTATATAATTATAAAAATGTCGAATACGAAGAAGAAGTTAGGTCAATTCTATACTACGAATTATGAATATATCCTACAATCGATGAGTATACCAGATTATATTACGAATATAATAGAGCCATTTGCCGGAAATGGAGATTTGGTTGAATTTATTGAAAAAAATAGGTCTGATTATAATGTGGAATGTTATGATATAGAACCGAAAAAGGACTATATAACGAAGCGCGATACGTTGAAGAATCCCCCGAATTATAAAGATAAATATGTGATTACGAATCCTCCCTACCTTGCACGTAATAAGTCAAAAGATAAGAAATTTTTTGATAAATATGATGTGAATGATTTATTCAAATGTTTCATTAAAGAATTGATTACGAATATTTGTCTTGGAGGAATTATAATAATACCTTTAAATTTTTGGTCATCAATAAGACAGAACGATATTGAACTTAGGAAATCATTTTTGAAAAAATATTCTATTATATTGATAAATCTATTTGAGGAGTCAGTTTTTGATGATACGAGCTATACAATATGCGCGGTTCAATTTGAGTTGAAAACCGAGAGTTCTCAGAACAATATTCGGATTATTGTTTATCCATCTAAGATTGAAATAAATACGGTTCTTTGCGATGATAATAATTATATGATAGGGGGCGATATTTATAATATGAAATTGAAGAATACATACAAAATTACACGTCTAACATCGAAGAATATTGATAAAATAAATACGAATATAGTTGTTAAATGTATTGACGACAATAGTAGTAATCAGATTGGATTATCTTATGTAAGTCATAGCGATATATATGTTGATGACACTCCGAATCAAACGGCGAGGACATATGCCACACTTGTTATTGAACCCGCAATTGATGAAAATAAACAGAAAGAAATAGTTATAAAATTCAATAAGTTTTTGGATGAACGTAGAAAGAAATACAATTCATTATTTTTAACAAATTACCGAGAAAGCAAGGATATTGCGAGAAAGAGAATATCATTCGATTTGGTATATTTGATTGTTGGATATCTTTTAGAAAATGATTAAATGAAAAAATTTGATTTTATTTGAAAATCGTGTAAATCACCGATAAATAAATATTTTTTGATATTTATATATTGTTCTTTATTCAATAAATAGATGAATTTATCCATATTTTTGTGAGATGTTCCTCCATCCAAAACATTTACAAAATATTCATTTGTTGAATTATTTTGGAGAATGTATTCTAACTGACATTGAATAAAATGATATACTTCTCGAAGTGTTCTTGTTTGTGCTCCACCATTATCACATACCATTTTTAGATTAAAACGAACAATTTTATCATTTCGTTTTATTTTTCCATCAAAATTTTCGGTCCATTCAAATCCATCCGCATTTATCATTGGATTTCTTTTATCTGACATAACATGCGTTTCTATGTTTATTCTTTCATTTGTTTTATCTAACTCTCGACCAATTATTTTTTCAAGTAGTTTTATCTGATATTTTTCACATTCATTTGATTTACCATTATTATACCATTCTTGTTTTTTTCGCCATTCTTTTGTTTGATTACAAGATTTTGCAATTGGTATATATCTTTGATGTATATATTTTCGAAAATATCTTTGAATTATTATGATTTTATCAATTGGATAATTCATTCTGTATTATATAAAATAGTTTTATATAATATTTATTCAATTTTTATCTCCACCACGCAAAATTTATTTTTATAAAAAATAAATTTCCCATGTAAAAATTTTTCTATAATGCAAAAACATTTTCCACATGCAAAAACTTTTCAAAAAATGAATTTTTACATGAAAAAACTAATTTATTTTTCATTAAAAATCCACATTTTTCAATTTTTTAATTAGGTTCCCATGTTGAAAAGCATGGTCAAAAATTGTATGATTGAAAAACTCGTTTTTTCTATTACCACAAGCGTAATGAACCATTTTTTTAGCATTTTTTTACATCTTACGACAAAAGTCAATTTTTATGATTTTTTTATTTTGTTGTAAAAATCTACAACAAAAATATTTTTTGAATGAATATTTTTCATTACCATCCATTTTTAGATGTTTTTTTATAATATTCTATGGTAGTCATACCACGTATTTTTATTTATTTTTAAAAATGATATTTTTCCATGTAAAAAACGTTTTTACAATAAAACCGCTGAAATAAAAAGGAACCACCAAATCATGTGTCTAAAATGTTTTGTATAATATATTTTTATTAATTTTATTATGCAAACTATTAAAAACAGT
>Ga0214923_10006735_pt1 | contig 12792 bp, 8 predicted proteins | sample LL1510_MetaG_FD_177993 | JGI IMG/M metagenome (GOLD analysis project Ga0214923, IMG submission 177993) | Freshwater microbial communities from Lake Lanier, Atlanta, Georgia, United States - LL-1510 | ecosystem: Environmental > Aquatic > Freshwater > Lake | place: USA: Georgia | collected 2015-10-15
GATATTCTAGAAACAAAAGGTTTTTACGATTTAACTATTTTTGATATTCCTATAAAAACAAAACTTTTTAATTATCAGACAAATAATATTAATTGGATGATTAAAAGAGAGTTAGAAAAACCAAGTTATCATATATCATCTCAGGCTAGATTGATTCATTTTCCAGATGGAAGAATATATAATTATTTAGATAGAAAATTTGTTAAAGAGCGCGAACTACCTTTATTAACAATTAAAGGAGGTATTATTGCAGATGAAGTTGGTAAAGGAAAAACAATTCAAATGTTGAGTTTATGTTGCGTTAGAAATATTCCAACGCTAATTCTAACACCAAATCATTTAAAAAATCATTGGGAAAAAGAATTAGAAAAACATTTTAGAATAAGTCCAAATATACAGTTAGAAACTTTTGATGATTTTAAGATAGATATGCTTGAGGGAAAACAACGGTTGATTATAGATGAGTTACATATACTTTACAGTGATCCAACTAGGAGAGAATTATATAATAAATTATGTTCTACAAAAATAGATTACAAATGGGGTTTAACAGCAACTCCTTTTGCTGGTGAAAACTCTATTCATAAAATTACACAATATTTAACTGATACTATTTTTTATCATGAATTATTTGAAAGATATATGTATTATGAAAATATTTTTATTTCACTGTTTAGAAGAAATGTAGAACAAAATATAAATGATGAATTAATATTACCACCTATTAATTATCATAATCATTTACTTGAATTTACAAATATAGAATTAAATGCTTATATTGTTGAAACTACTGGTAGATCTAATACTGATAATATAACCCTAAGAAAAATTTGTTGTGATATTTTGATGAATGTAAAAGATAATAAAATAATGACTGAAAAAGATTTTATTATTTCATTCCTAGAAGTAAAAGAAAATAAAGTTAATGAAGAACTAGAAAAACTTGTTAATTTAGAAGCAGACTTTGAAAGAATAGTAAAAGAAAATAATCCAGAATTAGTAGATAATTTAAGACATTATGAAAGTTTGATTAGAGAACAAAAAAAGCTTATTGATGATTTAGAGCGTCCTGTTAGATTTCTTAAAAATCAATTAATAGAGGAGAAAAAATGTGCTATAGGCATGTGTAGTTCTGAAGATGATATTAAAAAAACTTATGCTATACTAACAGAATGTAATCATTACTTTTGTGTAGCATGTTTAGAATCAGCACTAAAAGTTAAACCAAATTGTCCTTATTGTCGTTCTCCAAATATTAAATATATAACAATTACAAATGATGTTGTAATACCATATAGTTCTAAAATTATGAAAGTATTAGAAATTATTAAATCAGTTCCAAGACAATTTATTATTTTTACTCAATTTGGAAATATTATAACAAAATTAATAAGTATTTTAAATAAAGAAGATATTACAGTAAATTCATTTTCTATTCCAAATATAGACTCATTTAGAAACAAAGAAACACGTGTTCTTATTTTATCTTCAAAAGATGAAGCATGTGGTCTTGATTTAAGTTTTGTTTCTGATATTATTATTTTTGAACCGATCTATTACCCTGAAAGCATATCAAGTATAGGAAATTATGTTAAAGATGTTGAAAAACAAATTGTTGGTAGAATTTACAGAATTAATCAAATTAGTGAATGCAACGTACATAGATTGATGATTAAAGATACGATTGAAGAGCAGATTTACAGAGATTTGTAATACAATATTTTTAGTCTAAAAATTGATTTTTATATTTAATACTTATTATAAAAAGAATGGATGAAAATACAGATTGTGATTATTATATAAAAGAATTAAAAGATGGATATAAATATTTTTGTCTAAATAAAAATATTCCTCTAAATGAAAAAATAATTAAAGAAATGGAAAAATATGATTGTAAAGTTGTAGAATTTGAAGATGAATTTAATCAACCAGTTGATAATTTACCATCAAAAATAAAAAAAATTACATTTGGAGATGAATTTAATCAATCTGTAGATAATTTACCATCCGGAATAGAAGAACTTTATTTTGGAAGAGATTTTAATCAACCAGTAAATAATTTACCATCAGAAATAAAAGAACTTTATTTCGGAGATGATTTTAATCAACCAGTAGATAATTTACCATCTAAAATTAAAAAAATTACATTTGGAGATGAATTTAATCAACCTGTTAATAATTTACCAGCAGAAATAGAAGAACTTTATTTTGGAAGAGAATTTAATCAGTCATGTGATAATTTACCATCTAAAATTAAAGAACTTGCATTTGGATATTATTTTAATCAACCTGTAGACAATCTTCCTTTTGGATTAAAAAAACTTAAATTTGGTAGTAAATTTAATCAAACTGTTGATAATTTACCACCTGAAATCCAACAACTTACATTTGGATCAAATTTTAATCAGTCTGTAAATAATTTACCACCTAAAATTCAAAAACTTATATTTGATTGGGATTTTAATCAACCTGTTGATAATTTACCTTATAATATTAAATATCTTGCTTTTGGATATAAATTTAATCAGCCATTATGTGATAATTTACCACCGAAAATCCAACAACTTATATTTGATAGAGAATTTAATCAACCGTTATGTGATAATTTACCATCAGAAATAGAAGAACTTTCTTTTGGAAGAGATTTTAATCAGCCATTATGTAATAAATTACCATCTAAAATCAAAGAACTTACATTTGGATATTATTTTAATCAACTCATAGACAATCTTCCTTCTGGATTAAAAAAACTTACTATTAAAGGCGTATTTAATCAACCTGTAAATAATTTACCAACTGAAATCCAACAACTTACTTTTGGACCAAGTTTTAATCAACCTGTTGATAATCTTCCAGCTAGTATAGAAAATATTACATTTGGTGTTGAGTTTAATCAACCGGTAGATAATCTACCTTCAGCACTACAAATACTTACGATAAGTGAAAATTATGATAAACCACTTGATAAACTTCCTCCATCAGTAAAAGTATCAAAAAGATAATTTTTTATATGTAAAAATTGATAATTATATTAAATATTTATTAATATTCAATATAATATGGAAAAAATAAATAATAGCATATATTGTATAAATAAGCCGTTAAATGATAAAATATTAGAAGAGATGAAAAATTATTCAGAAATATCTTTTGGAGATAAATTTAATTATCCTGTAAATAATTTACCATCCACAATAAAAAAAATTACTTTTGGATATAATTTTGATAAACCAATTGATAATTTACCTTATGGTTTAGAACATCTCATACTTGGAGAAGATTATAATTTTCCGTTAGATAATTTACCAACTAATTTGAAAAGTCTTACACTCGGAAAATGTTATTATAAACATATGTTAGATAATTTACCAGCTGGATTACAATATTTAAATTTAGGATGGTATTATAATCATAAAGTAGATAATTTACCAATAGGATTAAAACATCTTGTATTTAGCAATGAATTTAATCATTCAGTTGATTGCTTACCTTCTAATCTTGAAACAATTATTTTTGGAACATGTTTTAATCAACCTGTAGATAATTTACCTACTTTCAACCCCGAGAGGGGTATAAAAGGATTATATAATATTATTTTTGGAGATTGTTTTAATCAATCAGTAGATAATTTACCTTCAGGATTAAATAATCTAAAATTTGGATATATGTTTAACCAGTGTGTTGATTCTTTACCAGAAAATTTACAAAGTCTTGAGTTTGGGGATGAATTTGATATGCCAGTTAATAATTTACCATCTGGCTTATTAAACTTAAAATTTGGTGTCTATTACAATCAAAAAGTAGATAAATTACCATCTACACTAAAAAATCTAACATTTGGATACTACTATAATCAACCATTATACAATATACCTCCTTCACTAGAAAACTTAGTATTAGGTAAAAAATTTAATCAGTGTTTAGATCATTTACCTGCATCCATAACTATTAAGAAAGGTGCTATTTGAAAGATAATATTTTTATAAAAAATTGAAATAATATATGTTATAAATTATTTAATTAGAAACATGTCTTCTGCCATACAAACTGTGCGAGAACAACCGTTTCTAGAACATCTTATAACAACAAATCCCACAAATATATGGGCTTTATTCAAAAATCGTGATTGGTTAAATCCACAAAAGTGGACCCAACAATTGTTGTTGGTACAGCCCCATATCATTGGGAATTGTTTACAGGCTCAACAACGCTTAGATTTGCTAATAAAAAGTCGCTTAACAGCACTTCTTATTTGGCGATTATTTAGTTCTAGAGGTCGATATATTGTTAGATCTCCATTGAAGCATATATCAGTAACTCTTTCAAGATGTCTGCTTTCAAGAAAGAATACTGTTAAACTTAGGTGCATAAAATATTTTGAAGCACACACAGATAAAATTACATCAGTTGTGTGTCACTCATCGTTACCTTATATAGCAACTAGTTCTCGTGATAAAAGTTTTAAGATATGGAAGATTAATACTGATTCAACTATGACTTGTGTGGCAAATATAGCAGGAATAGATAATATTAATTGCTGTGTATTTCATCCAAAAGCACTTCTTTTAGCAGTTTGCACTAAAACCTTGAATTTGTGGCGTTTTTCATCTGATCCACAATTTACTATTAACAGTGTTGCTAAACTAGAAGTACACAGGAACTACATATATTCAGTTGCGTTTCATGAAAAGTTACGCTATATGGCAAGCTGCTCTAATGATAGAAGCATAGTAGTGTGGCAATTTTCAGATGATTATTCATCAGTGGCTAGCGTTAAAAATATGGAAGCACAATTTCATGTCAATTCGGTAGCATGGCATCCAACTCAGCCTGTACTGGCTACTTGCGATATGAAAGTATATTTATGGCGCATTTTACCAGATTTTTCTGTTGTTTCTATAGCAATTCTTGAGCTGCATACAAATAGAGTTATGTCAGCAATGTTTCATCAAGAGTTGCCTTTTTTTGCCACTGGTTCCTATGACAAAACTACACAATTGTATCGTATTGTTGTTACTGATTCATTTATTTGTTTGGAACATTTAGCAACACTATCGGGACATAATAATAAAGTTGTGAATATTAGATTTCACCGACGTGCTCCTTTTATAGTTACCGCGTTAGAATATAATCCAGCATTATTATGGGACTTTTCATCAGAAAACATAATAGCCACTCGTATAGCAATTGATGATTATGACTTTAGTAGTTCAGTAGATTTTCTAGAGCAATATCGTTTGATAACAGGTGATTGTCGCGGTAGAGTTAAAGTTTGGGAGTAAAAATATTTTACCAAACACATTACTTATAAAAATGTAAATACTTTGATGATCTAAATTCTTTGTCTACATAAAGGACAAATTCTTTGTATTCTCATTAATTGATTTAATGATTCTAGAGACAAAACATGTCCGCATTGTAAAACAACAACTTCTGAATTATCATTAAATTCTTCATGTGAAATTATACATTTATCTGTTTTATATAGTAGAGTATCTTTAATATCACCATATTGTAAAACATTAATTATTTTTGAAGGAATATAAATTGGATGTCCTACATAATTATGTCCTATAAATAATTCTACATGTTGATTTGCAAAACAGTCTTCTAAAAAATTTAACCCAGTAATTCTAAAATTATCTCCAATAGTTATAGTATTAATACTATAACAACCTTGAAAACAATAATTTCCACTAATAACTACATTATCTCCTATAATAATACGCTCTAAAAGAGGACAATTTTTAAAGAAACAATCACCGCTTATTATACAATTATCTGGTATAACTACTTCTTTTATCATATTACAATTTACAAATAGATTATCTCCAAAAAAAGTTGTATCAGGAGAAAATTGTAGATTCTGTAGCATTTTTAGACTACTAAAAGATAAATTTCCAGAAATAATTGATGAATGACCTATAGAAAGTGTGGTTAAACTAGTACACTCTTGAAAAATATAATTACCGCTTAAATTAACATTATCACCAATATTTAGAACTTGTATATTATTAGAATGATAAAAGGCACCATAACCGGATATAATAGTTCCATCTGGAACATGTAATTCTTTAATTTTATTACAACGAGCAAATATATAATCTCCAGAAATTTCAACTGAATTTCCAAATTGTACTGATTCTATATCTAATTCTGACATTTCATATGACTTTTCTAGTTTTGTATTATGTGGTATAGAAATATGTTCCATCCTTTTTTAATATGTTTATTATAATTATCTTTATTTATATATTTATTTCAATTTTTATATATGTAAAAATTGATTATTACTTAATATATTATTAATATATTTAAAAAATGGATCGACAACAAGAATTTATTGAAGATGAAGATACATATTATATATATGAAGATAAACCTATAACTGATGAAATGATAGAAGAAATGAAAAAATATAAAAAGGTATATTTTGGTGATAGTTTTAATCAACCAATATGTGATATTTTACCAAATACAATTACTCATTTAAATTTTGGTTATAGTTTTAATCAATCTCTAGATAATTTACCCTTAACTATACAAAGTATTTATTTTGGAACTAATAATAAATTCGTTCAACCATTAGATAAATTACCTGAAGGTCTTATAGAACTTGATCTTAATTCATGTGTAAATTTTAATCACCCTATTAATAAGTTACCTGCTTCATTAGAAATACTAAAATTAGGTTGTGAATTTCGGCAGTCTGTTGATAATTTACCTCCTAATCTTAAATATCTTTCATTTGGATGGTATTATGATACACCAATAGATAATTTACCAGCTTCATTAGAAGAACTATATCTTGGAGAGAAATTTAATCAGAGTGTAGATTTTTTACCAACAGGATTAAAGAAACTTGTATTTGGTAGTTATTTTGACAAGTCAGTTGATAATTTACCATTTGGATTAAAACATTTATCTTTTGGATTTTATTTTAATCAACCAATAGATAATCTACCAATTTCAAACCCTTTAGAGGTTCAAAAAGGATTAGAAAGTATAACATTCGATCATCATTTCAATCAGAGTCTAAATAATTTGTCATGTGGAATAAAACAAATTATTTTAAAAAAAAATGGCGAATTTAATAAACTTTTGGATATAAATAAATTACCAAAAGGATTATTAGTAGAATATATATAAAAAATTGAATTTTTATATAATCTAAAACATCTATGTATACAACTCAGAATGTCTGCTACAAAACAAATCCAACCAACCAAAACCTCAACGTTGGTTAACGGCGGAGTTGCCAAAACGGAAGCACTGAAGAAGTGCAAGTGTGGAAGGAGTGTCACATCTCAAGAAGTGACACTGTCACGATCGTTTGGAGGAGTGATATGGATCGTTACATGCGTCCACTGTGCTTGATCCACCTTAAATAGGTGACTAGTAATTTTTATATTATATTTTTTTTATATCAAATTATTCTTTTATAATTTTTAATTGTTTTTCAATTTTTATTTATTATCTAAATTTATAAGAAATTATAAGTATGAATAATATTATAGGTGGAAAAAATATAGAATATAATAAAATAAAAACTGGAGACATAAAAGAAAAGATTATTTATAAAGAAAATATTACAAATGAGATAAAAAATATTAGAAAAAAAATTAATTATTTATTATTTTCAATTTTATTTAATAAATATTTCTTAATATCTAAAAAACATTTAATTGATTTTGACATCTTTTATAATAATAAATTTATAATTGATGCACCGCTTAATAATGAAGAATTTATTAAAATAAAAGAAAATATACTTTCAAAATATCCATATTATGAAAATGAAAATTATAAACCATTATTAAATAAAATTTATTTAACAAAATATGATATTTTAAGTTATAATAGTATTGGTGATAAGTTTATATATTATATTTTTTTAATAAATAAATATCTATCTAACATTAAAAATATTAAATTATTAGATTTAAGTATAACTACAGGATTAATAGAAGCTCTATTATTTAAAAAAATAAATTTTACTATGGATAAATATCTTTTTAATAATAATTATATAAGTATTGATAGCAGATTTATATATCAAATCAAAAAATTAGAAAAATTGTATAAAAAAAAGTTAAATTACAATAACGAATACAAAGATAATTTACTAAATTTAGAAATTATAGAAAAAGTATTATCTAATAATAAAAATGGTTATAATTTAATTATTATTAATTCAACAAGAATTTTTATAAAAAAAACAAATATTAACAAATTAAATTATAATGATTACGGACACGTAGAAACATTATACAAATTATATTTAGGATTAAATTTATTAGAAGATGGTGGTAATTGTATTTTAGATATTTATTCATTTGATTATGAAAATAAAGAACTAATTAAAAATTTATTATATTTTTTATTGTTATTTTTTAATATTGAATATAAAACTATTATTAAATATAATACAGTAGATATATTTCTAACAAATTTTAATAAAAAAATATTTAATGAAAAAAAAGAACATTTTAAAAATATTTTAACAAGTTTAGAAAAAAAAGGTAAAGAAGAATATTTTTTACATAATTCAAATGAGAAAAAAATATTATCACATAAATTTTATGATATTATAAATATATTTGAATTTAAATATGATGAAAAATATAATAAATTTATTACTCAAATTATAAATAAAATTTTTAATATTAAATTACAAAAATTAATTGAAGAAAAAGCAAAAGAAATATGTCCTAAATTTGAAAAATGTTTTACTATTGATAAATTATTAGAATTTGCGAATCAATCATTTAATAATAATTTAGAAGATAATGTTAAATTATTAGAAAAAAATGGCTTACATGTTAATATAATTTACAAATATAAAAATCTAGAAGATAAATTAAAAACCTATAGTTATAATCTAAATTTTAATCGTATTTATAATTTAACTAATAATGCTAAAGAAAATAATACAGTAGAAGATTTTACATACATAAAATTAACAGATAAACTTGAAAAACATATAAGTTATCTTAATAAAATAAATTCAGATATAAATTTAATTAAATTTTACATAGAATGTAGAGATGTTGAAAAATGGTACAAAATATCAACCATAATTAACATACGAAATTATATAACTAAATACATTAAAGAAAAGTATAATATATCTGTATCAAAAGCTTTTTGTAAAATGTATGATATATTATCTCAATTTCCTATAATAGATCTTACTAAATCTAAAATAAAAACCTTTCATTCTTGTGAAGTTCCAGGACATTTTATAAATGCTTTTAATTATTGGATTAAATCTCGTAATAGTAGCATAGAATTTGATTGGACTGGTAATTCATTGAATCCTTTTAATGAAAGTAATAAAAAAAAATATAGTGCATTATTTGATGATGCTTATGGTTTTATAAAAAGATATAAAAATAGATGGGATTGGGGTGCTGATAATACAGGCGATATATCAAGTAAGAAAAATTTATTATATTATGAAAACAAGTATAAAAATAGACAAATAGATATTTTCACGTCTGATTGTGGTTTAGGCGCAAATGAAGAATTTGAACAAGAAGAAAGTTTATGTTTTTTAAGTATTAGCCAACTTTTATTAGGATTACTTGTTTTAAGAATAGGAGGAACTGCAATATGTAAAATATTTATTCCTTTTACTAAACCATTGAGTTTAAGTATACTATATATTTATACAATGTATTTTGAAAAAATTCATATTATTAAACCATCAAGCGGTTCTTTGGCAAATTCTGAAGTTTATATTATCGGTATAAATAAAAAATATCATTTGTCAGAAAATAATAAAAATGTATTATTTGATGTTTTGGAAAAGATTGATATGGATAAATCATTGTTTAACAACTTTCCTGATAAATTTATTGAAGAAATTGCTGAACTTTCTAACATGTTTATTCGTCTGCAAGAAGAATATCTTAATAGATCTTATTTTTATTATGATAATCCTAAAATATTTAATAAAGATAAATTTGATTATCTTATGGATGCTAAACAAAAATATGCCAAAAAATGGATAGATGATAATGATTTTAAATTGATAAATAAACCATTATGATATAAATTAAGTAAAATAAAAATTGAAATATATATAATTATGAATATCCTATTGTCAAATTTATAGCCAAATCAAACCAATATGGCTGAAGACAAGAGGACTCGGGATGAAGATGTTGATAAAGACGATGATGCCAAGAAACAAAAACGTCATGAGGACGAAAACCCTTTGGATACAAAAGTCTTAGAGTCACGACTTTTGTTGAGGTATGTGATGATGGGTTGGTTTCTCTCAAAGGCCTATTGTTATTCTAGGCCCACAAGAATTCCAACAATACCGCGGACCAATATGGGATGTTTGCCAGTGGTACGTTGTATGATGGTCGGTGGAGGATTTGTAGCCTCCATTGCTAGGCAGTTGACAATGTGCGCAACAGGCTACAAACAGCCTAGAGAAAACGACAAACACTGCTGTGAATGGATGCATAGTATCATACAACGTGCCACGACTGGGTTCCTTAGAAAGGCAGAGGCCTATTATAAGGAAGGGAAAGCGCTTATGTTTTCCCAAAAATTTGCGGAGGGGGCGAAAGCCCTGCTGACGGCCATTGAGTTGGGGAGCGACGATGCAAAGGCTCTACTTGCTTACTTTTTAGTACGGGGCCGCAAGGGACTTCCGGTTGATCGGGATAGGGCGTTTGATCTAGCAATGCATGGGGCACGTAATAAAAGCCGGGCATGTCGATTGTGCTTGAGCTTTCAATTTGCTAAAGAGGTGGGTGAAACGCTTCAGTTCACCGAATGGGGCTATGGCGCGATACGCTGGATTGACAAGGCCATGAAAGATGGCATGAAAGTGTTTGATCCAGACTTAGTGGACTGGTTATACAGCTTGGCACGGGGGATGGTTTTATCACGTCCCTATACACGCGTTTATTCTCCACTGCCGGATAAAACTTATGATGCAGCAAACCAAGAAGGAAAGCTTCAATTTTTGAGGCTTTGGCCTGATTTCCAGCATTGCGAGCATCAATATAATGTTGGTATGTCGGTGCGTTACTCGAATCCAGCGGAGGCACTTGTCTATCTAACGAATGCTGCTAGAGGGGGACACCCTGAAGCATTATATCAGTTGGCCCGAATTTTCAAATTCGGGCTCTGTGGGCAAGAGACAGACGACGCAAGGGGCAACGCCCTAATGGAGCAGGCGAAGGAAGCCGGGAGTGTTTCTGCCCAAAAATTGGGCTTTTAAACTCAATGCTTCTATTTTATTATTTTTATATATCTTATTTTTATTATGACAATCCTAAAATATTTGATAAAGATAAATTTAATTATATGTACTGCAAAACAAAAATACGCAAAAAAATGAATAGACGCTAATGATTTTAAATTGATAAATAAACCACTATAATAAAAATTAAGTAAAATAAAAATTGAAATATACATATATTAAATATTCCCTATTGACATTATTGGTATAACATTATCAAAATATGGCTAAAGACAATAGGGATCATCGTGAAGGCGAACTCTATCCAAAAAGGCAAAAAAAGGATGATGACGCCGTAGATGATGACGCCGTAGACGATGACAAAGTAGACGATGACAAAGTAGATGATGACGCATTGGTTAAATCAATGATAGTGTCTAGTTTACTGTGGAGGTATGCTAGGATGAGTTGGTTTCTCTCAAATGCGTATTGTCCTTTTATGTCCCCCAGAATTCCAACAATACCACGGAACAACATGGAATGGTTGCCAGTGGAACATTGTATGATGGTCGGTGGAGTATTTGTAGCCTCCGTTGCTATGCAGTTGTCAATGTGCGCAGGTACCTATAAACAACCAATAGAAAACGTCAAACAATGCTGTGAATGGATGCGTAGTATCATGCAACGTGTAACGACAGGATTGGTTCGCAAAACGGCAATTGCGTATTATGATGCAGGGAAAGCGTGTATGTTTTCCAAAAAATTTGCTATTGGGGTAAGTTTTCTTGAGAAGGCTATAGAGTTGGACCACAATGGTGCAAGAGCACTTCTTGCCTACTATTTAATGCGTGGTCGTGAAGGACTTCCTGCTAATCGGGGACGTGCATCAGATTTGGCATATGATGGAGCAATGGCTCTGAGTAGGGAATGTGAATTACTACAGAGCATCCTGTGTTCGGCGGATTTCATGATTACATGGAAGACTGATACATGCGAGAATGCGTTGGATTGTTATTCAACAGCCATGGAATCGAATATGACGGTTAGTGACATTGACTTGGCAAAAATGTTACATAACTTGGCTGCTGGGTTGATGTGCAACAAGTATTTTGCAAGGTATTGTGTTCCATATCAAGAAAGCCCAAAAGAAGTCCACCACCTTATGAATGAGATCATAAATACGCACCCGGAAAAGTTGCATGATCTTGGCAATAAACTCCTAATGGAAAATCAGAAGGCTGATATGGGAGAATCTAATTACTTTCTTGCGACGAGGTGTAATAATCACTATCCTCATTCTCATCCTTTCTTAGCAGCTCATTATATGAAGAAAGCTGCTGATCTAGGGCACCCAGATGCATTGTTCCATTTGGCTCTTTGGTACATGTGTGGCCGGGGTGTAGATGAAGACCGTGAAAAGGGCCTATGCCTAATGAATCGGGCGAAGAAAGCCGGGAGTGTATCTGCCAAAGAATGGAAGGAAGAATGAAAGGAAGTATGAAAGGAAGTATGAAAGGAAGTATGAAAGGAAGTATGAAAGGAAGTATGAAAGGAAGTATGAAAGGAAGTATGAAAGGAAGTATGAA
>Ga0214923_10006736_pt1 | contig 12792 bp, 16 predicted proteins | sample LL1510_MetaG_FD_177993 | JGI IMG/M metagenome (GOLD analysis project Ga0214923, IMG submission 177993) | Freshwater microbial communities from Lake Lanier, Atlanta, Georgia, United States - LL-1510 | ecosystem: Environmental > Aquatic > Freshwater > Lake | place: USA: Georgia | collected...
TGTAAGAAGGAGCTAGAGATTCAATCTCTCCCGAAAATCTCTTTAGTAAAAGATAAGAGCTTTGTGGAGATGCGTAGATCTTTCGGTGAATATAATCCTGGTGAAATGACAGTAAAGGTGTTTATAACCGGGAGAAACCTTGCTGATGTATGTAGAAGTCTTGCTCACGAACTAGTACATCATCGGCAGCAGGAACTGAATTTAATTTATAGTGATGCTGGTGAAACTGGGACAGAAATTGAAAACGATGCTAATGCGATAGCTGGAATTATAATGAGAGAATACGGAAAATTAAATTTAAGCGTATATAATTTAGATGTTTTGTAAGTTTTAGTTATGGAAAATAATCTTAAGAAAGAGTTCAATCCTCGCGATGTACAGAGGATGCGAAACATTATCACCGGCGATACGGGCGCCAGAACTCAAATCCAAACCGGATACGAAAAAAGTAATCAAGACCACAAAGAAGGGGACGTTTGGGAAGAAAACGGTAAGAAATGGACAATAAAGAACGGAATTAAAATGTCTGTTACCAAGCTCGATAAGATAAAAGAGCTGGTACTAATGCCTCTTACATGTCCAGAATGTGGAAACTTGATGAAAATTAATGATTACAACAAAAAAATGTGGGGTATTCACAAGAAATGCTTTGATTGCGTTATTAAAATGGAGTCAGAAATTAAGCGTCTCGGTGAATGGAACGAATATTCTGCAAATATTATGAATCGTAACAAGAACGCTGAATTAGATCACCTAGAAGCAGCCCTAGAGCAGTGGGTAGATCAATCAGAAACCTTTGTATCTGAACAAGGAGAGGTCGAAAAATGGGATGGAGGCGATAGAAAAGCCATTTATAAACAGGTTAAAGAACAGATTGCTGAACTACGAAAACTGGATATTTATAATGGAGAAAATCCATAAAAATGCCCTTTAAATCACAAGCTCAACAGCGATTTATGTTCGCCAAGCACCCCAAGATTGCAAAAAAGTGGGCTGCACATACTCCCGATATCACAAATCTACCTCAACACGTATCTGAAGAGCCAGTAATATCAGAAAACTGGGATCATCCAGGATGCGAGGATAAAATCGGTAAGATTTTCGTAGTTCTAAAGCCCGGACCTGAGTCTACACCTGATGATGTGATGCATCAAACACATGCTTTTGGTATGGGACAGTTTGAGCCTCAAAGTGTTCACGGAGTTTACAATGAAGAAGAAGAAGCAAAGCTAGTTGCAGAAGCAGCTTGCATGGAGCTTCGTAAGCATTTAGAAGAAGTTGAGAAGAAAAAAGATACTGTTCTAGAGAAAATCGATAAACATATTGCCAGACTTCAGAAAGAGATCAACAGTCATATGAAAGATGCTACTGATCTTCCAGAAATGTCTGAAAAACATCATGACCTCGCTGAAAGAAAGATGGCCATGATTAAAGGGTTGCGAGATAAGCACAAAATGGTTAAAGCCGCTAAAAAGCAATTACCTGAAATCGAAGAAAAATAATGGAACAGTACGGAACTTTTATTGGAACACTGATGCAGAGCCGTAATCAGGCTCACATCTACCACCTGCAAACACCTTCTTATGCCCAGCATATTGCTCTACAAGGCTATTACGAAGGTATTATTCCATTAATAGATGGACTTGTAGAGAGTTACCAAGGTAAATACGGTATTTTACGTGATTATAAGATGGCAGGTACGATTAAAGAGGACGAAAACCCCGCAATGTACTTTGAAGGACTATGCAAATTCGTAGAAGCAATTCTACCTTCATTACCTCAAGACACTTTTCTTGTAAATCAGTATGATGAAGTAATGACCTTGATACAGTCAACTAAATATAAGCTTAAATTCTTGCATTAATGCAACTATGGGAAGCTATAAGAACAGACCATTACCTCAAACGAAAAGCAGAGCGAGGTACAATCAAAGCTATTGAGCTCCCTGAAGCTGTTTACGGAGATAGAAATAAAGAAGAAGTTGATAGCAAGTTAATTTCTGTACTTCAAAAAAAATTAAACGAAAACTTAACAAGGCTTGAGGTTAGTAACGTCGGAAGATCTAATAACGTTAATCTCGGCGTTAAGGTTTTTATTCCCCAGTTGGTACATAACGGCAAGAAGTATGATATAGGAATGATTAACAGGGATGGAGGTGGAACGATCTACTTAGTTATTGTAGCCAACGATAAGGCTCTAACAATATATCCTACTTACAAATCAGATGATGAACAGATATTGATCACTATTGAAGATCACCTTAGAAGAGAGAGACCAGAAGATTTAGGCGTAAGACCCCCGGACGTATACACTACATCTTACGCAGAATTTCTAGTAGATATTGATGGTAACAAAGTAATTGAGAAAGAAGAAAAACCTGAAATAATTAAAGCTTCAGAAACTTCATTACCCTATAGAGTAAGAACCGACTACAGGAAAGGCAGCCCTTTCGATCACAGGAAGTACGGTAAAGGAATAGTAATAGCAGCAGCAGGAGGAGGTAAGGGAGGTTCAAATGGTGTAGTAGACTGGATAGAGGTTAAGTACGATGAACCATTTTTAAAAGGAGGTACGCTACAAGATACTCGCCGGTTTGAAAATATTTTCACAAATGCCTATTTCGGTAAAACTTTAAAAGGAGGAGATATGCCTCTAGAGGAGAAAAAAGGTACATGCTGCGGTAAATGCGGACACGTACACGTAAAGGGCACTAGTTGCCCTAAACCTTTTTTAACAGGAAAACATCATTGTAGCCGTAGAACCGACGAAATGCATACTATGGTTGATGACGGAGCAGATGAATTTCATCAAGTTAGAGCTGATGTAGAAGAAAGTATTCAAGAATTGACTGGCACTTCAGCAGGAGTAGAAGCTTTTTTAAATTTTCTCCAACAAAACCCTGAAGCACTAGCTCATTTACAAGATAAAGGATGGTATTTTAGAAATATTAAAGACATAGTAAACTACATACACGAAATAAATCATAGAGAATTCGAAGAATTAAAGCAAGATCTATCAGATTTTGATCCAGAGTTTATCGACGAAACAGATCAATTCTGTGAAGCTTGTCTGATGGAATACTTGATGGAATACGAAAACAAATTAGAAGAAGCCGAGTATAGAGGACGTAAAGTATCACTTGGTAAACCGTTTTTAACCCCCGGAGGTCCAAAGAAAAGATCGGTGTATGTTAAAAATGCAAAGGGTAACGTAGTGAAGGTTAACTTCGGCGACCCTAACATGAAAATAAAAAAATCTAATCCTGCCCGCAGAAGGAGTTTTAGAGCAAGACATAAATGTAGTAATCCTGGACCGCGCTGGAAAGCCCGTTATTGGTCCTGTAAAGCATGGTAATATGATCAAACTTTTAGATGTACTAACTGAAGCAAAAAAAGAAAAGAAACCTCTTGAAGAGTTTGCTGAAACTAGGGAAAAAGGTGCTGAGAAAATAGCAAAAAACGCTAAAGAAAAAGGTGGTTTTTCAATGTTAACTTATCATCATTTTGTTGTTAAGCTTCCGTACTATAAAAAAGCAGCAGAAGGAAAACTAGACCTAGAAAAAGCTAAAAAAGAGTATCACGACTTAGTCGAAAAGCTTCACAAAGCTACAAAAGGTGATATGAAAATAGAGCAAGTTGAATTTCAAAAACTTGTCGGTAAAATAGAAGTATTAGGAGAGCTTTTAATTAAAAATAAAAAGTGATTAGACTAGGTGACATATTAAACGAGATTATCGAAGAGAAAGATGACCGTTGTCTTCGTATTGCTCGCCGTAAGTATGATAAGCCCTCTGCCTACCGCTCTGGTGCAATTGTAAGGTGTCGTCAAGGAAAGATTTGGAAGGGATTAAAAGAAGTAACACAAAACGATACGGTAGAAAATATTGTAAAAGCTTTTGTAAACAGTGAAATAGGTAGAAAATACTCAAAACATGACTGTAAAAGTGTGACTAGAGCTTTTATAGAATGGGCAACAGATAATGGTATAGAAACCAAAATAATAACCTTTCCTCCACCTAGTGCTGAATTTATAAAACAACATCCAGAATTTAAAGGTAAAAGCGGTGAAGGTGATGGCCATATAATGCCTATTGTAAATAATCAAGCCATTGATTTTACTGTGCGACAATTCGGTATCGACAGACCTTATCAAAACCCACTTATTACCCCTCTCAGTAATATAAAATCTGTTTATAGTAAATTTGGATATTTTACAAATAAACCAGAGTGGTTTGATGGAGGTAAAACACATTGGATAGGTTCCCTAAGCAGTATTCCTTCGGATATTTTTAATCAAGACTTTGGAGATGAAATATTAGAAGGTATTACCGAAGAAAAAGAATCCCTTCATAAATGGTTTTCAAGACAGGGCGGATCAGGTGGATCAAAAGGATGGGTAGATTGTAATACATGCCGTGAGGTAGATGGTAAGACCAAATGTAAATCGTGCGGTAGACAAAAAGGTGAAAAAAGATCAAAATATCCATCCTGCAGACCAACACCTTCAGCTTGTAAAGATCCAGGTAAGGGTAAAAAATGGGGTAAAACAAAATGATGAAATCAGTAGACATAGTAAAAGAAGAATGTACGCCTTGTACTTCTAAGCGTAATAAAAAACTTATCTACAAGCTCATAGAGCATACTGTATATAACTGGCCTAATTCTGTAAATGAAGCCTACAGTGAAGGAACTTTAAAAAAGTTTATTCAAAAATTCAAAGATGAAGCTGAAGATTTAAATATCAGTGTTACAGATCAGGACCTAGAAAATTATATTAAGAATTTTGATAAAGGGAAAGAGAAATTACCTCCTAATCAAAGAGATCTCGATAAATGGTCTATATCTAAACTTATTAAATTCGCAACAGCAAGCCCAGGAGATGAAGCACCTGAAGCAATTGATATAACACCGGATGTAGTGTATCATAACGATGATGATAGTATTGCAGTATATAACGGAAGTAAAGAAGGTAATTGTATTAGATTTGGAAAGGGAGAGAAATGGTGTATAACTAGAGGTTCGTATGATAACTACAGGTATAGTTCACAAAGAGGTTATCCAACTTTTTACCTAGCTAGAAATACAAACCTAACTGACAGTAATAAACTAAGTTTTGTAGCCATTCAAGTTAGAAATCCTCAGACAGAAGACGTAGACGAGAGATACGTTTATACAAATAGAGAGAATTCGCCTCACGAATCAGAGCCAATGAGTCTAGATCGACTCAAAAGAGAAGTTCCTTGGTTGAGAGAAATCCCAAATCTTGAGAATGTTCTAAAATACATACCGCTATCAACCGGTGAGAAGGTTACACAGCAGTACAAAAACAATCCTGTAACTTACAGCGAGTGGACTAAACTTCCATTTTCAGTAAAAAAACAATACCTGGTCGTTAGGAAAGACGCTAGAGGGCGAGGCGGTGGTGACAGAATCTTTAGTGATATAGACGACCGGGATTTTGTAGAAAACCATTTAGCGAAATATCCAGAAATACTTAATTTCGCAGCTACTACTCCCGGTATAATAAAGCCTACTCTCCTTATAAGAGCCCTGGAAAAATTCCCTGATTCGGCAAGACGTTCGATAATGGCAAATTTCTTTGAAAAGGTTGATCAAAAATATTTAGCATCTTCATTTTTACCTTTCAACGTTAAAAAACTTTTAGTTAAACTCGGCAAGTACGAGCTGAAACCTGATGAAAGATTGTACGTAGCTAAAGACGGTGATACAATAGTAAAGTTAACTTTTGAAGATCCGCTAAAGATTCAGCTGTATCAGGAAGATGATAATTACCCGAATGTAAAGCTTACAAAAAGAACATCAAAATATTTACTGGATTATCCAGAATTAGAAAAAGTTCCTTTCAAGACTTTTGTAGATTTAGTAAAGGACGGAGCAATAAGTAACGATGTAATTAAAAAGCTAGTAGAGAAAATAAAACAAAAACCTGAAGAGAGCGGTATTGCGGTCAAGTCTGTAGAAGATGGTGAGATTGTATTAGATTCGAGTTCTCTAACTTCATTTAAAGTTGACAAAGACGGTAATGTAACACAGGTACCGTTTAATGACGAACAAGTGCAGCAAGCATTCGATGACTCTATAGATAACGAAGCATTCCAGAAGAACATTCTCAACATATTTAGAACTCAAAAAAATATTCCGGGTACTATAGATAAAGATACCTTATTGAATGTTGTAGAATCGATACCTTACGGTAATAGAACATTTGAAGTAGATGGTGATCGAATGGTATTATTATCAACACCACAAGGTGAGAAGAATTTCTTCTTTATGCAAACCAATCCTACAGGCGGTAGGGCTTATACTATTTCACCGGTGTTATTTGGAAGCGGGAGAAACTGGAGAGAGTACGACACTCAAGAAAGATTAGACCGATCAATGTACACTACCTATTTTAATTACTTAAGACAGAGCGGTAATCTGATTGACGACGCCCTGCTAACCGATATCCTAAGTACCGGAAGGTATGATAGCCTGTATGACTTTGCTGCATCTAATCCGCCCGTTAATCCGCAAAATAGATATAAATTAGCAGTCGATGGTGATAGAGTTTTATTAATAGATCCACAAAACCCAAGAAATACTCGTAAGCCATCTACACGCGGCGGACTAGTACAAGCACCAATTTCTGCTGCAAAAGCAAATCAGCTACTAGGCATTCAAGCCCCACAGCAACAAGCTACACAACAGCAACAGCCTCAACAAGGCGTTACGCGCGCCTACTGGCAACAACCTGCACCAGTAGGTAATATAAGTGTGGGAGACAAAATGACCGAACTAGGTGCAGCTATACAATTCAATAGGCTCCCGGATAGGGATAGACGTAGATTAAATATTGATAACGCAGCTCCTCTCAACCGTCTAACCGATGGAGGTGCACGCCGTAGAAATCAACTACTAGGTAATGCCGGAGTAGTAACAGATGCTATAGCAGTAGGTCAAAGCCGTATGTATATAATCAGACTTAGAAACGGTCAAAATATAATTTCTATTAAAGTATATCCAGGTAATAGAGAATATTTATTAATACCTGGTCAAACTGCACTCCAGTTGAATGAGCCTAGCGAATTATTAGCAGCCCTTCGTCAACGTAATTTAGTTGAAGCTAAAAAATATTTAATTAGAAGTTACTTAGATACTAATCCTACCAATCTAGAAGAGTTTAAACAGATTTTACGTAAGCATATAAACAAAAGAGATGAATAAGAAAGTAATAGTAGAAATACTACGCCGTATTGTGAAGAAGAATTTGGCAGAAAATGCACCTGCTCCTTCTAAACCAAAAGAGAAGCCAGACGTAGCCGAACCACCTACTAAAGCACCCAACAAACCAAAACCTCGCCGTCCTTTAGGTAACCCTGACGTTAAGCCTGCACCCAAGGCTAAGGCTACAATGAAAGAGGCTGAAATGTTAGATAAAATCGTTAAACGTTTTAGAACAACTAAAAAGAATGGCTAAACTTCTAGAAATAGAATACGAAAAAATATTTTCACCTAAGACCATGAATGCCCTTAAGGGTAAATCAGGTGAATCGTTGCGTCAAATGCTTGGAAACAAGAACATGATGCAAACACTTTTACGTTCCCAAGAATTATTAAATCAAATCATTGAAGCCGAAGATGGATATCGCGACGAATTAGAAATGGTAGCTGCACAGATGGTTACTGATGCATACCCGATTATTGATTATGCAAATATAAAAATAGACGGTAAGATTGTTGGAGGAGAAAACCTAGATATACAACATCCACCGCCACAAGATGATCCAGGATCACCTAGTTTTGGAGAAGGAGATCCAGAAAAGTTAAAAGCCAAGCGACGTATTATAAACGGTATTACTCAAGGTGCCTCCATAAGAGGTTCTTTTGGTTTTATGCTCTTCAAGGAATATTTAGATCAATTAAATCCAGAACTAGTTGCAAAATATAATGAGATATTAAAACTAGTATTCGGGATTTACGATGACGAGAACGCTATTGCTATGATGCTAGCTGCACTTGCTCAAGGACAGAAAATGCAAGGAGGTGAAAGCGATATGGAGTATGACGAAGAGAATGAGCAGTTTGTTATTAAAGCTAAAGCACTTTGTTTTCCGATGCTTGTCCACGAGATAGTAAAAGGATTATACGAGATAGTAGGAACTGAAGGATTTGGTGCCGACAAAGAAAAGAATCAAGCCATTGTAGGTGCTGTAGATAAATTATCTAATGAACCAAACGATTTACGTTTTGGTAAATTTTTCTATGATGCTATTTCAAAACTCTATAACGAGAGCGATATAGACGATGCACGTGTTCGTGAATTATTTTTTGCCGAAGTTTATAAACTAGGAGAAGACGAATTTATTTCCTTTGTAGAGAATGCTGTTAATGATGAATTGACACCTGATCAAAAACAGTGGGCTACAAATACAATGAAGGATATCGAAAAGGATCTGAAGAAAGACGATACAGGTCTAGAAGATTTAGATGAAGGAATAGACGATCCTGTAAAACCTGGAATCCTAAAAAAAAGACTAGGAAAACTATCATGTTCCAGAGTTAGATCAGCTAAATCCAAACTTAAAAATAAAGGGACTCACTACGCAAAAGCACTTCAAAGATACTTAAACTATCATTGCTAACTATTTATTACCATGATAAAGCTAAAAAATTTACTACCAGAAGGACAGTGTAACGAGTGCGGACGCGATTGGAATCACGGCCACGACCATGAAGCCGGAATGGCCAAAAACGAGTTAAGAGATGCAATCTCTAATGCTTCTAAGATCGATCAAATGATCGGTGAAGGAGATAACCTACCGGGCTGGGTATCGGCATATATTTCACTTGCTGCCACTATATGCATTCAGTAGCTGAATACTTAGCTGGTGAATCTAGTAGAATGCAAGAACCAGGACCTGGATACGGAATAGAAGAGAAAGCACATAGCAAAGCACAACAAGCTGCTATTGCAATAGCGTTACAGAAAGCAGGTAAAAAACCAAAAAGCTAGGTAAAATGAATCTAGATAAACTAAAAGGACACGTACCTGATACCGTAATTGCTCAGATTCCTGAAGTAGGAACTAAGTTCGCTATTAATACGCCTTTGCGCCTTGCACATTTTCTCTCTCAGTGCGGACACGAGAGCGGTAATTTTAGAGTAGTAAACGAAAATTTAAATTACGGTGCAAAAGGATTACTTGGTCTTTTTAAAAAGTATTTTCCTACACCTGAAAAAGCTAAATTATACGAGCGTAAGCCCGAAAAAATCGCTAACTTAATTTACGGAGGTAGAATGGGTAACGGTCCAGAAGCATCCGGAGATGGGTGGAAGCACAGAGGACGTGGATACATTCAATTAACAGGAAAGGATAATTATACTGCATTTGGTAAAGCAATTGGTGTAGATATTTTAGCCAATCCTGACCTTGTTGCTACAAAGTATCCTTTGTTATCAGCTGCCTGGTATTGGAATAGCCGTAAGATCAATGCAGTAGCCGATCAAGGTGCCACCGATGCTGTAGTAACTAAAATAACTAAACTTGTAAACGGAGGTACAATCGGACTTGCCGATCGTATCAAACATTTTAAAGAGTATCACGCGTTATTAGCTTAATATGACAAATAAAGAAATTATAAGAAGGTTAATACTCAATGAAGTTGAGAGGATGGAACCAAAAGTTAAATCTTTTGAAGATGATCCTATTAACTTCATACTACAGAAGTATCCTACCCTCAGAAAAACCTTGGAGATGCTAATGTCTCCTGCTTTTAAAGACTATATTACAGGTATATACATTGTTGCACCCAAGCCCACTACCTTTAAAATAGTTCTCCATAACGGACAGACTTTCATGCTTACCTTCCTAGGTAAGGCCTACGAGGCAACAGTAGCAGGAAAGAAGTTTTACCTGCAGACAATCGGGGAAAGAGAGAGATGTGTTAATGCTATCGCACGTATATTATCCGTTGGTAATCCTATTGAGACTAAGGGTCCTGAAGGAGAAGAACAGACAGCCGGTGAACCAGAAGAAGCTCAAGAAGAGACACCACCGGCTGAAGAAGAGGCAGAAGAAACAGAAGCTTAAATATAAAGCCCTCCAATTTCGGAGGGTTTTTTGTTGGAGGTTTGAATATTTTTTCTTATTATCAATAAAACCTAGAGCATGAGAACAAAAAGCGTTGTTAGAACAATAAATACTATTTGCGGAAAAACTATTAGCTACCTACAAGTCGATGGGCAGGTCAGTAAAATGCATTCTGTAGACGGACCGGCCCTAATTTATGCCGAAAATGAAAGCAAGGCACCCGAATATTACCTTTACGGAATCCGGTATTCAAAAGCAGAATGGAAAGAAAGACTAACCCAGAAGAAAGTTATAGCTCCTACAGATATATCTTCTGATTCACTACTTTAAACTATTTATTAATAAACGACACTATGATATTTAATCTACCAAAGTTCTTAGTAGAGAACAGATTAACTAAGCGTTCCAAGTTGAACGAAGAGGATAATGTCGGTGGCATGACTAAAACTGATGCCGAAAAACTAGCCATGGGAGCAGAACAAGGTGATGAAGAAATGTTTGATCCTGATGCTGATAATCCTTATAAATCCGATGACGAGAAGGAAGATTTTGGAGGCGAAGTAGAAAAAGAACCGGCACCAACAAGCGTTAGGACTGATAGACAGACTAAAAATCTACATACTAAAGAACTTAAATTAAAAGGTCTAGAAGACCAAAAAGATGCATTACTAATGCAGCTTAAGAGCGGACAATTAAGTCTAGATCAATATAAAGTCGCTATTGGTAATATTCCTGCACAAATTAAAAAACTAAGAGCCGATATTCAAAAGGCTATGCAACCTGAATTAGATGATGATCAAGACGATCTAGCTTGAGGGGGTTATAAATTTTTATAAATGACGACCACGCGTACAGCTATAGGTGATGCAATTAAACAAGAATTAATACGGTGTAAACAAGATCCTGTATACTTCATGAAGAAGTACTACACTATTCAACACCCTACTAGAGGTAGGATGACCTTTAATCTCTACCCGTTTCAGGAAAAAGTTCTTAGACTTCTACAAAGACACGATTACACCATTATAAACAAGTCAAGGCAGTTAGGTATCTCTACCTTAACCTCTGCATTTGCACTCTGGATGATGTTGTTTGAACAGGATAAAAACGTACTCGTTCTTGCAACCACTCAAGCAACAGCAAAAAACATGGTAACAAAGGTGAGATTTGCCTACGATAACCTACCTACTTGGCTACAAATGCCTGTATTAGAGCATAACCGCTTGAGTTTACGTTTAAAAAACGGTTCACAGATTAAAGCCGTTTCAGCCGCTACAGATAGTGCCCGTTCAGAGGCGGTATCACTACTTGTAATAGACGAAGCAGCCTTTATTGATAGAATTGAAGACATATTTACAGCCGCACAACAAACACTTGCAACTGGAGGTCGATGTATAGCCCTCTCCACACCAAACGGAGTCGGTAACTGGTTTCACAAAGAGTTTACCCGTGCACAAAACGGGGAAAATAAATTTACTCCTATTGCTCTACCTTGGACTGTACACCCAGAAAGAGATCAAGCCTGGCGTGATGAACAGGACGCAACCCTAGGTAAGAGAAATGCTGCTCAAGAATGTGATTGTGATTTCAGTACATCAGGGAACACCTTCCTTGAACCTGATACATTAAACTGGTATCAGCTAAATACGGTGAGAGAGCCGCTTGAAAGAAGAGATATGAACCACTCTTACTGGTTATGGGACTATCCAAATTCGATGGCTACTTATTTAGTAGTAGCAGACGTAGCACGCGGAGACGGATTAGACTTTTCTACCTTTCATGTCATAGAGACAGAAACTATGACCCAGGTCGCCGAGTTTAAAGACCAATTAGGTACAAAAGACTTTGCACGTAAGTTAGTTTCAGTAGCTGTAGAATGGAATAACGCAATGCTTGTAGTAGAAAATGCAAACATTGGATGGGATGTAGTAACAACAATACAGGAAATGGGCTATCCAAACCTGTACTACTCTCCTAAATCAGAGATAGTAGGTACACAGATCGAGCTTTACGTAGAAAAATTTGATAGAGGAGACGGAATGGTACCAGGATTCAGTATGAATCAAAGAACGCGCCCTCTCGTACTTGAAAAAGCAAGATCATTCTTAGAGGAAAAGAGCGTTGTGATTAGATCCCAGAGACTTCTAGACGAGTGGCGAGTGTTTATCTGGAAAAATGGTAAAGCACAAGCCCTTCAGAGCTACAACGATGACCTTGTAATGTCTCACAGTATTGGCTTGTTTTTACGTGATACAGCAATTAGATTCCGTCAAACGGCTATGGACCTGGCCTATGCAAGTCTTAATAATTACACTAGAACCCAGGGAGGGTTCCAGGTTTATACCCCAAATAACAGTCAAAATCAACAAAATCCATGGCAAATGCCCGTAAATGGCCAGCAGGAAGACATCGGGTGGCTACTTGGATAAAGATATTTATTAGATATGGCAGATCAACAACCACAAAGGAACCTATTTTCGACACTTAAACGCCTGTTTTCTACTGATGTCATCATTAGAAACGATGGCGGAACACTTAAGACTGTCGATGTAAATCAAATACAGGTAGACGGCGTACTACAAACGAACGCACTCGTTGATCGCTTTAACCGTATCTACACTACATCAACCTCTTACGGGGTAAACCTTAACCTTTCACAGAATTATCAGAGTGCAAGGGTACAGATTTATTCTGACTACG
>Ga0214923_10006737_pt1 | contig 12791 bp, 21 predicted proteins | sample LL1510_MetaG_FD_177993 | JGI IMG/M metagenome (GOLD analysis project Ga0214923, IMG submission 177993) | Freshwater microbial communities from Lake Lanier, Atlanta, Georgia, United States - LL-1510 | ecosystem: Environmental > Aquatic > Freshwater > Lake | place: USA: Georgia | collected...
CTGACGGGGGGGTGTTTCTAAAACATGGGGGTGGGGGTTGACAGAGCAAATCTGTGTGTGGGGGGTGCCCCTGATTCCCGAGCTGGCTGATAGGGGGGTGCGGATAGGGTGGGTTTACATTTGGGAATATTTTGTATTCGAGAATAGTTCTCAATTAAACTGTATTCTCATTTGCTAGCCATTCCAATCTAACCCTAACATTGTTAGGGGCGCCGTTCGTCGGTCAAATTGACCGTCTATCGCTTCCGATGAACGGTAGAGAAAAGCCGACCAGTAGCATTGACTTCTGTATTTGTTTGGGGTACATTATAACCATCGATACAACGTGTTGTATCGATGCAACGTTACCTGGTAACGTTGGTTTTTAACAACACCCTAACAATGTTAGGGTAACAATGGAGGTTCTACCATGTCGATATCAATTCCCCAGTCAGTAGTAAATGCTCGCATCAATGAATTATCAGCAGCGGGCGAAGCATATGGTGCTCGCATCAAATATGCTCAGGCTTTGGTCGATGTTTCAGACGGTGTGCTTTGGTATACCGACGGAGTCGCACTGCCGCCGGTTATTGAAGCCGAGAAAAAAGAGTATTACAAAGGACTCAAGGAAATCGGTTATTCGAATCCTTCCAACGCTTGGAAGATGGTTAAAAAGTATAGTCTCGAATATGCTCAGGAAATCGGGTTAGTTGAAAAGCCTGAGGCTGAGGCTGAGGCTGAAACCAAGGGGGAATCTAGCAGTGGCGATGCAAGGCACACCCGTTCGTTCTCTTTACGGGTACTTGATGACATTGTGCCGATCTTCAAGGCCGGTCGCAAACTCGAAAAGGAAGGCGCATTGTCGGATAAGGAGCGCGCCTGTAACACTCACCTTGCCGCTGCGCTTGCCGCGTTAGGCGTGGACATCAGCAAACTGTAATAACCGGCCCCCTTGCGGGGGCCTAACAATGTTAGGGGTTCAAAATGAATGACATTCACGCACTGCCCGCCTATGGTCGCGACTACAAAAACAAAGCCGCTGTACTTGCGGATTGGAATAGCAACAAGGACTTCCGCTGTGCAGTAACAGGTCGGTATCTCAGCAAGTCTAGTCCGTTCGAAGGCCAGCAAGTTTGGGTTAGATACGACAAGGCCCGCAAAATCTTGCGCGTGCACTGATAGACTCAACTTCCGTGACAACCCGCCAATCGGCGGGTTTTTTGTTGCCCTAACATTGTTAGGTTCGACTTTGTCGCACCAGTTCTCAAAGCGGAGTTAGCTTAAGTTTGCCTGTGGATAACTGATATGCTGCGTGCAGCATATCACTATTTTTTGCATTTGTCAAGCGTTTTTTCCGCAAATTCGGGTCGCACCAGTTCTCAAAGCGGGGTTAGCTTAGGGGGTAATGTTACGTAACTTTATAAAGTTACATATAATGTTAATAACGTAACAAAGCTAAGTGCTTGATTTCATTCAAGAAAATCATATTGTTACAATGTTACGCCGAAAACAAAGAGGGTAGAGGAAAATTGAGAGCGGGAGCTTATCAGCAAGCGTCAGCAGTTTTTAATTTTCAACCCGATACCCTATTTTAAAACAGCATAACATTGTAACTTTATTACTTTATAATACAAATAAATATATATATACTTGATTTCATTGAGTTTTCTCTCAGCATTTTTGGCCTTTGTAATGTTACGTTCGATTTTTGCTTTTGTAACAACGTAACAATACGCCTGCCCTTATCCTTGACTTATCTATCACATTGTAGTACACTAAGCATAGTGGGCATCTGCCTGCTGATAACGTAACAATACAAGGAGCCTAACAATGTTAGCCAACGTCACAAAGCAGTACATAGTTACAACACTAGGTGAGCTGAATCCCAACAGCCATGATGAGCAAACCTGCATCAAACTGCACCGCGCCCCTTACTTCATACGGCTAAGGAGTGCTGAACCTCAGATCATCGAGGAGCGCTTAGAGATCGAGATGGATGAGCAAATAAAATACTGGAAACCACATCTGAAGCACACATCGCTATCCATCATGCACGTATACCTTACAACCGAGACAGGCACTATTCTTGCCTGTCATGACGGGTTCAAGTTTCGTATCTGGCCGCACCGCGACGAGCGGTTGTTTGTTCCTGAGTGCGTAGGGGGAGATCGTGATTGAGCCTAACAATGTTAGCTGCCTTAGCTGTGCCGAGCCTGTCGCACCTGCGCGGTGGGCGATTGGCTACCGTGTATGTTTATCTTGCGGTGAGCAACGAGCAGGACAGATACGCAAATTTTGGTGTATCGCACCGATGCACAAGTCAAACTACATGCTCATTACCGACCTGCGCGACCTGCGCGGGTTGAACAACAAAGGAGGGTTGATCAGATGAAGAAGTTTGAAGTCGAGTTCAGAAGGCATTCGTACATCATCGTAACCGTCGAAGCTAAGTCAAAAGATGAGGCAATAGACAAAGCATGGGAAGAGCTGGATAACAATTACGAGCATGGCGATATTGAGGATGCTTCGTGGGACGTTGAGTCTATCGAGGAGATAGACGAATGAGCAGATACAACATATGGAGGCAGGAGCTAGAGGCTAAGGGCTTAGACGCTAGCAAGTTATCCGACCGAGGAGTGCGGTGGATGATTGTGCACGAGCACGAGCGCATAAAGGCTTTGAAGGAATCTAAAGCGTGGTACACCACGCTTTACAAGGAGCCTAACAATGTTAGGGCTAAGTCATAACGAAGCAGCAATCGTTATGAACATTAATTTTTACTTGTAACAGGAGAAGTTATGGACTCAGATGAAATGGTTGGTTATGGGTTGCTAGTTGCAGCAGTTTGTACGGCATTGATTCTTTTCGTGTGGGGTTGAGATGAGATCCCCGACTGCACAACTAAAGCGTATCAAAACGTACGCAGAAGCAAAAGCCTTTGTGGAAAGAACCGCCCCGACAAGGGGCGAGTTGTATGTACCGTTAGGTGAGCGCCGATATCACCACAACTACAACATAAGGAAAGTGGGGAAAGACTACTTCGTGCGTGTATTCGGTTACGACTTGATACATTACAAACACGATGCCGACTACATCGTAATAAACGAGTCAAGGTCTTACCTTGATAAGCCCCTCTTGGATGCGCTTACGGTGGTGTTGGGCCTAGTTTATGGTAACGAGCATAACGGCAAGTTTACTGTGTACACAGGCAAAGTACCGTCAAAGACTAACAGCTATAGGGAGCGTCATGTGTTCTACCGACGGTCTAAATTTTTGCTTGGTATGAACGAGGAAGGTTGGTACTTGCCTGAACCCCCGACCATATATACATACCACTTAAATCGTGCAGAGGCTAACAATGTTAGGGCGGTAGCAAAGGAGTTTCGCACGTACATGGAGAACATAATCAAGGTGCGGGAGACGGTGAGCGTAGATATGGGGTTGCCTAACCAAGGGAGTAGCATCGCATTCACTTCGTATATGTTTGCTACGACCGAGATTATGCACACGCTTGGTGAAAACTATTCTTTATGGACGAGGTTGATAAATAAACCCACAACAGCGGAATCGTTGACAACACTAGCGCACAAAAACTTTTATGAGGCTAAGTTAGAAGGGATAGAACAAACATTTACTGATTGGCAATTGTATGAGCACCGAGCCAAACAGTTTATGGAGATGATACGGAGCGGTGACCCCGAGCAGTTTTATAAAGCATTGCTCATTCTTGTTGTATGCACAGGAGGAACCCACGCTAAGTTGTTCAATGTACGTAACGAAGATTCATGGTTTATCGGTATACCTAAGTTACTGGACTCATTAGATCAGATCTTGCTCAAGGCAAATAGTCGTGAGTGCTTTAGCTTGATACAAGTACCGCAAGGGCAAGTGCCATCTGATAAATACGAAAGCTATATCTTTTGGCCTAGCTAAGTCATAAGCACTTGACTTGGGTATAACTATGTGGTACAATGTGTATGTGGTAAAAAAGTGTTCGTAAATTCTGCCCTAACAATGTTAGGGCTACTTAAATCAGAGGGTTAGAAAATGTCAGAGATCAATTTTGGTAGAACTGTGTCACTCAAACAAGCGGCAAACCTCATCATATCCAATCCCGATACTGTGTTTATGCTCAGGGGCGAGCCTGGGATTGGCAAGTCTTCCCTGCTTAACTACATCGCAACGGAAACGGGTTGCGACAGTGCATACGTTGATGTACCCAACTTAGACTTGGGCGATATTGCGATGCCTGTCACTAACCATACGACGAGAACCACAACCTACTACCCTAACGAGCGCTTCAAAATGCACGAGGGCAAACCCGTTGTGATTATGCTCGACGAGTTTAGTAAGGGCGCTGATCCTGTCAAGAACATGTTGCATCCGCTCTTCGAGAAGGTGAATCCTCGACTTGGTGACTTGCCAAGACCAGCGGGTTCGTATGTATTCTTAACAGGCAACCTCTCGACCGACGGTGTTGGGGACAACCTCAAAGCGCATACGTGGAATCGCATCGTGCCAATCGTGGTGCGTAAGCCTAACGCTGAAGAGTGGATCGAGTGGGCGATGAATAAGAACATCGCGCCTGAAGTTATTGCGTGGGTGCATCAATTCCCGCATTGTCTTGCTTCGTATCTTGATGGTGAAGCAAAAGAGAACCCGTACATCTTTAATCCTAAGACACCACAGCGTGCCTTCGTGTCGCCGCGCTCACTTGAAACGGGGTCTAACATTGTTAGGTCGAGAGCTAAGAATGATGCCGAGTCGGTCATTGCCGCGTTGACCGGTGCTATGGGTGAGTCAGCAGCAAGAGACTTGCAGGCGTACATCGAGTTCAGCGATCAACTGCCGATGTGGGAGACAACAATCAAAGACCCTATGACTGCAAGAGTACCGGACGGCGCAGGTGCTACTGCTATCGTGATATTCGGTGGTATCGCTAGGGTTACGAAAGATACGATAAATCCATTCATGGATTACTTGAGTAGATTTGAACCTGAGTGGCAGGCGGTTTTTGCGGTAAACATTGCTAAGACACCGAGCAAGCAAGCTATTGCGTTCGGATGCAGGAAGTTTGCCGACTGGGTAGCAAAGAACCAAGATTTACTTTGATCAACAAGCTAACAATGTTAGGGGTACATATGGACGCAGAACGTAAAGTTAAGAAAGTAAAAATTTCTATCATGCGTAATCCACAGTTTGCACTGTGGCAGGGCGTGTTGATGATTGGTAAAACTGTAGTAGTCGATGACTTGGATACAGCATCGACGAACGGTCGGGATGAGTTGTATGGGCGTAAGTTTGTGGAAGGGCTAACCGAGTCAGAGCTTGCCTTTGTTGTACTTCACGAGTCTTTGCACAAAGCACTACGACACTTGACTACGTGGAAGAAGTTGCATGACGAGAGTCCCATGTTGGCGAATGCTGCTTGCGATTACGTCATAAACCTCATGCTTGTTGACATGGACAAGAACGAGGCAACGATACGGATGCCTCGATACAAGGATGGGATGAATAAGGGCAAGCGCATGGGCTTGGTCGATGAGAAGTATCGCGGTATGAATGCTAAGCAAGTCTTCGATCTACTGAAGAAAGAATCAGAAAACGGGGGCGGTGGGTTTGGCGATGAGCATGGCGACGGTTTCGACAAGCATGATTGGGGCGGGGCCAAAGACATGACCGAGGAGGAGAAGCGCGAGCTAGAACGTGAGATTGATGCCGCTCTTCGTCAAGGACAAATAGCCGCTCGCAAAGTAGTAGGTAAAGGTGCGGGTGGGCTATCACGCGAGCTTGATGACTTACTTAACCCCAAGATTGATTGGCGCGAGGAGTTGCGCGAGTTTGTAAAGGCTTACTGTCATAGTAAAGACCGTAGCAGTTGGCGCAAAGTCAATCGTAGGTTCCTGCACTCCGACATTTACATGCCGACGATGATTGGTGAAAAGGTAGGGCACTTAGTTATCGGTGTGGATACGTCAGGAAGCATAGGCACTGCTGAGCTATCAGAGTTTTTGTCCGAGGTAAAGGCGATTGCCGAGGAGGTTTCGCCTGAGAAGGTGGACTTGCTCTATTGGGATTGTGCAGTTGCCGCGCATGAAGAATATGACAGTGCAACGGTGGCTAACATTGTTAGCTCAACAAAACCGGCGGGTGGTGGAGGGACTGCACCAAGTTGTGTAAGTACGTATTTACAAGAGAAAAAGATTGTGCCGGAATGCGTGATTATGTTTACTGATGGATACGTTGGTAGTGATTGGGGTAGCGGTTGGCAGTCGCCGCTACTGTGGGTAGTTACGGATAACAAAACGGCTCAAGCTGAACATGGCAAAACAATTCACTTATGACAAGGAGCGTATGATGGTTTGTATAAAGATTGGATGGTCAGAAATTGTGGTTAGTAAAGAGGATGCTATGACATTGGCTGGCATTCTTGAACGCGCTTACAAGTGGGAGTCCAAGTACATAAGTAAGGATAAGTCTGATACTGGGGAATCACATACCCTGCTGTTTGCTTATCCAAACGACGAAGAGTACAACATGAAGATTATCAACGACGCAGTTTTCAACATGGCTAAACTGGCAGGCAAACCTGTCAGGGAAGCCTAACATTGTTAGGAGCATATTATGAGTATCAGTGCATCAGCAGTATTAGTAGAACTCAACATCAGCGTGTGGCCTGCCACGATCAAAGATGAGAAGATCAGCGAGCAGGTTACCAATGCCGCATCAGCGGTGGCCGACGCAGGACAGTTTCGTAAGAATCTGTTTGCCGGTACGTCTTTACGGAAAGACATTGAGAAGCACGCGGCACGCGCTAGGTTGTACAACAATATGAGAACACTGCCTTGGGCAGATAAGGGTGAGCGGTTACTGCCGACTAAGTTGTTCATGGATTACAAAATCAGTATGAACACTCATCAGCATACCTTCGATACTATGTGCAATACATTTTTTCAGAACTACACCATCTTAGTTAATCAGGCGCAAACTAATTTGCGTGGGCTGTTCAATGCCGACGACTACCCTCCGCTTGATGAAGTTAAGAAGAAGTTTGCGTTTAATTTGACGGTCAAGCCTGTGCCTGAGTCGGGGGATTTTCGTCTTGACATTCCTGCTAGCGACTTAGCAGAGATAAAACAGGAGTTCGAGGATCAGCAGGCGCAAAAGCTAGCCGACGCTATGCGTACACCTTGGGAACGCTTGCATACTATGTTGACTGCGATGTCAGACAAGTTGTCTAAGGGTAAAGACGCAGATGCAAAGATGCGTTGGCATGATTCATTTATCAGCAACCCCCTAGAGTTGTGTCAGTTGTTAACCGCTATGAACATCACTAACGATTCTAAGTTAGAGGAAGCGCGTAAGCAACTGGAGCTAACAATGTTAGGCGCTAATCTGCAAGTACTAAAAGAAGATGTTCATGCGCGTGAAGATTTGAAGTCCAAAGTTGACAACATCCTTGGTAAATTTAATTGGTAAGGGGTATTTATGGAGCAGCATGAAATTATGACAAACCGTTCGCTTGCACTTCAAGCGTTGAAGCAACATAACGTCACTTTCAAAAAAGTAGACGGCGCACCCTTGGACATGAGTACGGTTGAGCTTGAGTTTTATAGACCCTTAGATGAAATTCTGTGGCCTGTGGTTACTAAATTTTCTCACATTGATTGGGTTGTTGAAGGTGGAATCAGTCGTAAAAATACTTTATTTTCCGTTCGTTCGATATCCGCATATAAAGAGGGTATTCACATAGGTAATATAAGTACTACATACACAGGGCGTACATATGCTTTTATAGTAAAGTGTCATGCTATCGACGAAGAACGTACACGGGGTAATGGTTTGCGTACAACTAAGCACGATGTTGTATTGTCAACCGTCAAAAAGAAGTTTGCCCCAAAACCCATCAACGTAATTCTTTCAGAAGTTACTACAAAAATAAATCGAATACTTAGCGATAAGCATTATGCCCAAAAGAAAAAACAAGTTGACGTAAATCAAGAATTACTTGACGCAGTGCTTGAACGCATTCATGAATCTAAAGATGTTTATGAGTATGCGGTTAGGACTTTTGGTGAGCAACTAATACAAAGGGTTTGCGAATTAAAGTTAAAAATGTCTAAGTTAGAAGATTTACACAGCGCTTTGACCACTGAAAGCAGTTCGGTTGCGGTCGTCTTAATTGACAGGGGCGGTTATATTGTAAGCAGCGATAAACAGATAGCTAAGTACAACGATTCGACATTACCTGGAGAACTTCGTAAAAACTTAGGGTTACTTAAGTTGTTGGACAAAGATGAAAAGGTCATACCGGACATAGGCGTTCGCGTTAACGAAAGCGTATTTCTTGTTTTATTGGAAACCCCCTAACATTGTTAGGTAACTTGACAACATGGAGATAATGATGAGCATTAAGACTACTTCAGAATCTACAAATGTGTTAGCTACCTTTGTACGCGAATGGGACAAGTTGGGGCAACTGCCCCCTTGGAAAGACCCAAAGGTTTTGGCCGAGCGTCAAAAGATAGCTGACTTAGACTTACAACGAATTGCTGAGAGGCTTGAGGTCGAATATGGACGAACCTAAACCCAAACGTAAAGGTCGTGGGAAAGGTAAAAAGCCTGCGTTAGTAAGCACAAGCATTAGATTATCAGTTGAAGTTCACGAATGGTTTAAGACCCATCACCCCCACGATATGCAGTCCGCAATTAGAGCAGTACTACTTAAACACGTACAGTCAACCATCGAACAAAGTTAATCAAACTCTGACCCTAACATTGTTAGGCTTGACCGCACCCCACAAAGGTGCGGTTTTTTATTTTGTACATTGTCAAAAGTTATGGTATACTCGGTTTTTTGGGGGAACCTATGGACACAACTGCACCTTACTTTGAGACTTACAGCGATTCGTACTTAACGCTTCATTGCCCATGTGGTTCGGAGAATTTGCATCAGCGAGAAACAACGATCTTTGAGCGATATGAAGACGAGCCGATGACCACAGTGATTGCTCAAAAAGGTAGAGATGTAGAAGTTTACCATTCACCCTCTGAAGATACACGTAACCCAAGCGCACGTAGGCATGGTTTGATTATTCGCTTTGAGTGCGAGCAGTGCTCTATCGGCAAATACAGCAAGCGTTTGGAGTTAGCCATTTGGCAACACAAGGGCAGCACCTTTGTCGGGTGGGTAGATGGGTAACACGCCTGAAGCAAAAGTTAAAAATATAATTAAAAACGTACTTAAAACCCATAATGTGTATTACGTGATGCCTATTGGTTCTGGCTACGGTAAGTCAGGTGTTCCTGATTTTATCTGTTGCTACAAGGGCTTTTTCTTTGCTATCGAGGCAAAGGCTGGTAACAACACACCAACAAAGTTGCAGGAGATAAATTTGCAGGCTATCAATGATGCGGGTGGCGTAGCAATCGTAGTTAACGAGAATGCAGTTGAAAACATAACCGGCTGGTTAAAAATACTGGATACTAAAGCGCAATGAATATCGTAACGATAGACTTTGAAACGTACTACGACAGGGACTATAGTCTGTCAAAGATGACTACTGAGGAATACATAAGGGATCAAAGGTTTGAAGTTATTGGTGTATCAGTAAAGGTGGACGATGCCGACCCCGTTTGGTTTAGCGGGGACACAGAAGAGTCGCACCAGTTCCTCAAGGGCTTTAGCTTAGAAAAACATTTGGTGCTAGCTCACAACGCAATGTTTGACGGAGCTATTTTGTCTTGGATCTACGGTATTAAGCCAAAGGCATTCCTTGACACACTGTGCATGGGTCGAGCACTGCACGGGACTGAAGTGGGCGGTAGCCTCGCGGTGCTAGCTTCCCATTATGGGGTTGGGCAAAAAGGCGACGAGGTGATTCATGCGCTTGGCAAACACAGACTTGATTTTGATTCCGTTTCCCTTGCCCGATACGGTGCTTATTGTTCCAACGACGTTGCTCTTACATATGATCTTTTTAGGGCGATGAGTAAAGACTTTCCTTGGATTGAAATAAAACTTATCGACCTAACGCTAAAAATGTTTACCGATCCTGTATTGCAAATAGATATGCACGTATTGCACGAACATCTTGAGGCGGTTAAAAAAAGTAAAGAAGATTTGCTTTTAACAGCGGGGTACTCTAAAAAAGATTTGATGAGTAATGACCGATTAGCTAACGTGCTTCGTGAGCTTCAAGTTTTACCCCCCATGAAAATTAGCCCAACCACGGGAAAAGAAGCCTACGCATTTGCAAAAAACGATGAAGAATTTATAGCTCTTTTAGAGCATCCTTCACCTAACGTACAAGCAGTTGTTGCCGCACGTATGGGAGTAAAGTCCACGCTTGAAGAAACTAGGACGGAAAGACTCATTGAGATTGGTAAGCGAGGTGCATTACCTGTACCTCTACGTTATTACGCAGCACATACAGGTCGTTGGGGTGGCGATGATAAACTTAACCTTCAAAATTTACCGAGACTATCAAAACTTAAATATGCAATCTGCGCCCCTAAAGATTACGTAGTTGTTGACTCTGACTCTTCTCAGATTGAAGCACGGACATTGGCATGGCTCGCGGGGCAAGACGACTTGGTGTCAGCTTTTGAAAAAGGGGAAGACGTATACAAAATTATGGCGTCGGCTATCTATAACAAAGACATTGAACTTATAACTAAAGATGAACGCTTTGTAGGTAAAACAACAATTTTAGGTAGCGGGTACGGCATGGGGGCTGTTAAGTTTCAAAGACAGTTAAATACTTTTGGGGTGGTAATTAGCTCAAATGAAGCCGTGCGAATTATTAATGCATATCGGTCTACATATGAATCTATACCTGATTTGTGGCAACAAGCTAATCGTGCTATTGATGCTATGCACGTAGATATGACTGCGCCGTTAGGCCGAGAGGGTGTACTTCAAGTTGAGGGGCGCAAGGGTATACGTCTACCTAACGGTTTGTATCTAAAGTATCCCAACCTTCGCACCGTAGCTTTGAATACGGGTAAATTTGAATATGTATACGACACCAAAAAAGGCAAATCTATTGTGCCTACAAAATTATACGGAGGAAAGCTGGTAGAAAACATTTGTCAAGCCTTAGCGCGAATCATTATTGGCGAGCAAATGTTAATTATCGCAAAAAAATACCGTGTGGTTATGACAGTACATGATGCGATTGTTTGTCTGGCGCCTGCAAATGAAGCTAATACTGCTACAGAGTTTGTAGAACTTTGTATGAGACTTCGTCCCGAATGGGCGCCCGATTTACCTTTGAATTGCGATGTTAGTTTTGGACCTAGTTACGGCAGTTGTCAATAGGAAAAAATATGAAAGATATTAGTTTGCATTTGCAAGAAGCACACCACAACTTAAAAATTTGTTATGAAAAAGTTAATTTGAGGGACAATGTCGAAGCATTAAAAAATGCTGAAGATGCTTTGTTTCATGTTCGTTGTTGTGTTTTGTGGTTAAAGGAGAAATTAGATGCTACCGAAAAAAGCTGAAAGATTTTTGAGGTTAAGAGATGAGTTTGCAAAAGCGGCAATCACGGGGATACTTTCCGGCAAGTGGGGGCAGATGCCCCAATACAAACCGGAGGAAGCTTTCGCAGACTTTGCGTACCGTGTGGCAGATGAAATGATTAAAAGGAGGAAAAAATGAGCATTGCTAGAGCTAACGAAGCTAAAAGAATTTACGGTAAAGATATAGCCGACATGACATTTGATGAACTTAAAAAGTTCAGAGCTTGGTTAGCGAGGGAGCCAAAAGCAGAGTTTGTGCCACAGCCTATGTTTTATTTACATGGTATTCCGTATCTGCCTAGTTATAGCGATAAGCATAAATGGGTTGGCCCCGGTACACCTGATACGCGATTAGAGTACACCACAACAGAATTGCTTGAACCTGGGTCTGTTGCTAGGTTAAGCGTAAAGATGTTGTGGCGCAGATCTTGGACGGAAGAAATAAGTGGGTGGAAGATGCTATGACCGACACCGTAAATAACCCGAAGCACTACACTTCGCATCCTAGTGGTGTGGAGTGTATTGAAATAACTGAGCACATGTCGTTTAACTTAGGCAACGCTGTTAAGTACATATGGCGAGCAAGTCTCAAGGGCAAAGAAATCGAGGACTTGCGTAAGGCTCGGTGGTACATCGACCGAGAAATTCAACGCATTTTAAATGAAGGAGCTAAAAATGAAAGACTATAAAGACCTTGCCTTACAGGGACAAATACTGATTGAATACATGAAAGTAATGATGGCCCGTCACGATTGGCACGGGGTGTCTGATGCAGCCAACGACCTCAGGGAACTTGAAGTTGAGATGCGTTCTTTGGAGTGGAAACCCAATAGAGATGTGGAGTAAACCGTGGAAAACACAGTGCCGAAAAACAAACCAATGACAAAAGACGAATGGATGGCTTGGCTTGAAAAGTCTTGGGACGAAGCGCAAGCGCGAGCTAGCACACCAGAACAAAAACCTGTGGGCTATGTGTCGGGGTTTTATGGGGGTTACTGCGTCATCCAACCATTAGATCCTGCTGTTGTTTTACCTGTTGGTATGGCCTTGTACCGCGCACCGACAGAGTGGGTTGGGCTGACGTATGAAGAAGTGAGCGAGATTATTCGTAAAGAGATTGGTTTTAATTCTTGCTGGGGGCCAGAAGAATCTTTTGCTAGCGCCATTGAAGCCAAGCTGAAGGAGAAGAATCATGGCTAAACTTCCATACACATTTACCATCTGCCCAGATGATGAACCGCCAAAGTTGTTTACCGCATTAACACCAAGATTGCTCTTTGCCATGC
>Ga0214923_10006738_pt1 | contig 12791 bp, 17 predicted proteins | sample LL1510_MetaG_FD_177993 | JGI IMG/M metagenome (GOLD analysis project Ga0214923, IMG submission 177993) | Freshwater microbial communities from Lake Lanier, Atlanta, Georgia, United States - LL-1510 | ecosystem: Environmental > Aquatic > Freshwater > Lake | place: USA: Georgia | collected...
AATATACAATTTTATCTTTTTTAATGTGGTTTAGTAGGGTTTCTACATAATCAGCACTGTAAACATTATCACCGTCCGCTCTTACTACTATTTCTTCTTCAATTAATTTTAATCCAAAATTAAGTGATGAACTACACGATTGATTTAAATTGTTATGGAATATTTTTATACGACTATCCTTTATATTTTCTATTACGCCTGAAGTGTTGTCTGTTGACATATTATTAATAATATAAATTCTAAATTTTTTGTATGTTTGATGAAGCAGCGATTCGATAGTTTGATTTATACTATCTTCACAATTAAATACTGGAAGTAAAATAGATATAGTCATGAATGTATATTTTTTAACTAAAAAACTGGGGCCAAATTATTTAGATAATATAGATTATTACAGATACCTTTGCAACGGCAATTTTCATCATACTGTATATAATTATTGGATTTTAAAAAATAATTATAAAGAAGAAGATCTAAACCTATTCTTGGTCGAAACTTTACCAGAACAATTAAAAAAGACAGACATAGTAATTTTTCATTATGAAGATTTGTATAAGGTCGACTTTACCAAATGCATAACTATTCAAGCAATTGGGGATTATCCAGTAGTTTCTGATAGTAATTATTATATAACCCATAATTCTAGGATGGAAAACGAAAATACATTTTTTATTCATTTTCCGTTACCCGCCGCTATAAAAAAAATAAAAGCAAGCTTTCCTCCTAAAAAATTTATTGGAGTAGGCAATAAATATAGTTTTGATCCTGAAGTTGTCTCACAAAAATTTGTTAATGATTGCTCTAAGTACGGTATTGATGTAGAGTTTATTCATGATAAAAACTATCTTGATAGAGATGCGGATGTATTTTTCTTTTTAAGAGACAAAAAAATGCACCTCAAAACAGATGAAAATGGTGCCCCGGTACACCCGTCTTCCATATGGTGTCCTATAAATCACCCAACACATAGAAATGGTAATAGAATCTACCAAGCGTGGAGAATGAATGTACCTTGTATTCTTAATAAAGAAGCATCAATAGAAAATGCAATTTTATCTAAATACGATACACTTTTTGCAGAAAATACAGCGGAATTATTTTCAAAATTTATATTCTTAAAAACAAATGGCTTTTTTTATAAAAAAATGATAGAAAACTGTATTAAAAGAGAAAATGATAATTCTTATGATATAATTACTCAGCAATATAAAAAGATGTTTAATGAAATTAAGAAACGCCATAGTATTTACAGTAACTAATAATTATGTATTAGGGCTGAAGGTCTTTTTAAAAAGCTATTTAGCCTGCAATAATACAATGTTTGATGCTGTTGTGTATGAAGAAGAGCCTATAGCTATAGAAAATAAAGAATCTTTATTAAAGATATATCCTAAAATAAAATTTTTAACGTACAAAAACAATATATCAGGCAAAATTAATGGCATAAGAAAATGGGCTATTAATCCATTTAATAGATTTGAGATTTTTAACTTAGATTACGATAAAATAGTTTTCTTTGATACAGATATGATTGTATTGTCTAAAATAGATGAGTTAATGAATTTCAATATAGGTTTTGGAGCTGTTTATCATAGTTACCCTGACGGGGTTGAAAGTGCTGTTTTAACAAAAGACTTTACATACAACAATAAAAAATTTAACCATAGGAAAAGTTTTAATGCAGGGTTAATGGTTATAAGCCGGAAATACTTAGCATCTAATATCTATGATGAATTAATTAATGTCGCTAACACTTATGAATGGCTCGGAAACCAGGGCCCGTTAAATGTTGTATTCAATGATAAAGTAGAATTACTAGATAACAGTTATTTTGTAACGACCCCTGAGATTACTTCTAAGCTATATTTAAGCGCTAAGATTTTACACTTTGCAGGTGAAAAAAAACCGTGGACTAATAGTAGCTATGATTTAGAAGAAAATTTTAATCATCACGTATTTGAAACAGTAAACGATAGAACGGTACTACTAAAAAGCTTATTAAGATATAAAAAAATATTAAAAGAAGTACAGTGATATTACACCTTCGGAGTCTTTGCCACATGTTTTATATTTCATATTTAAAGTTTTATCAATATACTCTATTATACTTAAAACCTTATTATCATTTAAAATGCACGGTGAAGTATTTTCATCTATAATAAATTTATTTTTTGACTTATATTCTACATATTCTATTTTTTTAGGTATGCATAAATTATTAAAGTTAAATTTTTTACCTAAAATAGTGAGCAAATAACTGTCTGTATTAAAATAAAAATACTTAATAATTTTATTATTTTCTATAGAAATGCCTGCTTTTTTAACGGTACAATCTTTTAAAAGGTGATTAGACGGGGTAAAGTAATTTTTATTTTTATCTATTGTGGTGCGATTAAACTTAATATGAAAGTAATTACGAAAAATATTGTTTTCTGGATAATATTTTAATGCTATAGATGGTGATGAAATTGTAGTAGGGTCTGTGTCCTTATTTTTAAGTAGTGATTTACTAAAAGGTAATTTTAGAAAAGGTGTTAAGTTTGGACTGTTGGTAAAGGACAGATATTTTTTAATAGAAATTATCTTGTCTCTTTTTATATTAAGCCCGAAACAAGATATATTTTTGTCTAAGTTATTATGAGCATAATATTCAAAAAAATTATAATTTTTTGAGTTTAAAAATATTTCTAAGTAATTTTGCAAAGCTTTCATTTTTAAAGAATATTATAAATAAACTTATGAGTAATGAGTCAATTTGTCCACTTCCTTGGGCAGGTCTTCATTACGGGTGCGATGGCTTCATATATCCATGTTGCTATATAAATCAAAAAAATCTACATGAATATAGGCTTGGCACTGTTGAAGCAGGTGTTGAAAGTGCATATAATAGTCAGAAATTAAGAGATATGAGAGTTAGAATGTTGTCAGGTATTAAATTAGATGCATGCTCTGGGTGTTATAGAAGAGAGGTATTAGGTTATGAATCTTTTAGACAGTGGAAAAATAAGCAATACGCTACATTTGACTATTCAAAAACAGATGAGAAAGGCTACTATCCTTTTAAGGGGTTTAAATATTTTGAATTAAAAATTTCTAATTTATGTAACTTAAAATGCAGGATTTGTAATTCAGGTTCCTCAACAGGCTGGTACAAGGACGAGGGTATTATAGGAACTGAGCAAAACTGCTTTAAAGATAGTAATAGTTTAATAGCTGAATTTAAAAAGCATGAAAATTCAATAGATTTAATGTATTTTTTTGGTGGAGAGCCATTTTTAATTAAGCAGCATTATGATTTACTAGATTACCTATACAACAACAAAAAATTTAATATAGAAATACATTACAGTACTAATTTAACCGTGATGAATAATAAAATTTTAGATTGTTTAGAAAAGCTTAAACACTTTAAAAAAGTAGTAATTATAGGTAGCCTAGATGGTGAGGGAAAAAAATTTGAATTTTTACGTAAAAATTCAAGCTGGAATTTAGTAGAAAATAATATTAAAACATTTTCTAATTTTACAGAAGACTTCTATTTAATGCCTTCATTATGTAATTTAAATATTTTCTCTATATTTGATATCTTGCAAAAATTAATAGAGAATAAATTGGTAAAGCCTCAAAATATAATATTAAACATGGTTTTTGAACCGTCTTACCTGGCATATACCAATCTTGGACCTAAATTAAGAAAAAAAGTAATAAAAAAAATAGAAAATTTTACTAATTTCTTAAAATCGTTTATTAATAATGCTACTTTAAATTCACTTAATACAGAAAACATATTAGTAAAGTTAAAAAATATTGAAACTAGCTTAAACAAAAACGTTAGCATAAATTTAAAAGATTTTTTTCTAAAAACCGTTCAGTTAGATAAATTAAGAGGTGAAAATTTTATTCAAATATTTCCTGAATTTTATGAGGATTTAAAAGATGAACGAATTTTATAAAACCGGAATAGAAATTTTTAGAAATGGGTTTGACAACGTGAAGTTGTTAGATAAAATTTCTGAAAATTTATCTCAAATAAAAAGCTTAGATTTATTTAATTCTACTGAAAAATATCCTATAAATGAAGATGTTTCTAATCAATTTATTTCTAATGATATTATTAAAAGTATTATAGAAGTTCTTTGTCCATCTGGATATAAGAAAATGGCTGAATGGTTTCTTAATAAAAAAAGTTTTCTTCCTACACATAGAGATGCGGTTTTTTTTCCGTATCATCAAAAAAATATAAAAGAAAATATAAAATATAAAATTTGTAATGGCGAATTATTTTCAAGAATTTATTTTAATATAATGGTTTTTTTAACTGATGAATATGAAGGTTATGAGTATTATTATGTTCCTAAAACCCATATTTTAGATGAAAAAGAGTATAAAAAATATTTTACTTATGGGGTTACATATAAAGACAATTTTCCAATATTTAAAAGCGTCGATGATACAAACGATATACTTTCAAATACAGGGTGTACCGAGGAAGAATACAGACTCTACAACTCGCTTGTACCTGAAAATCTCAAAAATCTTATTTTTCCTAAGATAAGAAAAGGAGATATAATTATTCAGAGCGGCTCTCTAATTCATGGTTCTTTGGGAGAAGTAGGTCAAAATAGTTTAAACAAATACTATAGAAAAAGTTATATCTTAAGAATATGTTCTAACGAATATTTTAATTTATGAATATTTTATATTGGCTTAATAATAAAAATATCTTAATAAAGGTCGAAGGGCATTATAAGTTATTTGATAATAAATTTATTGAGAAGTATAAAAAAGAAAATTATTATGATATGCTTGCAAAGCAAGGATATTTACGATTAGTTGAAACTGGTGATGAATTAATTATATGCTATAACAATTATAATAATATAACAGATTCAAAAATAAACTTTTTAAAAAATTTTTGTATTGAAAAAGGTATAAAGCTATTAGTTGAAATAGCCCCCGTGCTACAAAAACCGGGCTATACTTTAAGAGAGATTACGTAATAACAGATAAATTGATAAGTTGAACTTACTATTAAATTTAATTGTTTTTTGAAGGCATATTTGTATAAATTTAAAATTTTAAGTTTTTTGTTGTTTATTTTTATACTACCAAATAATGGTAAAATGTATAAAATTAAATCGTTTGGGTTAGACGTAGATATAGAAGCTACATTTTTGTGCAAGCATAAGCATAACCTGTAAATATGCCTTAAATTTCTATCTTTATCTATAATAGGTAAAACAAATGTACATTCATTTTCCAAAAACAGTGCTTTATGTAATTTAGTAAAAGGAACTCTTATACATTTTAAATTATTTTTTAATAAGTGAAAATTATACATGCTATACAAACCCTACAAATATTCCTCTTACTTCATCCGGGCCTATATTCATATTGCAATGCAATGTTTGAGATTGAAAAAAGGTAAAATCACCGTAATCCGATAAAAGATCTTGAGAATTATACTGCGGAAAATCAAATTTAATTACAGAATTATTTTTTGGTGTTAACCTAAAAAATACAGCTAAAGCAAGCGGAACATCTCTATGATAGGTTGTTGTATAATTCCCTCTTACTATGTTAAGAAGTATTGTTGTTGTTCTTGGATAATTAGTAATTGGCAGTGTGCGTTTAAAATTTTCAAGAAAAATTTTATTTTCTGTAATTTTTGTTTGTGCTTTAAGCTTTACACCTAGCCATGAAGTGTCAATATCCTTTCTTAAATTGAGATCTTTATATTTTACTACAGGGTCTATTATTTGTAGATCATTTTTATTATGACTAATAAAATTATTAAACTCTTCGCTTATAACATTTAATTGTTTTTTAATCTCAAAAATTTCTGGAAAAAGATCTGGAGATGGTTTTTTGGTCAAATATGTCTGTAATTCCATAAACATATTTAAAGTGATTAAATAATAATGCAATGTAAGTATTTTTTATATGTTCCCCAGTACATTCAATAATATTGATTTTGTTAAGATTGATGTATCAAATATGGGTGTGTATGACAAAAATGTATACGATTTTTCCAAAAATACTGTAAAGATAGGAGAGGTGGAATATTTTTATAGAATTTCAAAATACCCCATAACCAACAAACTTTACAATTGTTTTTTAGAATATGACGGTAAAGAAAAACTATGTAAAGAGGATAATCTTCCGGTTGTTAATATTTCTTATATTGACATGTGTTACTACTGTAATTGGCTTAGCACGGGCGATAAAAACGAAGGGCCTTATGCAATTACAAAAAATAAGCCGTTACTCTTGACTAAAAACGGGTTTTATATACCTAATTTGCATGAATGGCATAAAGCTGCATTCTATGATCCTTATAAAAAGAATTATTTTTTGTATGCTACCAGTAGTAATGATGCTCCAAAGAAATGCTCAGAAATGTCTTTGGAAAAAAATGTATCTAACTATCTTTTTATAGAACGAACAGAAGATTCCTTACTTAAAAAAAATTATGAAAAAAATTATAAAGGTAGAATAATTAATGTATGTAGTTTTATAAACACACTCTCACCGTTTGGAACTTACGATCAAAACGGCAATGTTTGGGAAATGGTAGATTCAGAGTTTGGCGAAGTAAAATATATAAAAGGTGGATCGGCTTTTTCCTCTCTGTACTCTTTGAGGTCTACTTTCTGTTCAGTTGTAGATGTTAATATTAGAAGCGAAGAGATTGGGTTTAGAGTTTGCAGAGGTTTTTAGCAAACTTACAAAAGAATAAGAGAGAGTATTAGATAGATTTGATATTTTAAATACTTTTGAATTATAGTCAGCAATACAGTAATTATCTTTAGTAATTTGCTTTTCTTCACAATCGTTGCATTCTATTTTAATAGTGGATTCATTTAAATTGTAAATGAACATATAAGGATTAAAACTACCCTGCGTTTTTATTATTTTTGAATTAGGTGGCATTAATAATATTCCGCATCTATACAAATTATTATTTTTTTTCAAAAATGTTATCTCTGTTTTAAAAATATTTTTTTCTATATCTTTTTTTTCATTGATATCAAAGGCGTTGCTTGAAAGGATTGGTACCAGAAACGGCTTATCACTTTTATTCTTATAAAGAAGTTTGTCTTTATAGTATCTACATTTCATTCCCGCTGAAAAAATAATATTTGAAAAGGTTTCAAAGTCCGATTCAAAATCATGTATATCATATAGCGTATCACTATCTAGCAAATTCTTTAATATATTATTATTTTTTATAGCATTTTTAATAAATTTTTTATTTTCATTATCTAGATCATCTATATTTAAAAAGCTGTTTCTCATACCAATACTCTGTCAAATAATAAAGCAAAGGTTTTTCTATAGTTTGATGAATTATTAGCTGCGCCATGTGTTTTGTTGTAGTTAAAATGCACTATATCATATTTTTTTCTTAAGATTAAAGGAGTACCTTCAAGTGTAATATAAGAATCGTTGTCTAGATCATTTAAGAGCATGTGAATAATAGTTCTATCAAAATGGTCAGAATGTTCAGGTAATTTTGTATTTGGTGCAAGAGTATTTACATTTACTTCTATTAAAAAATCAGAAATTTCAGGTAAAAATGTCTTTGGTAAGAAATTTATCTTACTATCAATATTTTTTAAAAATACACATTGCCATGATAGTTGCTTACTCGCTGGTTCTTCTTTTATAATGTCAATGTCTTTTATATTTTTTGACAACGGCGGAAAACTAAAAACTAATGTTTCTTTTGTATATTTCTTATTAAAAAAATCTTTATATAGGTTATCTATATTTTCTGCATTTTTATTTATGTACGAAATTACTTCGTCTATTTCTTTCACATTATTGAACTGTAATCGTCAAATTCAAATGCAAACAAGTAAAATCTATTATCATTAAATCTCTTATTCAACTCTTTGCAGTCCCAGGTGACAGAATAAGGCCTATCAACAAACATATACCCACGGTCAAATTTATTTTTAAATTCTACTGTTTTTTTGCTATTTTGTAGAACAATAGTACCTGGTGTCATGTCAACATCAAGAATATGATAAAATATTTTTCTATACTCATTATAAGCATTTTTATGCAGATTTAAGCTACCATATAAAACAACAGAAAGATTTTCATAATATTTTTTAGCAAAATTTGTTAAAGCTGTATTTGTATTATAATCTGTGAGCGTACTGTCCCTACAATAGTCGACTTCAGGGTATAGGCTATTAAGAACGGGGTTACCTGTTGTAATACGAAAGAATTTTCTTTCTTTTTCATCTATTCTACTGTATAATTGAATAGCTTGAAAGTTGTCATTTTCATTTGGGGGAGGCTCATTAAAGTCTGTATTTCTATTTTGAGGGTAATGAAGCAATGCTTCTGGCCACCATTTATTATGAGAATAAGTCTGTAATGAGCCGCTTAATGAATTAATGATACTAACAGTATCGCTATGGATAGCATTATAATTATCCTTAAAATCTTCATAAAAAGCTTGAAGATATGAGTCTATGTTCATAGATATATTATATAGTATTTATGATGTTAAATAGTAAAATCTATAATGAATCCTATCTTGTTAATAAAGCAGTTTGTCTGGAATCGGCTAATAGTTTTTTTGAAAATCTGTTTAGTGATACTTGGAATATTGACCACGCTACATATACCTTAAAAAATGATTATATTTGTTACGGTTCTTCTCTATATTCAGTCAATAATAAATTAGAGCAAGAGATATTTTGCAATGGCTCCAGATATTATGAGTGTAAAAACTTACCGCATAAAGAACAATTATCAAAAGATATTTTTTTACATAAGGAAACAACTAAAAAGACTTTAAAATTAGAAAATATTTATATTTTTAATAAAACAAATAATTGGTCAAACAAATTTTTTCATTTTTTAACAGATGTTTTATTAAAAGTTCAAATGCTGAACAGTAATATTTCTAATACTGTTTTGTTAACTAGTGATTTAAGTGAGAAATATTTAAAAGTTTTAATTGACATCTTGACTAAATTAAACTTTGAAGTAATAATGGCAGAAGAAAATGTAAAGTATATGTGTTATAATTCTTATTTGTTGTCATCCCCGGTAGATCTGTATGGTCATATTTCCAAATCACAGCTAATATTTCTGCAGAATCTCTTTAACACTGTACCGGCTAAAAAATATGAGAAAATATATCTAGCTCGTAGATCGAGCCCTGATCCGGTTTCCAATCTGCCTCAGAGAGATTTATTAAATGCAGACATGTTAAATGGCTTTTTAAAAGTTAATAATTTTAAATTTGTCTATCCTGACGAAATTTCTATAGAAGAATGTAGCAGCTATATTCGCGGTGCAAAGTATATTATAGGTGTACATGGGTCTCAATTATCTAACATTATTTTTGCAAACAAGGGCACGAGAATACTAGAAATATTACCAGAAAATTATTTTAGTAAATCACTAGTATGTTATAGAGCATTATCATGTATTTTGGAATTAAATTATGCCTATATAAACGGCTTAACTCCTGAAAAATATTTTTATAGCGGTCCTAGATTTAAAGATAAAAAAGAAGTATTGACTAGTAATATGTTACTTACAGAAAAAAAACTAAATCTTATTTATAAGGATCTATTACAAACTCTGGAGCAGGGTAAAGAACTGGCGGCCAGAAACAAAACAGCTCGTATGGTGTTTTAAATTTATTAAAATCTACATCATTTAAAATATTTCTAATAATTCCTATTACAAAGTCAATTTCTTCTATTTCAGTTGTAGAATCCTTATTATTAGCTATAAATGTTTTCTTTTCTTCTTCTAGTGTCTGTATTGCCTTATCTGAATATTCTTTAATCATTTCTTTCCATGCATGTATACATTTCTCCAAAATTGCTTGGTCTTTTGTATCTACATCTGACAGATCCAGGTTATACCTAGATTTCATTTCTTGAATTATATTTGAGGCAAAAAATCTTACCCTACTACTTACATTAATATTGTCAAATTCTTGTAGTTCAGTTAGAATATTAAGGTAGTTTTGCTTATCTGGTGTTGATAGTAATTGTAGTTTGTCTTTGTATTTGCTAAAAACTTTGTCGGTATTAATAAGATTTTTGTCACTCAATGAATTAATTTTTTCTAGATAATGCTTATGAATTGCGTATTGAAGCGAATATCTAGCTAAAAGTTCTGTTGGTATAAAATTGTTTTCAGGGGTCTTCTGTGTCTGAATTTTTTTAATATTTTCTAGCTCTAAAAATGCAGGTGCCTGTGCTTCTATTAATTCATCTTCACTCAATACACCATCGTATTCGGGGTTCAAAATATATACAGGTGAAAGTTCAAAAGGAAATCCCGGGTATGTTATAGAAGTAATTTTATTTAAATCTATCTCTACAATACACTCGTTTTTTAAATCTACTGCGCTAACAAAACCGTCTTTATTATTATTATTAATCTCAAAGACTCTACCGCATACTTTTTCAGTAATTTTCTTGTTTAATGTACAATGAACTACAGTACATCCCTCATCATTATGATCCTGAAAAATTATATATGATTTTTCTAAAGCTCTTAAAACTAGGTTTTTATCAGTCATAACTTATGGATATGTTATAGACACATTTAATATTCTCAAGTTTTCTGCTGACCCACAACCTTCCCAGTCTTTGACAAAACAGTTATAATTTCCATTTTGCATACCGGTAAATTGAGCAGTCTGACCATTGTTAAGGGTGGCTTGTGTCCAACCGGAAGCAGGGTATCTTGGTGAACCGCTAGTACGTATAACATAAAAGAAATAAGGCGTACTAGAACTTGTATACGCAGGTGAACCGTTACCAGTGCAGCTACATCTACCATTATTAAGGGAATAAGGGCTATTACCATCGTTTGTTGCAATAATTGTGTTGCCTGTTACAATTTGAGACCACCTATAACTTCCCCTAAATTCACTCATTCTGGTTGGCCTATATGTCCCGCTAGTACCAGTAGGGCCCCAACTACTATTTTTTTCTGTCTGATTCGGCATACATACCCCAAGTGTTAAAAGCTCATTCATATAATTTTTCTCTCTTGCATCAAGAGACGTATTAACGGTATTAGCCGCTAAAAGCATTAATGTATTGATACTTCTTGTTGTACCTGCGCTTGTACCTACACTAACTGCCCCGGTAGATGGTATGCCACTAGATGCCATATGCTAATACTATTTAGCTAGTTCCTTGATTGCTTCAATAAGCAAAGGAATTAATTTTTCATACCTTACAGCCTTATAGCCATCTTCTCTTGTAGTAACGATTTCGGGCATAATTTGCTCGATTTCTTGGGCTATCACACCATAATCCTTGCCAGATTTACCAGAATCTTTATTCCAATCAAAACTTATACCGCTAATTTTTTTAATTTTCTCTAGCGGGCTAGGTATTTTTTCTCTATTATCTTTTAGTCTAGAGTCTGATGAAAAGAACGCAGTAACATCACCTGTAACATTGAGTGCGCCTGTAACCTGTGTTGTACCAACTAAACTTATATTTGTGCTTGTAATACTGCTTGTTGCGCCGGCATTCACCGTTAACCCGCCAGCGGTTATAGTTGCACCGCCTGCTGAAACAGTTAACCCACTAGCAACAGTCAGAGTACCGCTAGTAATAGATGAATCACCGGTAATACTTGCGCCGCCTGCGCTTACTGTTAGTCCTCCAGCTGCAACAGTTAAACCACCGGTGCTAATTATTGTTTGTGCTCCTACGTTTAACCTACCCCCAATACCAACCCCGCCGGTTACTACTAAAGCACCTGTTCCTGTTGTGGTTGATGGTGTACTATTTGTAATACTTGTAACCCCGGCTAACGTCGCTGTTTTTGTCGCATCAGTTAAACTGAAACTACCTGTGGCTATAGTTACATTATTATTAAATTGAGCTCCGCTTACATTAATGCTGTAAAACGCGTTACCGCTTGTTAGGGCATTAAATAGTTGAAGCGGGTTAACACTTTTTATTGCAGTTGTACCAGCACGGACCTCTGCAGCTGTTGCAAAGTTTACAGAAATAGTAGCTACGGCCATATACCTTATTTATATGAGCTATAATAATTTTCTATATAGTTTAAAGTACTTAATATTATAAAAACTTAGTATATTCTTAGATTCATTCATTCTATCATATTCATCAATATAGTATACTCTAGGTATACCCCATGTAACAATTAGTTTTGCACAGTATTCGCAAGGAAATAACGTGACGGCTAGTAAACTTGCTTGATTTCTGCTAAAAAGGCTAAGTAGATTTTGTTCAGCATGAATAATATAAGGTCTACGTGCATCTCTATCTTGCCAAAATTTATCTTTTACTATTTTACCAGAGACTAAACCGTTATAAGACACCCCTAAAACCCTATTATCTAAACCTAGCGCACAAGCGCCAACTTTTTGATATGGATCTTCGCTTCTTTTAGACGCCTCAATCGCTAGCGCCATGGCGTGTTCAGGCCAGCTACGCCTCTTGTGATTTAATGCATTTAATAATTTCATCTTCCATATATGGTATGTTAATTACTTCCCAACAACCGTTTAAATTGTTATAGTTTTCAGGTACTTCTCTCGAAAACCATAAGATTTTTAATCTCAAAGGCTCTAAACCTGACATTTTTTTATAAAGAAAAGCATACATACTCAACTGAAGTGCATATACAAAATACTCACAATTCGGATACTTGAATAATGGGCCTAATAACGTTTCACGGTACGGGGACCAATATTGTAATCTTTTATTTGTTTTAAAGTCGTATATGTTAAAGGTTTTTTTATCCTTATTATGTAC
>Ga0214923_10006740_pt1 | contig 12787 bp, 7 predicted proteins | sample LL1510_MetaG_FD_177993 | JGI IMG/M metagenome (GOLD analysis project Ga0214923, IMG submission 177993) | Freshwater microbial communities from Lake Lanier, Atlanta, Georgia, United States - LL-1510 | ecosystem: Environmental > Aquatic > Freshwater > Lake | place: USA: Georgia | collected 2015-10-15
CCACCCCAGGCGGTGGCCCAGGCCATTTCGCTGCGCGGAATGGGCATATCCGCCCGCGCCACCCAGCGGCCCGGCGCGCCGGCGGGGGCGGGCGAGGCGGTGACGCGCTGTGCTTCCTGCTGCGGGGTGATGTGATGCGGCGCACCGCCCTGAAAGACATTGGCAAAGGGCGCAGGCGAGGGCGGCAGCGGCCGCAATGCGGGGACATGGTGCTGGTGCTGCTGCGCCAGGGCTGGGGCGGCCAGCATGGCGGCGGCGGCGGGCAGGATGTGGCGGCGGTTCATGGCGGGCTCCGGCGGATGAAGGGCAGGATGGCGCCCCTTGGGAGGGCTCCACCCGCGGGTTCGGTTTATCGGCCAGCTTCGCCGCCCGCGCAATTCTGTTGGTGCTGCGCTTCATCTTCTCCCGGCTTATTCCGGGTGACCCGGCGGAGAGCCTGTTTGTCAGCCCGCGCCGCCCTTATACCCGCGCGCTGCCGGCGGTGGCGCCGCATTTGGAAGGCCGCGCTGCTGGGCCTTCACTGCCGGGCGAGTCGCCCTCGCTCAAGCGGGTGCCCAGCTTCTGCCGGTTTCACCCAGGCTGCGCCTTGGCCACCGCACAATGCCGGCAAGATGCGCCGGTGATGGCGGGCGTGGTGCCCGGGCATGGTGTGGCGTGCCATCGCCATGCCATGGGGTAAGTGCGGCGGTTACGCCGCGGCCTTTCTGGCGCGGGCGAGCATGGCCTGGCGGATTGGGGCGAGTTCCGGGGCGTTTTCGGCCAGCAGGGGATGGCGGCGGATGCCCGCACCATCGGGGCCCACCCAACTGGGTTCGTGGCTGCCATAAAGGGCGAGGTATTCGTCCAGATTATGGAACATCGCCCGATTGTTGTGGTTGGCGTAAGTTTCAACCGGGGCGCCTTCGGCGAAGATGATATCTGGGCTGTCGAGTTCGATATTGTAAAAATGCGCCGCTGGGCCCTGGAAATCCTGGGTGATGTTCTGGCCATTTATGAGGTCAAAGGCGCGGACCAGTGTTTCGCCGAAGAGCACCGCATGCCAGGGAGAGACCCAGAGGTCGCGCAGCGGCAGGCCCTCGCCCAGGGCGCCGGCATGGATGCGGATGGGCAGGCACATGGGTTTGCCACGCAGGAAGACCATGGAGTGGCTGGAGCGGCCAACCCAGCGGATGGAGCGTGGGCCTTCGGGGGTGGTGACGATGTCGCCCATGGTGAGGGTTTCAATGGGGCGCTCGCCATCTGGGGTGGTGATGAGGGTGCCGGGGAGGATGCAGATGACGCTGTTGGTGCCGGCGGACCAATCATTGACGGTGACGGTGGCGCTGCCGATGGTGAAGACGCGCTGGGCGCCCTCGTCACGATAGGTGAAGGCGTTTTTGCCGAGGTCGAGGATGTTGTTGCCGGCCCCCAGGGTGATGGTGTCATTGCCGTCACCGAGGGCCCAAATGATGGTATCATCGCCCGCACCGCCATCGATCGTATCATTCCCTCCGCCGCCGGTGATGCTGTCATTGCCACCATTGCCGTTAATGGTATCGCCATAGGCGGTGCCGCGCTGGGTATCGGCGAGGCTGGTGCCGCGATTGGTGGCACCACCGCTGGCGGGGCTGAAATAGACATAGCTGGAACCGGCATCGGCGGCTGCATTGGGGTCGGCATGGAAGGCGCCGATGATGAGGTCGGGGTGGCCATCGCCATTCACATCGCCGGCGGAGGCCAGGGCAAAGCCGGCGAAGTCATTGGTGGAGACGCCATTGAGCTTGAAGCCGTTGCTGCCATTGAGGCTGGAGAGGTTGATGGCGGAGGCAAAGCCGCTGGCCTTGCCGTAGAACACATAGCCAGCACCGGCGGAGCCATTGGCGTGCGGGGCGCCAATGAGGAGGTCCGCATAGCCATCGCCATTGAAATCGCCGGCTGAGCCTGGGCGATAGCCGCCATTGTCACTCCTCGAGACGCCATCGAGGCGAAAGCCCGTGCTGCCATTGAGGCTGGCGAGGTTGATGGCGCTGCCAAAGCCGCCGGACTTGCCGAAGACCACATAGCTGGAGCCGGCATTGGTGGCGCCATTGGGGGCGGTGAAAGGGGCGCCTAGAATCACATCAGCAAAGCCATCGCCATTCACATCGCCGGCCGAGGATACGAAAACGCCGGCGGCGTCACCGGTATTGACGCCATTCATCTTGAAGCCATTGCTGCCATTGAGGCTGGAGACATTGATGGTGGCGGCAAAGCCGCTGGCCTTGCCAAGGACCACATATGCCGAGCCAGGGCCGCTGACGCCCCCGGTGTATTGCGGGGCACCGAGGATGAGGTCTGCAAAGCCATCGCCATTCATATCGCCGGCGGAGGCGACGAAATAGCCGATTTGGTCACCGGCTGCGGCACCGTTCAACCGGAAGCCGTTCCTGCCATCGATGCTGGAGAGGGCGAAGGCGGAGGCAAAGCCGCTGGCCTTGCCGAAAACCACATAACTCGAGCCGGCATTGGTGAGGCCATTTGGGTCGGCATCACGGTCGCCCAGCAGGAGGTCGGCGAAGCCATCACCATTCACATCACCCGCGGAGGCGACGAGAATCCGGCTCAAATCCGCCGTTGTGCCGCCACCGATCTGAAAGCCATTGCTGCCATTGAGGCCGGAGAGGTTGATGGCGGAGGCAAAGCCCGCGGATTGGCCGAAGACGACATAATTGGTGGCATTGGTGCCGCCGGTGCCATGGGCGCCGATGATCATATCGGCATAGCCATCGCCATTCACATCCCCAGCAGAGGCGACGGACCAGGCGGTATGGGTATTGGCCTGCCAGCCATCGAGGCGCAGGCCATTGCTGCCATCAAGGGTGGAGAGGTTGAGCGAGGCGGTGAACCCCCCCGCCTTGCCGAAGAGCAGATAGATGGCCCCGGCCGTCTGATTGGCCTGATAGGCGCCGAGGATGATATCGGCGAAGCCATCGCCATTCACATCACCGGCTGAGGCCACCGACCAGCCGCTCTGGTCGCCGGCTGAGACGCCATCGAGGCGGAAGCCGGTGGTGCCGTTGAGGCTGGAGAGGTTGATCGAGGATGCGGACGACATGGGGGCAGTTCCTGACGTTACGGGTGCTGGCTCAACGCATTTCAACACAAAGAAAATAATATTAAGTCATATATAATTTATGCGATGTGGGCCAGGTAAGCTGAGCCGGGCCCGGTTTTTGGGGGTGGTTTGGCTGAGCGCACCCGGCGAATATTCTGCTCTATGCTCGATGTCAGGGAATGCGTTGTGGTCGCCCCGAGGCGTGGCGTAGGGCTCCACGGCCGGCACGCAGCGGCCGGCAGAGCAAACACCAAAGCCCTCGGCCATCGTGCCGCTATTAAGCCGCGGCCTTTCTGGCGCGGGCGAGCATGGCCTGGCGGATTGGGGCGAGTTCCGGGGCGTTTTCGGCCAGCAGTGGGTGGCGGCGGATGCCCGCACCATCGGGGCCCACCCAACTGGGTTCGTGGCTGCCATAAAGCGCGAGGTATTCGTCCAGATTATGGAACATCGCCCGATTGTTGTGGTTGGCGTAAGTTTCAACCGGGGCGCCTTCGGCGAATATGATGTCCGGGCTGTCGAGTTCGACATTGTAGAAGCTGGCGATTTGGCCCGGGTAATCCTGGGTGACGTTTTGGCCATTGATCAGGTCAAAGGCGCGGACCAGGGTTTGGCCGAAGAGCAGCGCGTGCCAGGGGGAGACCCAAAGGTCCCGCGCTGGCAGGCCCTGGCCCAGTGCGCCGGCATGGATGCGGATGGGCAGGCACATGGGTTTGCCGCGCAGGAAGACCATGGAGTAGCGGCTGCGGCCGACCCAACGGATGGGGCGTGGGCCTTCGGGGGTGGTGACGATATCGCCGTGGGTGAGGGTTTCGATGGGGCGATGGGCGTCGGGGGTGGTGATGCGGGTGCCGGGGAGGATGCAGACGACGCTGTTGCTGCCGGTGGTCCAATCATTGACGGTGACGGTGCCGCCGTTATTGGCCCGGGTGAAGGTGGCTGTGGTGCTGGCAATGGCCACACTCCACGCGCCGGAGAAGGCGCCGCTGGTGACCGACCCACCTGCCCATCCCTCTAGGTCCAGGGTGTTGCGGCCAATGCCCAGGGAGACGGTGTCATTGCCATTGCCAATGCGCCATATGACTGTGTCATTGCCCATGCCGCCATCGATACTGTCAACGCCGGCGCTGCCGATCAACGTGTCATTGCCGGCTCCGCCGATGATCGTGTCGTTGCCAGCACCACCTGTGATGACGTTGTCTTGGCCGGAGCCGGTCAGCCTGTCATTCGAGCCCGAGCCGGTTAGGTTCTCGAAATTAATGAGCGTGTCGGTGCCGGCGCTACCGGTATTTTGTGGTTGATCATTGTCGAGGCTGACGGTGACTGCTCCGGTAGAACTGGCGTAGCTAACGGTATCATTATCATCGTGTCCATCGAGATTATCATGGCCTAAGCCGCCATCGATAGTGTCATTTCCCCAAAATCCGTTAATTGTGTCATTGCCGGCGCCGCCTAAAATAATGTTATCTCCGACAGAACCGGTCAGTCTGTCATTATAATTTGTGCTGGTAAGATTTTCTATGTTGATAAGCGTGAGATATCCGCCAGTAATTTGAGATATGTCAATATTGAGGCCTACGGTGACGGCAGTTGTTTGGGAAATGAAGCTGACGGTATCAATGCCTGCGCCGCCGTCGAGCGTATCGTTGCCCGATGTCACGTTGAGCGTGTCAGCACCATCGCCGCCTGATATGTAATTGTTCGAGCTATTGCCGGTTAGGGTGTCATTGAAGCCTGATCCGGTGAGATTTTCGATGTTGTTTAGCGTATCCAGGCCGGCGCCACGGGTATCTTGCTGCAATACTACGGCTAAGCTTACTGTAACAGATGTGGTGGCATTGATGTAACTGGCGGTGTCATTGCCAGCCCCGCCATCCAATGTGTCATTACCATCTCCACCAATGATGACATTGTTTGAATTATCGCCTGTCAGCTTATCATTGTAGGCTGAGCCGATAACGTTCTCGATGTTATACAGCGTGTCGTTACCGGCGCTGCCGGCAGATGACTGTGACAATAAGTTGACGGAGACGCTTCCCGTGGCGCTGGCGTAGCTGACGGTATCACTGCCTGCGCCGCCATCGATGGTGTCATTGCCGACGCCACCCATCATCACATTGTCAGTGGAGGAGCCAGTCAGCTTATCATTGAAGCCTGAGCCGGTGAGATTTTCGATGCTGATCAGCTTGTCGGTGCCTCCGCCACCCGTAATTTGGCTGCCCGTCATGCCTAGGCTTACTGTAACGGCTGCGCTGGCGCTGGCATAACTGGCGGTGTCACTGCCGTTGCCACCATCGAGCGTGTCACTGCCGGCTGCGCCATCAAGCGTGTCGTCGCCTTCGCCGCCTGTGATAAGATTATCAGTTGAGGAGCCTATTAGGCTGTCGTTGAAATTTGAGCCGGTGATGTTCTCAAAATTGCGCAGCACGTCGGTATGTGAGCCGACAGTATTTTGGTCACTCATGGCGAGGTTGATGGTGACGCCTGCTCCGGCGCTGGCGTAACTGACGGTATCAATGCCTTCGCTGCCATCAAGCGCATCATCGCCTGCGCCGCCATCGATGGTGTCATTGCCCGCGCCGCCGATGAGTGAGTCAAAACCATTGCCGCCATCGAGCGAGTCAGAACCGTTGCCGCCTTGTATTAAATTGGCCTTGTCATCGCCGATGAGCACGTCATCGGAGGTGGAACCGATCAGGCCTTCGATGCTGGGATAAACGTCGCCTGCAGCGGCCCCCGTATTCTGCCCTGGGTCGGCCAGAGATGCGGTAACACCGCTTGGAGAGCCCTCGTAACTGGCGACTGCGATTATGTTCCCGTCGATATCGAGGGTCGTGCTGTTGAAGGCCACGGCATGATGCTCCTGTCCGGGCCATTCGCTGCATCGCCTGATGCGCGATTCGGCCCGGTTACATGTCAGCTGTCAGTGAAACCAAATTACATGCCAATGCACAAGTTATAAATATCGGTTAAGGGCAAGTTTAATATGTGGGTAAATTCTCAATATTGATGAATAATCATATTATCAGAGACTTGGCGGGAGTAGCTCAACCGCCATAACCGCCCTGCCATAAAAAAACCGCCCCCCAAGCCCTGAAGGGCCTGAGGAGCGGGGTTGTTTTCGCCGGCCCCGAAGGGCCGCCTGGTTCAGGCGCTCTGCTTCATGATCTCATCGGCGACGTTGCGCGGCACCGGATCATAATGGTGGAACTGCATGGAGAAGGAGGCGCGGCCCTTGGTCATGCCACGCAGGTTCGAGATGTAGCCGAACATCTCCTTCAGCGGCACATGGGCGCGCACGATGACCGAGGTGCCGGCCATATCCTGGTTCTGGATCACGCCGCGGCGACGGTTGAGGTCACCCACCACGTCGCCCACATGGTCCTGCGGGGTGGTCACTTCCACATCCATGATCGGCTCGAGAATGACCGGGCCGGCCTTCTTCATGCCCTCGCGGAAGCAGGCCTTGGCGGCGATTTCGAAGGCCAGCGCGCTCGAATCGACGTCGTGGTATTTGCCGTCCGACAGGGTGTACTTGAAGTCCACCGTGGGGAAGCCGGCCAGCACGCCGGTATCGGCCTGCACCTTGATGCCCTTATCGACCGCGGGGATGTATTCCTTCGGCACCGCACCGCCGACGACGGCGTTGACGAATTCGATGCCGTCATTGCGCTCGCGCGGCTCGAAGGTGATCTTCACCTCGGCGTATTGGCCCGAACCGCCCGACTGCTTCTTGTGGGTATAGGTTTCGGTGTGGCTCTTGGTGATGGTCTCGCGATAGGCCACCTGCGGCGCGCCGATATTGCAATCGACGTTGTATTCGCGGCGCAGACGGTCAACGATGATCTCCAGGTGCAATTCGCCCATGCCCGAGAGGATGACCTGGCCGGTCTCCTGGTCGGTCTTGACGCGCAGGCTGGGGTCTTCACCGGCGAGCTTGCCCAGGCCGATGGACATCTTCTCCACCGCATCCTTGGTCTTGGGCTCGACCGAGATGTCGATGACGGGCACCGGGAAGGCCATGCGCTCCAGGATCACCGGATCCTCGGAGGAGGCCAGGGTGTCACCCGTGCCGGTGTCCTTGAGGCCGACAAAGGCCGCGATGTCACCGGCGATGACTTCCTTGATTTCCTCGCGCTTATCGGCGTGCATCTGGAACATGCGGCCAATGCGCTCGCGCTGGCCCTTGGTGGTGTTCATCACCATGTCGCCCTGGCGCAGAATGCCGCGATAGACGCGCACAAAGGTCAGGTTGCCGTATTTGTCGTTGATGATCTTGAAGGCGAGGCCGGCGAAGGGCGCTTCCAGATCGGCCGGGATCGAGCGGCGATCCTGCGTCTCGTCCATGCCCTCATCGGGGGCAACCTTGATGCCGGGGATGTCGATCGGGCTGGGCAGATAGTCCAGCACGCCATCGAGCAGGGGCTGCACGCCCTTGTTCTTGAAGGCCGAGCCGCACATCACCGGGCGGAACTCGCCCGAGATGGTGCCCTTCTTGATCGCGCGCTTGAGGAGGGCCACCGGCACCGGGTCGCCCGAGAGATAGGCTTCCATCGCCTCGTCATCGGCGGAGACCACCATGTCGAGCATTTTTTCGCGCCATTCGGCGGCCTGCTCGACCATGTCTTCGGGGATCGGGGCTTCGTGGAAGCTGGCGCCGAGGTCGTCGCCCTCCCAGATCAACGCCTTCATCTCGACCAGGTCGACCACGCCTTTGAGGTTTTCCTCGGCGCCGATGGGCAGCTGCAGCGCGATCCACTTGATGCCGAGCTTTTCGGTCAGCGTGTCGCAGGCCTTGTAGAAATCGGCGCCCGTGCGGTCGAGCTTGTTCACGAAGATCAGGCGGGGGACGTTGTAGCGGTCCGCCAGGCGCCAATTGGTCTCGGATTGCGGCTGCACGCCGGCCACACCTTCGATGATGAAGACGGCGCCATCGAGCACGCGCAGGGAGCGGTTCACTTCGATGTTGAAATCGATGTGGCCGGGGGTGTCGATGATGTTGATGCGGTGGTCATTCCACTCGGCGGTGACGGCAGCGGAGGTGATGGTGATGCCGCGCTCACGCTCCTGGGCCATGTAGTCGGTGGTGGTGTTGCCGTCATGGACTTCGCCGATCTTGTGGCTCTTGCCCGTGTAATAGAGGATTCGCTCGGTCGTCGTCGTTTTGCCGGCGTCGATATGCGCGGTGATGCCGATGTTGCGGATGCGCTCAAGCGGGGTATGCGTGGCCATGATGGGCTCCCATGGGGAATGGCGGGCGCTACCGGAAAAAGGCCGGCGGCCCGTGGTCTGAACGGTGTTGCTCTGGAACTGCGGCGGCGTTTGCACGCTTGGGGGTGGTTTGTCCAGCCTGTTGAGGGGCAGGGGCGGCATTCAACAGGTGAGAGGATAGCCATTTCAATGCCAAATCATGGTTGTGCGGCAGGCAGCTGCTAAGCCATGACGCGATCTGGGCCCGGTGCGGCGCGAGGGCGAGGCGCATCGCTGCCGATTTCCTGCTCTGAGAGCTTGCCCATAATGGGCTTCCCGCGCGAAAACACATCTCACGGGCCTGTAGCTCAATGGTCAGAGCGGACCGCTCATAACGGTTTGGTTGCAGGTTCGAGTCCTGCCGGGCCCATTGCCGCCGTGATTATGGCGCGGTGCCGAAGATGCGCTGCAGCACCCTATCACCCACGCGCAGGTTCAGCCGCTCTGCTGTGCCGGCCGCCAGTTCCAGCGTGGCGCGCACCGGCCCGCGGCTTTCCACCGTGGCCAGGCTGAGCGGCACGGTGCGCTCGGCGATGCGGTGGATGCGGCCATCCTGGGCGATGAAGAGCATATCGAGTGCTGTGATGGTGTTGCGCATCCACATCGCCGATTCGCGTGGTGTGCCCCAGTCGAACAGCATGCCCTCATTTGCGCCGACTGAGGGGCGGAACATCAGGCCGATCATCTGATGGCTGGGCTCGATGGCCATTTCGACCCGGAATTCATGCCGCGTGCCGTCGCGGGTGATGATGACCAATGGCTCTTCCGCCAGCCTGGGTTGCGGTTGATTGACCCCGGGCTGGGCCCAGGCGGGGGCGGCAAGAAGGAGCAGGGCGAAGAGGATGCGACGGTTCATGGCTTCCATCATGGCATGATGCGGAAATTTTGCAGCAGGGCTTCGGTTTGCGGCCGCAGCGGGGCCTCGCGGGGGGCATCGGCCAGGGTGGTGAACCAATGTTCGGGCGGGCGGCGCCCGGCGGCGCGGTTGAGGGTGAGGCGCTTGAGCACCGCCTCGGCCGCCTCTGGCAGCCGCTCAGGCAGGGTCTGGCCATTCAGCACGCCCCAGATTCCGGCCCAGCAGCGCGCCACCGACCACGGATTATAGCCACCGCCGCCCAGCAGCACCACGCGCGGCGCAGCGGCCATGAGGGCGCGCACCACCGCCCAATGCGCCTGGTTGGACAGGCGCAGTCGGGAGAGCGGGTCCTCCTCCAGCGCATCGGCGCCGCATTGCAGCATGATGGCCTGGGGGGCGAGGGCGGCGGTGAGGGGGGTTATGGCGTGGTTCAGCACGGCCAGCATATCGGTGTCGGTGGCGCCTTCTGGCAGGGGGAAATTGGCGGCATGGCCGCCCGCCACATCATCAGCCGCGCCGGTAAAAGGCCAGCGATTGGCCTCATGGACGGAGAGGGTGAAGACCCGGGCATCATCATGGAAGGCGGCCTGCACGCCATCGCCGTGATGGGCGTCGATATCGACATAGAGGATATTGGTCAGCCCGGCATCGAGCCAGGCGAGAATGCCCAGCGCCGCGTCATTGACGTAGCAAAACCCCGAGGCGCGGTCGGGCATGCCGTGATGGGTGCCACCGCCGGGGACATGGATGATGCCGGGGGTGTTCGCCGTGAGGCGGCAGGCGTGGAGCACGCCGCCGGCCGAGGTGGCGGGGCGGGAGAAAATCTCCCGATAGACTGGGTTGCCATCGGCGCCGATGCGGTGGCGGTCGCGGTCGGCCGGGGCGACCTGTTGCGTCGCCTCGGCACGCTGCAGGGCGGCGATATAGTCGGGGGTGTGAAAGCGGGTGAGTTCCGCCACCGTGGCGCGTGGGCTGTCGATATAGCGGGCTGGGTCTAGCCAGCCCAGCGCGGCGATGAGGTCGAGCGTGGTGGAAACGCGCGGGATCGCCAGCGGGTGCTTCGGGCCATAGGTGGAGCCGCGATAGACCTCGCTGCCGATCAGCAGGGGGGCGGCCGTGCGGCTCACCGGTCCTGTGGCATGCCCATGGGAATGATCGTCTTCACCAGGCTCGCATCCAGCGCCTCGTATTCGTGATAGCCGATGGTGGCGTAGAGCTCGGCGCGGGTTTGCATCTCGCCCACCTTCTTGTGGGTGCCGCCCTCGGCCTTGATCGAGGCGTAGAGCCCCTCCATCGCCTTGGCGGCGATGCGCAGGACGGAGACGGGCCAGATCACCATGGCATAGCCCATCGCCTCGAATTCGGCGGCGGTGAAGAAGGGGGTGCGGCCGAATTCGGTCATATTGGCCAGCAGCTTCACGCCGGGCATGCGGGCGGCGAATTCCTCGAACATCGCCCGCGTCACCAGAGCTTCGGGGAAGATCGCATCGGCGCCGGCATCGAGGTAGCGCTGGGCGCGGGCCAGGCCGCCCTCCATGCCCTCACTCGCCACCGCATCGGTGCGGGCGATGATGTAGAGGTGGCGGCGCGCCTTGCGGGCGGCGGCAATCTTGGCGCACATCTCATCGACGGTGGCGAGTTTCTTGTCGTTGAGATGGCCGCATTTCTTCGGCAGCAACTGGTCTTCCAAATGCACGGCGGCCGCACCTGCATCCTCGAAGCAGCGCACCATGTGCATCACATTCAGCGCCTCGCCATAGCCGGTATCGCCATCCACCAGCACCGGCAGGCCGGAGGAGCGGGCGACCTGGCGGATATGGAAGCACACATCCTCGATGGTGATCATGCCCAAATCCGGCAGGCCCATGGTGGCCGACATGGCGGCACCCGACATGTAAAGGGCGGGGAAGCCCGCCTGCTTGGCCAGTAGGGCGGCGATGCCCAGATGCGCACCGGGCATGCCCAGGATGCCCGGCTGGTCGAGCAGGGCGCGGAATCGCAGGCCCGCGGGCATGTCAGGAAGATCGGCGCCGATCACATAGGGCATGGCTTTGGCTTTCCTCAGATGAAAAACAGCATGGTGACGAGGCCGAAGAGCGGCAGCAACAGCACGCATGTCCAGCCGAGATAGCCGAAGAATCCCGGCATGTGCACGCCCCCCTGGGTGGCCATGGCCAGAACCAGGAAATTCGGTGCATTGCCGATATAGGTCATGGCGCCGAAGAATACCGCGCCGGCGGATATGGCGGCCAGCACCGGGGCGCCATCTGCCATCAGCCAGGCGGCATCGCCACCGGCCAGGTTGAAAAACACCAGATAGGTGGGCGCATTGTCGAGAAAGGCGGAGAGCGCCCCGGTCAGCCAGAAATACACCCAAGGGATGGGCTGGCCCTGGGCATCGGTGGTGAGGGCGACCAGCCGCGCCGCCGCTCCCATGGGCCCGGCTTGCAGGATGGCCAGCACCGGCGCCATGCAGATGAAAATGGCGGCGAAGAGTTTGGCCACCTCGGCCATGGCGGCCCAGCCGAAATCATTGGCCTCATGCACCCGCCGCGGCGTGAGACGCCAGGAGGCCAGGGCGATGGCGGCGAAGAGCAGCATGGCCAGAACCCGCTCCAGCCCCAGGCGCTCGCCCAGGATCGTCACATCGCCGGGCCGCCAGACGCCCTGCGTGACCACCGCCGCCACCACGAGCAGGATCAGGCCGAGATTGGCCCCGCCTTGCAGAGTGGGGCGGCGGGGGAAGATGGCGCTGGCCTCGGGCGCCTCCTTGGCCCAGGCGCGGCGGTCAACCAGGTAGAAGACCGTGAGCAGCAGCACGGTACAGAGCAGGAAGGGCGCCGCCAGATGCTGCGCGGGCCAGAAAAACGCCACGCCGGCGAGAAAGCCGAGATAGAGCGGTGGGTCACCCACCGGGGTCAGCGCCCCGCCGATATTGCTCACCAGCAGAATGAAAAAGACGAAGATATGCGTCTTGTGGGTCCGCAGCGCATTGGCCCGCAGCACGGGGCGGATGAGCAGCATGGAGGCGCCGGTGGTGCCCATGACACTCGCCAGCGCCGTGCCCAGCGCCAGCAGGGCGGTGTTGGTGGCGGGGGTGCCAACCAGGCTGCCAGTCATCAGCACACCGCCGCCGGTGGTGTAGAGGGCGAGCAGCAGGGCGATGAAGGGCAGGTATTCCTGCAAGGCGATGTGCAGCAACTGGGCCGCTACCCCCGCCGGCCCCATCAGGGCTGCCATGGGCAGCAGCAGCAGCCCGGCCCAGCCCAATGCCAGCTTGCCATAATGGCGGTGCCAGAGGCGCGGCCAGAGCAGCGGCAGGATGGCGATGCTGAGCAGCAACCCGGCAAAAGGCAGCACCCAGGCCAGCGACAGGGTTGCGCCATCCAGCCCCGCGGCCATGGCCGGCCCGCTCGGCAGCAGCAGCAAAGGCAATATGACCCGCAACCCGGCCCCTCCCTGGCCATTGGTGGCCCAAGGCCCAGATACAGGCCGGAGCGGGCCGTTTCCAGGCGTCTTGCATCCTCAACGTCCGGATGTCTCACCTGGGCGGCTCGACCCTGGTGCGCTATCCGGGTTAAAACCAACTCATCCAATGGAGATACACAGAT